>Ga0307515_10000456_pt1 | contig 97538 bp, 80 predicted proteins | sample 17_EM_MG_FD_194513 | JGI IMG/M metagenome (GOLD analysis project Ga0307515, IMG submission 194513) | Populus trichocarpa ectomycorrhiza microbial communities from riparian zone in the Pacific Northwest, United States - 17_EM | ecosystem: Host-associated > Plants > Roots > Unclassified | place...
TTCGTATGTCGGGTGGGGTTCAGGCCCGCAAGGCCTCGATCATCTGTGCGCGGAGGACGTGGTCGCCGAGTCCGGGGATCTCGGAGGTGAGAGGTTTGGCCGCGGCGAGGGCGGCCGCGACCGGCTCGGCCACGCCGACCGGGAAGCAGTTCGTCGTCACCGCCGAGGTGCGGCAGCGTCTGGCCGACTGGCGCGGCACCGTGGTCGCGGTCCATCGCGAACTGGTGGACGCCGCGAAGGCCGGCGGACCACCGGCGCCGTCGCCGGCGACGCTGTTTCGGGTTGTGAACCGGCAGTTGTCCCCTGGCGACCGAGCCGGACTCCGCAAGGGCGAGCACGTGGCCCGGGCGCACGACGTGTTCCTGCAATGGCCGTCGACGCAGGTGTGGCTGTGCCAGTTGGACGGTCGGCACGAAAGCGTGACGTGCCGCCCGGCGATGCTCAGTAGCGTCCTGCTCACACCACCGTGGACGTGAGGGAGCAGGGGCATGACGGTCTTGACAGTCGGGCGGCGCAACTTCCTGGGCTTGGCGCTGGCCGGCGTGGCGGGGGTCGCGGCGCCGATGCTCGGCGAGCCGTTGGCGGCGTCGGCCACCGGGGTGGACTACGCCGGGCTGAAGCGGGCCCTCAAGGGCCCGCTGCTGCGGCCCGGCGACGCCGGGTACGCGGCGTCGGCCAGACCTTTCAATGCAGCCCTCGGCATCCGTACGCCGGCCGCGATCGCCCGGGTCGCCGGCACCGACGACGTACGTACCTGTGTGCGGCGGGTGCGCGGGCATGGTGTGCGGTTGGCCGCCCGCGGGGGTGGGCACAGCTATGCCGGCTTCTCGACGCCGGACAACGGCGTAGTGGTCGACCTCTCCGCGCTCAAGAGCATCACCGTCAAGAGCAACGGCACGGCGGTCGTCGGGGCCGGGGCGCGGCTCATCGACCTGTACGCGGCGCTGGCCGCGCACGGGCGGGCCCTGCCGGCCGGTTCCTGTCCCACGGTCGGCGTCGCCGGCAGCACGCTCGGCGGCGGGATCGGCGTGGTCGCCCGCGCCTACGGTCTCACCTGCGACCATCTCACCGGTGCCACCGTCGTGACCGCGGACGGCGCGTTGCACACGGTCGACGGCAACCATGACGCGGACCTCTTCTGGGCGCTGCGCGGTGGTGGTGGCGGCAACGGTGGCATCGTCACCAGCTTCACCTTCGGTACGGTGCCGGCGCCCACCGTCACGATCTTCTCGTTGCGCTTTCCGGCGTCGCGTACGGCTCGGGTCCTGCGCTCGTGGTCCGCGTGGATGGACGCGGCGCCGGACCGGCTCAGCTCGCTGTGCGCGGTGACCGCCGCGGCCGCCCCGACCAACCGGGTGACCGGCACCTGGACCGGGCCGGCCGCCGCCCTGCCGGGTCATCTCGCCTCGCTCATCACCGCGGTCGGCGCGGCACCGACTTCCCGGACGACGCACACGTACGGCTATCTGGCCGCGATGAAGTATTTCGCCGGTTGTCTCAACGAGACCGTCACCGGGTGCCGCTCCGCCGGCCGGGAGTCCTTCCGGGCCGCGTCGCGGATGCTCGAGCACACGGTCGCTGCGTCGACCGCCGACCAGGTAGTCGGCCTGATGCGGCGGCAGAGGGGCATGGTGCTGCTCTTCGACTCGCTGCGCGGGCAGGTCGCGCGGGTCAAGGGCGCCGACACCGCGTTCGCGCACCGTGGTGCGCACGCCTCGGTGCAGGTGTACAGCGGGAACGCGGCGAACGGTGCCGCGGTGCTCGCGGTTCAGCAGGCGTTGGCGCCGATCGTCGGCTCCGGCGCGTATGTCAACTATCTGAACCCGGGTCAGCGGGACTGGGCGAAGGCGTACTACGGCGCCAATCTGCCCCGCCTGCGCAAGGTGATCAGGAAGTACGACCCGGACCGGGTCTTCGACTTCGCCCAGTCGGTGCTGCGCGCCTGACAGCAGCATGGTCGAACCAGCGATGACGACGTGGCGACCCCAGCCGACGTACCGGCCCCGATCGACGTGTCAGAGATGAGAAGGCCACTCGCAATTGGCACGGCACAGTCAAGAACTGGGTGAGGTCCTGGGCTTGGCTCGGATCCGGCGGGGGACCCTGAGAAGTGGAGGGCTTGCCGGCAGAATCCAGGAGGGTAGACGTGATCTCCACATTCAGGCGATCGGCCATGACTCTTGTGGCGTTGATGGTGGCCAGCGTGACCGCAGCAACGCTCCTCGTTACCCCAACCCCTGCCGAGGCGAGCAGAATCTGCTTCAACTACGTGTACGACTGCGGGCAAGTAGTGGCCGCCGAGCAGCGCGTCCTTATCGCGGACAGCTTCTGCTCCTCCGCCACGGACCGTCTCGAAACTCAGCGACTGAGCTGCGCCACGGAGCGTTGGCTTTATCCGCGAACCCGGTCTACAGAAATCTTCAACGACACCGACGCCTTCCGCGCGCCGGCCGGCTGTGTGACTTCCTACGAGATCGTCAGCTACTGGGGCGGCCGCAAGGCCACCGAGAATCGGCGGAGCAAGCCCGCTGTGTGGATCAAGGTTCACAACACAGAGACCGCCATCGTCTACGAGGTCAGCTGCCAATAGCGCCATACCGAATTCCTGGCATCGGCGGCGGGCGTACAGCCGGTCTTTCGCCCTGCCCCGTGCCCACCGTCAAGCGGCATGCACTGCCCCGGCCAGCACGACGCCGAGGGTCTGTGGTGACCCTGCAGGGAGGTGTTTCACTCCAAGGATGCGGAACGGTCAGTGTGCCTGATCGGACATCAGGGTTCGGCTGGCGCACTGACATCAACCTGTCGCAGGTCACTGACATCAACCAACCTGTCGCCCAACACATCCGAGCTGTCGCCGGGCACGCTTCCGCGGGTGAGTGCGACGGATGGCGACCTGGCCTTGCGATACCTGGCCGACTATGGGGTTCACGCCGATCGGACTCAATCGGTGGAGGTGGCGTGGCCTTCCGCACCGCGTTCGAGATCACCACCGACGAGGGCCTGGATACTGCCATGCAGCGGGTACACACGGCGCTCGGTCTGCTCGACCTGACCTGCGCCTTCGAGGTGCTGACCCATCTGAACGCCTACGTCTGCAACAACGCCGACCTAGCGGTCGCCGATGCCTTCTGGGCGGTTTCCGCGTCCGGATGGCGGACAAGGCGATCGGCGATCGAGGTGATCGACGCGTGCCAGTCACGGAACAGCGTGGTGCGGCGTTCATCGGCGCCTTCCGTCGCGGCTAGGGCCAAGGGGACACGGTGCAACCCTGACGATCTTGTTTGCAGACACGCCAAAGCTTGGTCACCACGGCGTTCCCGCCTGACCGCTTGGCTGGCCGGCTTCCGCGTCTCCTCCGGCTACTCCTCACCGGCCATGGGATAACCCCTCCGCCATCGTGCCACTCCGCCCGCGGCCCAGGCCGTGTGCGATCCCGCCTGGCTAGGTTCCTGAACCTGTCCGAACCACACTTCCCGGCGGCACAGCGTCTGCGTACGGGCTGCGACCAGCTCATCAGCACCCGCACGCTCGACTGGCCGGTCCGGGTCGCAGCCTGACTCGGGGTCACAGCCTGATCAGCAGGATGAGCACGCCGGCCAGCAGCAGCGCGCCGGCGCCGAGCCAGGCGGACCTGATGCGGTCTCGGCGGCCCAGCATCGCGAGGTCGCCGATGGCGCTGCCGCTCTGCGGGGCGTACTGCTCGAGCCGGTCCCGCCCGGCGCTGACCCGGCCGACCGTGAGGGCGGGGTGGTCGGCCGGTGTGACGAGGTCCCGGACGAAGTACTCGGTGCTGCCCGGCTGCGGGTTGTCCTTTCGCGGGCCGTCGCTGGCGGTCAGGATCGCGGGCCGGCCGGGGAAGAGCACCTGGCGGCGGATCGCGAGGTCGACGTCGACCGCGGCTCCGTCGTCGCCGTGCAGGCGGGAGTCGCCGTGGCCGGGGTACTCCGTCACGGTCTCCGAGGTGCCCTCGCCGGTGTAGTGGTAGAGCATCACCTGATGGGTCTGCCGGTACGGGTCGGTGGCGGTCCGGCCGGTCAGGATCACGGCCGTGCCCGGCTCGGCCGCGGCGAACTCGGCGGGAGTGATGACCGGCAGGCGGCGCAGGATCAGCCAGCGCCACAGGCCGCCGAGCGCCAGGCCGCTGGTGATCAAGGCTCCGATCCCGACGGCCCCGATGAGGAACCACATGCCTCAATGGTCGGTCAACCGCCGCGGCAGGACCAGGGTGTTCGCGGATCGCCGGAAGGAATCGAATTCCGGGGGACGCCCCAGATCGCGGAGCGTAACGAGCGGTCAGCGGCAGAAGCGGATACCGGGCCGGTCGCCGGAATGGCGACGTGACGGAGCGTTCTGAATTGCTTCCCGGGTGTTTTCCGATGGTGCGGGTGACCGCGTGGGGCAGGATTTTTGTTTCTGGATCGGGGTGTTCGGGTGATCGAATAGTGGCGGGGTGGGTCGGTGTTGCGGAATAATCTGTGGGTGGGGCAGATTGGATTGTTTTCGAGGGCTGAACTCGCGACTATGCGTGACACTACCAAGCGCCGTAATTGCTCGGCCGAGGCCGAACAGTTCCGTCGTGAACACGAAAGGCATCGGGAGTGGGGACTGGCGCAGCGGCATGCCCGAAAGCTGAGCCGACTGTATGGCAGCACAGCCAACGCCGCGGCGGCGTTCCAGCGTCGTGCTGACGAACTGAGGTCCCCGTCCGCTGACGAACTGAGGTCCCCGTCAGGTCCGACCTTGTGTGAGTCGGTCGGGCCTGAGCCGTCCGCGTCTGCACCCGCCCCGCCCGAACCGGCCGGGCCCCAGGCCATCGGATCCGAGCCGGTCAAGCCCGAGCCGGTCGAGCCCGAGCCGGTCGAGCCCGAGCCGGTCGAGCCCGAGCCGGTCGAGCCCGAGCCGGTCGAGCCCGAGCCGGTCGAGCCCGAGCCGGTCGAGTCGGAGTGTGTGGAGGACGCGGCGAGTGCAAGCCACCCGAGCGACCCGAGCGTGTCAGGAAACGCCGGCCGGTGCCCGGATCGCCGTTCCTGCTCGGGTCGGCCGGGAAAGCGTCGCCCGGAACGGCCGGGAAAACATTTCGGGCCGGCGAGGAAAGGAGCACGCCGACCGGAATTGGCTCGGCGTATCCGTGTAGGAACAGGCACGGAATCTCCGGAGAATCAGGTGCGAAGACGTGTGGGCGTGGCCGGTGTAAAGGATGCATACCGGCGGCGAAGAACACCGCTTTCAGCACACCGCGGCCGGACGACATCATCGCTGCCGAAGTACTGTCGTGACCGTATCCCACCGTGATATTCGCAGCGGCTTGCCGAATACCCTGCTCTGCCCCCGGAGGCCGCACTGTCATCGGCAGTTCAGCGCACCGGTCAGCGTGGAAGGCAGCGACTGGGCGTGACCGCCGGCTGAGCACTTCGCAGGACGCTCGGCGGCAGGGCTGTTGCGTAGTCGGTTGAGGGGTGTGTGAGCTGCGGTTTTGGGTGGGTCTGCTGCAGGGCTGGGGTCCATGTAGGACGGGTGCGGCCCGTTGGTGATCATGGTGTTTGCGAAGACGCCCATGATCGAGAACAGGACCGCACCCGCTGATGTCATCATCACTGACTGAGATCGTGCTGCCGCACCGACCCCCGGATATGCCGTGCCCGGCTGCGGTCACCGATGGTGACCGTCACAGTCTGTTCGTGGCGTTGGAGGTGGTCGAGGACCCGCGGGATCCGCGAGGCCGGCGGTATCCCCTGGTCGGCATCCTGGCAGCGGCGGTGTGTGCGGTGCTGGCCGGGGCGTGTACGTTCGCCGCGGTCGCCGACTGGGTGCGCTTTCAGGACCGGGCGGTGTGGGCTCGGCTCGGGTTCACCGGCCGGGTACCCGCCGCGACGACGGTGTGGCGGGTATTGATCCGGCTCGACGCCGAGGTGTTGTCGCAGGTCCTGGCCTGCTGGCTGCGGGCGAGGGCGGCCCCGGTCGTGGCCTGCGGGCGCAGGTGGCGCCTCGTCATCGCCGTTGATGGGAAGGTCGCGCGGGGTGCCCGGCTGGCTGACGGGCGGCAGGTCCATCTACTCTCGGCGTACGACACCAGCACCGGGATCGTGCTCGCCCAGGTGCAGATCGCGGCGAAGTCCAATGAAATCCCCGCGTTCACCCCGTTGTTGCGCCTGGTCGCGGCCGTGTTGGGGTCGTTGAGGGACGTACTGGTCGTCGCGGATGCGTTGCACGCCCAGACCGGGCACGCCGAACTGCTCGCCGCCGCGGGCGGGCATCTGATGGTCGCGGTCAAGGGTAACCAGCCCACGCTGTTCGCCCAGCTCAAGCACCTGCCCTGGGCCGAAGTCCCGGTCGGGGCTCAGACCCGCGAGACCGGTCACGGCCGTAAGGAGACCCGCACGGTCAAGGCACTCACCGTCAACACACCGGGCGGGCTGGGCTTCCCCCACGCCAAGCAGGCCGTCCGGATCACTCGCACCCGCACGATCAAGGGCAAGACCACCCGCGAAGCGGCGTACCTGACCATCTCGCTGCCCGCCGACCAGGCCCAACCCGCCAATCTCGGCACCTGGGCGCGTTCTGAATGGCATATCGAGAACCGCCTACATTACGTCCGAGACGTCACGCTACGTGAAGACGCCCATCAGGCCAGAACCCGCAACGGCCCGGCCGTATTCGCGACTCTACGTAACACCGCGATCGGATACCACCGTATCGATGGCGCCACCAACATCGCCGAAGCCACCCGACGTGCCAACCACCGCCCCCACGAACTCATCGATGCCGTGACCACCCGAAACCGACCGTGACCAGGAGCAACCCGACTACGCAATAGCCCTGCGCTCGGCGGCATGAGAGTTCCCGCTGCCGGCCCCTCGACGCGGCGAAGCGAAGCACTCCGGGTACGAAGCGACGTCTCCCGAGGGAGTGAGGACTCAGCGGGCGGGAATTGGCTCGAACGACGGCCGCCACTCCCGCCGGATCAACCCGTAGACCCACGAGTCAGAGACATCGCCGTTCACGACGCAGTCTTCCCGCAACGTCCCTTCCCGCACGAATCCGAGCTTCTCCAGCACTCGGGCAGATGCCACGTTGCGCGTATCGGTCTCAGCCTGGACGCGATTGAGGTCCAGCGTGTCGAATGCCCACCGCAGCAAACCGCCTGCGGCCTCTGTCGCGTAGCCGTGGCCCCACGCTGCGTCGTCGAAGCAGTAGCCCAGGGCCGCGCTGCGGTAGTCCGGATTCCACCGGCTCAGGCCGCACCATCCGATGAACGCCCTGTCGCGGACACGATCCACGGCCAGCCGCGCCCCGGTGCCGCCCTCTGCCATCTGCCGGCAAACCGCGATGAATCGCTCGGCGCGCTCGCGTTCGCTCCACGGCGGCGCGTCCCAGTAGCGCAGCACATAGGCGCTGCTGTGTAGCGCGAAGAGGTCGTTCGCATCCGCGTCGTCGAAGGGACGCAGTCGAAGGCGAGCGGTGTGCAGCGTGGGGGTGGGCAGCGACATACGCGTCATATTCCGTCCCGTGATTGGTGGCCGATCAACCAGACATCCGACGCTGGCCATTCGCAACGGGTTTCTCGGCCGGCGGGCAGATCGACGTGCCCGCTCATCGGCAAAGTTGTGCACGCGTTCCTTGGCCGACGGACACGCGCAGTGACTGCCTCGCGGACCGACGCGCGATGACAGCGGCACTGCAAGATGTTGCCTGCTCGCGGTCAACAGCCTCCGGTCGCGCTGCTGCGGATGAGGCAGAACGGATGCCCGGCCGGGTCGAGCATGACCAGCAAGTGGGGGTCGCTGGTGCGCCGCCAGGCTGCCGCCCAGCCGCAGTAGGTGCTGGGCCGCGGCGTGCGGGTCCTCGACGACGTAGTCGAAGTGTGAAAGCAGCGGAACTTGGGCCCGGAAGTAGATGAGCCTGCCGGCCGCGTCCAGTTCGGCCTCACCGGCGATACGCCGGGTGACCGTTCCGCCGAGCAGGGCAGCGTGGAAGTCCGCCATGATATTCGGCTCTGGGCAGTCGACCGTCATCGCCATCCACTCGACCAGCCCGGATCGCCGCGCGTGATCACTAGTCATGAGACATCCTGACAGGACAGCCACAGCACGGCTGAGGCCAAGCGTCCACGGTTTCGCTGGGCAGGCAGATGCTGCTGGGTGCTTGGTCACCGAGTAGCACGTGCGTGGCCAGGCATTCGACGGGGGCTCTGGAGAGTTCGCCGGCGTCCTGGCGCGGCTGGCAGCGATCCGGCAGTTGCTGCTTGTCTGACGGCTCGCCGTACGCTGCGTCGGTGTTGAGACCCCAGAAGGTTGTCGCCTACGTCGTTCGAGATGATCGGCTTCTCGTGTTCCTACACGCTGACGATGCCAGCTTCGATCAATCCGGGCTTCAGGTCCCGGCCGGGACCGTGCGAGCGGGGGAACTACCCGAAGCGGCCGTGCTGCGTGAGGGGGTCGAAGAGACCGGCTTGGAAGGGCTGCGGGTGGAGCGTTACCTCGGAGCGAGCGAGTACGACATGCGGCCGTACGCCGACGCCATCCACGTCCGGCACTTCTACCACCTCTCGATCGATTCGCAGGAGGTTCCGGAGCGCTGGTCCACGGAGGAGCGGGGGGACGGCGACAGCGCGCCAATCCGATTCGAGTGCTACTGGTTGCCGCTCGCCCAGGGCCACGTGCTCGCCGCCGGCCAGTCAGCACTGCTTGGGCGACTCTTCGACTGAGCCAGTCCGAGCTTTCTGCCATCGTTGTCGACCCGACACGCCGTGAAGGGGCCTGCCCGCGGTGGCGGCATCCGTCAGCGGCCGGGAGTCCGTGGAGGCGGGATCTCTGGCGTCGTCGAGGTAGAGCACGCCATTGAGGCGGGGAGTGCAGTGTTTGCGGGGACGCCGGAGGTGGCGGGCGTGCGGTAGCGCGGGCGTGGCTGCGCTGGCGGTGATGGTTCCGGGCCACGGTCTGATGCCTGCGCCTTGATGCCTGCGCCGCCAGTGGGACCGGGCCAAGCCGTGCCGGAGTCGTTCGGTGTGCGGGGGCTGCGGCTGGATGAGGACCAGCAGGCGGCAGATCTTGTAGGCGGTAAGCCGGATAAGGCGGGGTTGTTGCTGGGACGGCGTGCCTCCCTCTCTTGGGGGCGCCGGCGCGGTCAGCGGCGGGACTTTGATGTCAGGTGATATTTTGTGAAGGAAGGTGGTTGCGCATCCGCCGTGGTGGGCCGCCAGATTGTCAGCCTTTCCGCCCGCGTCCTGGGAGAGATGCGATGACGAGCAACAACACGCCCCCGGGCGCCGCAGGTCTCGGGATCTGGGAAAATCTCGGGGTTTGGATCTCATTTGGTGCTGCCTTCGGCGTCCTCGTCGGGCTTCTTTTTTTCAACGCATCGGCCTTCGGTCTCTGTGTCGCGTTTGGTCCGGCCCTGGGTGTTGCCGCCTGGGCCGTCTTCATCGCGCCACGCGGGAATGCCCGCGGCGAATCCTGAGCGTCGCGCCCGAGTGTGGGCTACGGGGTCGTAGGCGCCGCCGGGGAGTCCAGGAAGCCTGATGATGGTGGCCGCGTCAGGAGTCCCTCCTGGCCGGGGTCTCGTGCAGCAGCCGGAGAACACCCTCCGAGGGGTGATATCCGAAGGCCTTCGCGGCGGCACTCGAGTCATAAACTCGGTCGATTGTCCGAGGCAGCGACCATCCTCGGTCGTGGAATGCCGCCGCGACCGCCGGAGCACGTTTGGCAATCACGCTCGCTGCGTCCTCAAGCAGAGCGACGCAATCCGTACGCGTGAACGGATACTGTCCCGCGACGTTGAAGATGCCGACCACCGCGTCGTGTGCCACGGCGCGTGCTGTTGCCGTTGCGACGTCGTCCAGCCGCACCGCTCGATGCAGTAGGTGGGCGGCCAGCACGGGTAGCGGTTCCGGGAAGCATCGGGCGATGCGCAGGATCAGCCAAGTGCCGGCGCTAGCGGTGACGAGTTCTTCCGCGGCGAGTTTTGTCTCGTCGTAGATGTCGCGTGGACGTGGCGGCAGATTCTCGTCAACCCACACCGCCCGGTCGGTGGGCACCAGTGCGTCGCCGTACACACTGGTGCTGCTGATGTAGACGAACCGCCGCACGCCGGCGGTTTCGGCGTCGTCGAGCAGGGCCGCGGTAGCGCCGACATTGACCGCTCGGAACTCCTCGTCGTCAACCAGGCCGATGTGCGGAGCATGGCGAGCTGCCGCATGAATCACCACGTCAGCTGCTCGAACCGCGGCGTGGCGCACCTGTTTGTCGCGAAGATCGCCGACAATGCTTGTCCATCGGCCTGGTGCAAGGTCAACGCCGCGGACCTGCCATCCGGCGGCATCGAGCGCCCCCGCCACAGCATTGCCGACGCGGCCCGAGGCGCCGGTTACTACCGCCACTCCGGCCGATGATTTCTTCAGTTCTTCCTCGCGCATAGGCCATTCTGGCAAGCCGTAGGCAGCCGTCGAAGCGGCGCCTGCTCATCGGCGTTGGCTCAAGATCGCCACAGCATTGATCCGGAGACCGCAGAGCGGCCGTACTGTTCGGTAGAAACCAGGTGGTTGCGGAAGGATGGTCACGTTCGTGGCAGCGGCGTTCTCGGATCGTCCGGCAGCACCGGATCGAGCAGCCCGGTTCGATCGAGCATCTGACGCAGAGTATTCGACTGAACCTGCACGGTATCGACGGTCAGGCCCGGTTCCGCGTCAACGCGTCGCGTTCGTCCAGCCTGGTGGCGGCGAAGCGCAGGTCAAGGCCGGGGTGCCAGACGATGACCCGGACCGCTACCCCGTAGTGCACCAATGGCCCGGATCTCGGCCGAACATGTACGAAACAGACTGGTCGCCGCGCCGGCGCCGGAAGGGTCGGCGCCGAGCCCGACGGCCAGGCCACACGATGTCCTTCCTGATAGCGATGAGTGCTGTCCTGGGCGCCGTGGGCGGAGCCGTTGCCATCGGTGGCGCCGGACAGCCGACCACGGTGCCGGCCGCGATCGATGCCGCGCCTCAGCCGAGATCGAGCGCCGCGCGAGCCGCTACGCGAGGCGGGGTACGCGCCTCTCCGGCGCCGGTTGCACCGTCCGTGTCGGCCGCGGGTCCTGCCCCGTCGTTGAAGGTGGCCCGGGTGCCGCGTTCGTCGCCCACTTCCCGGCCACCGCGCCCGGTGACGGGGCTCAGCCAGGCGCAGATGAACCATGCCGCGGTGATTGTGCAGGTCGCTCAGGAGCGTGGTCTTCCCCGCCGGGCGATGCTGGTGGCCATGATGACCGGGATGCAGGAGTCCAGTCTGCGTAACCTGGCCAACCCGTCCGTCCCAGCTTCGCTCGACCGGCCGAATGAGGGAAGCGGCGAAAACTTCGACTCGATCGGTGTCTTCCAGCAGCGTCCGAGTCAGGGCTGGGGCACTGTGGCGCAGTTGATGAATCCGCGCTATGCCGCAGACGCCTTCTACGAGCGGCTGCTCAAGGTATCCGACTGGGAAACCAGGAGTCTTGGCGCCGCGGCGCAGGCCGTGCAGCGGTCGGCGGTGCCGGACGCCTACGCCGACCACGAGGAACGAGCGGTCCAGGTCGTCGACGCGTTGTTGTGAGCCGGCGTCCAGGCTATGTGCGGGGAAAGCCCATGGTCACGTGCGGGGAGCCGCCCAGGCCCGTGGAGACGAGGTCGGCGAGACTCCAGACCGCCGGCGCGTCGTCCTCCGCGGCCCAATACGCCAGGCCGTTGACGACCGCACTCCAGGCCAGGCCGCTGAGGGTTACCGGAACCCGACGTGCCCCCGGCGCGGCGACTTTCACAGCTTCCCCGATCGGCGCGTGGGTCGATTGGTCGCCCAGGACCTTCAGGATCTCTCGCCACTTCGCGGCGGGCAAAACGACCGTGTACGCATCGCCGTCGTCCAGGTCCAGGTCGTCCGGTGTGATCATGGCTATGGTGAACTCGCACCACTGGGACCAGCCGCCCGCGGCGATGGACGGCGGTGTGCCACGAACTCGCCACCGATACGACTCCCCGTGCGTCAGCGGCTCCAGCCGCGTGAAGTCCAGGGCTGCCGTCAGTCCGGGTGGACCGTTCCCAGCAAGGTCGTCGTGAGGCATGGGGCCGTCGACTCCCCTGAGCTGGAAGGTGGACTCGACCCGCTGCAGGCCGGGCGCCCCCGCGAACGATGCGGACAGGACCGGGCGCACGGTGTCCAGGGTCGGGCGGTCCGGGCCGGTCGCACAGGCCCGGCCGCCGCTGGTCAGGCCGATCGGCAGCGCCGCGCCGGCGTACCTCGGGTCGCTCGGGTCTGCCCACGGCTCGTCGACGGACAGACCCATGCCGGCTGGCGGATACCCGCAGGGCAGTCCCGCGGCGATCGCGGCCTGGCAGTCGGCGAGCGACATTGGTCCCGGCACCGCACTTGCGTCACCGGCGTCGGTCAGACCGACTGCGGACAGGCCCGGCCTACGCCCGGAGCTGAGCATGTCGGTGCTGAGCCGGGCGGTGAGCGCCCCGTGCGGGATTGCCGTCCTACCGACGTCCGAGGGCCGGGTCACGACGGCGGTGGCCAGTGCCAGGACCACGATGATCGCGGCACCGACGGCCATCCAGATCAGCGACTTGCCGGCCGGCGAAGCCGGTGCGGGTCTGGCCGGCGCGACGGCGCCTTGCCCGTCGGGGTCCGGCAGCGCGCGCCGGTCGGCCCGGGTGCGCTTGCTCGCGCGTACGGCGAAAGCCGCGCCCAGGACGGCTCCGGCCACAGCGAGCAGAACCACCCAGCCGGAACGGCGGGGTGCTGGGCTCGGCGTCTTCACGGCACGCCCTATCGGAAACGCGCACCCGAACTTGAGGACATGTCCCCGGGGGCATCTGGTCGATCACCGCGCGAAACGGGCAGCCGTCTGGCACCTCGCGTCACAGCATTCACGTGTGAAACCAGCACCTGCACCCGTTCACCGTCATCGCCCTTGGTCCCTTTTATTGTGGATTATGGTAATAGGACTATGTTGTGGGGATGGGATCTTCTCGGCGAGGGGCCCCCGCGGGCTGATCGCAGATCGGGGCGAGCGGGGTGAAGATTCATGGATTCGCCTCGGCCGGGGAGTGCGGGGCGCTGACCCGTAAGGCGATGCGGGTCGGTGCGCTGGCGGTGCTGGGCGCTCTGGTGCCGCTGGTCGTGCTGGCGACGCTGACGCTGACGAAGTCCGAGGCGGCGGTGCGCCATGAGGTCGGGGCTCGGCTGCGGCTGACGACCGCATTGTCGAGCGCGTTGGTCGCGGAACAGGTCGGATCGATCGTTTCCGTGATCGAGGGCGCCGCGCGGCGGCCGCGGCTGGTCCAGGCACTCGCGGACGGCGATCCTGACCGGTTCGATCACGCGGAGATCGACCAGCAACTGCAGGCCCTCCAGGAGTATCGGCAGGGTCGGACGACGTCGGGCCTGTTGGATCTTGACGGCATCCTGCGGGGAATCCCGGGTGCGCCGGAACTGCTCGGTCGGGATTTCAGCAACCGGGGTTACTTCAAGGGCGTCGTCGCCACCGGCGGGACCTACGTCTCGGAAGCGTTCGTGTCGGCGGTGCGGGCGCGCCCGTTCGTGGTGTCGATCGCGACGTATGTGCGGGCCCCCGCCACGGCCGGGCAGTCCCTCGGGCTACCGCTCGGGGTGCTTGCCGCCAGCGTCGAGCTCGGCGAGGTGCAGGAGATCGTCGACCACGTGGCCGCGGTGCAGGGCGTGAATCTGTGGATCGCGGACCAGAAGAACCGCCTCGTGGCGGTGCCCGACGGTCGCCCCACGGCGTTGCGTCCGGTGGCCAGCGCGCCCATCGATTCCGTCGCTGAGGTTCCGGCGGGCCGGCTCGTCGACGTCGACGACGGCGGCGAGGAACTGCTGGCATTACGGCAACAAGTCCTTCCCCTCGGCTGGACAGTGTTCGCGGCCGTGCCACGAGACCAGGCGTACGCGGGCGCCACCGCGATCCGGACCACGGTCCTCGCGATCGCGTCCCCGCTGGGCGTCATGGTGTGCGCCGGGATCTTCGTGTTGCTTCGAACGCAGCGGCGCCAATGGCGAGCCGAGGCCCAGCTCGCACTCGCTCGCGACGAGGCACGCAACGCCTCCCGCCAGAAGTCGGAGTTCCTGGCCAACATGAGCCACGAACTGCGGACGCCGCTCAACGCCATTCTCGGATTCAGCGAACTGATGGCCGGCGAACCGGCCGACGGGGACAACCGTTCCGTACCGAGCGCATGGATCGACCACATCCGCACCGGCGGAAAGCATCTGCTCGTGCTCATCAACGACGTGCTGGACCTGTCGAAGGTCGAGGCCGGCCGCATCGAGCTGTTCCCCGAACCGGTCGACCTCGCCGCCGCCATCGACGAGGCCGTTGCCGCACTCGGCCCGCTGCTGAGCGACCGGAAACTGCGGTTGACGACAACGGTTCCCCCGCTGACCATTCCGACCGACCGGGTCAGGTTCCGGCAGATCCTCAACAACCTGCTGTCCAACGCCATCAAGTTCACCCCCACCGGCGGCCAGATCTTCATCAACGCACACCGCGCCGGCGACCAGGTCCACGTGTCCGTCACCGACACCGGTCCGGGCATCAGCCTGGCCGACCAGGCCCGCGTCTTCACCGAGTTTTCCCAGGTCGGCGACGTCAAACTGCGCGCGGGCGGCACCGGCCTGGGTCTGCCGCTCGCGCGGCGGCTGGCACAGGCACACGGCGGAGACATCACGTGTGAATCCGAAACCGGCCACGGCGCCCGCTTCACCCTCACCCTGCCGACCGCACCGCACGCCCGGCCCGGAGCCCCGCCGGATCCAGCCACCACCACCGCGTATCCCTCCGGCGGGATCCTGGTGATCGAGGACGACACCGCGGCGTCGCAGCTGCTGCGCACCCGCCTCGAACGCGCCGGATACCTCGTCACCGTCGCTGTCACCGGCGATGGCGGGCTGGCCGCGGCCCGCTCCTGCCAACCAGACCTCATCCTCCTCGACCTCGCCGTTCCCGGCCTCGACGGCCGGCTGGTGCTGAAACAGCTCAAGGACGACCTGCAACTGCGCCATATCCCCGTGGCCGTCATCACCATCGCCGGCGACCAGGAGGTCGGCGTGGCACTCGGCGCCGTCGACTACTTCGTCAAGCCGGTCCAGCACGATGCGCTGCTGGGATGGCTGGTGCACCACAGCTTCATCCCGCCGCTGGACGACCACACCGTCAACGTGCTGGTCATCGACGACGACCCCGCGACGCTCGCAGTCGTCGCGGAGGCGCTGCAGCGTCAGGGCGTCCGGGTGATCGACGCCGTCAACGGAACCGACGGACTCCGCCTGGCCCGCGCACACACCTTCGACCTGATCATCTGCGACCTCCTCATGCCCGGCATCGACGGCTTCACCGTCATCGCGGCGCTCCACGACGACCCCGCCACCCGCAACGTCCCGGTCCTGGTCCTGACCTCTCAAGACCTTACCCAGCACGACCGCAACCGGCTGGCGGGCAAGACCCTCGCCATCATGGCCAAAGGCAGCGAGACGCCGGCCGACCTCCAAGGCTGGATACACCACCTCACCGAAATCACCGCGGTCACACACTGATCAGCCGCCACGTGCAACAGTTCGGACGCTTCGAGCGTGTTGGACCGACCGTGGAGGTGAGGAGTGGCCGACGACTTCGAGTCGTTCGTCCGTGCCCGCATGAGCGCGCTGGTCCGATACGGCTATGTGCTGTCCGGCAACCCGCACGACGCCGCCGACCTGGCGCAGGAGGCGTTGGCCCGGCTCGGCGAACGCTGGCCGCGGGTGCATGCCAAGGGCGACCCCGAGGGGTACGTCCGCACCACCATGGCGCGGCTGCACATCAGCTGGTGGCGTCGGCGTCGGCGGGAGCATCCGGTGCAGACCATGCCCGAGCGGGGCTACCACGACGCCGGCCTGCTCGCGGCCGACGGCGACACGGGCCTGTGGCGGGCGGTGGCCGAGCTGCCGCCGCGGCAGCGGGTGGTTCTGGTGCTGCGGTACTTCGTGCAGCTCACCGACGAGGAGATCGCCCACGAGCTGGGCGTCTCCCGGGTCACCGTCCGCAGTCAGGCGTCGCGGGCGCTGGAGAAGCTGCGCCAGGTCGACAACTTTCGCATCGCCGAGCTGAGCGGAAGGTAGGCGGACATGCGCACCAACGTTGAGGGCGACCTCGCCCGTACCCTCCAAGCGGCCTTCGACGTGGCTCCGCCGCCCGCACCGGCGTTCCCGGAGGCCGTGACCCGGATCCGGCGGCAGCGGCGTCGTCGCAAGAACGCCGGTCTCACCGGTGCCCTGGCCGCGCTCCTCGCCGTCGCTTCCTTCGGCGTCCTCACGGTGCGGCCGGACGCCGCCGTGGTCGCCGATTTCTCCCAGGCTCTCGACGTGCGCGAGGTATGGCCGGAGGCGGTCGTCTCGCTGCCGGCCCGCCTGTACGGGAATCTCGACTACACCGTCGAGGCCGCGCTGGGCAACGACACCTTCCTGGTCCAGCCCGTGGAGCGTGCGCCGGTTCTGCTGATCGGGACCACCGGGCAGACGCGACCGCTGGACGGCGAGTTCCCGGTCAATGCCCTGAGCAGCTACGACATCACGGCGCACTACCTCACGTGGTCGATCTCAGCCTTCCCCGGCCGGGACGTCTATGCCCAGCCGCGCGACGGCGACGCGGAGGCCGTGTATCTGGGTCACCTCCCGGACACGGACGTGTCGGTCGCCGAGTCGGACGGCGTCTTCTATGCCGCCGCCGCGACGCGGCACGGCAACGACACGGACTACACCCTGTACCGGCTCGCTGCCGGTCAGGCACCCGTTCCGGTGCCCTCCGGCGACGGGTACGCGCTGGTCAGCGGGCCGTGGGCGGTGTACGGCGTGCCGCAGCCCGGTGCCGCGAATCGGTTGCCGAGACCCTGGCCGGATCCGAGCCTCGCGCGCGTGCTCACGGTGGCGCGGCAGGCGCCCACCTACTGGAACGTGGTCACCGGGCAACGGGTGACGCCGGTCCGCCGAGCGTCGATCATCAGTTGCACGCCCGCTGCCTGCGTCGGGCACGACAGCGGCTCGCTGGTGTCCTGGGACGCCGACGGCTCGAACGAGGTCCGTACCTCCGGGTTCACCATGAACACCCTGGACCGGGCGGACGCGTTCTTCAGCAGTTCGGGGCGCTTCGTGCAGGTGTCGACCTCGACGCCGCGGGAGGCGACCTCCAAGGTGACCAGCAACCACCTGTGGGATAGGGCAACCGGCAAGGTGGGCACGTTGCGCGGCGACATGGCCTACAACGTGGTCGGCCTCGACGGCGACAAGTCGGTACTGGACCTGACCCGAATCCGCTAACCGGCCTTCTTCCCCCTCTTCCCCCCTTCCCCCTCTTCCGCTCAGGAGTGCGTCTTGAGTGTCGTCGCCGTGCGCGCAAAATCGGTTCAGGGCCTCGTTTGCCGGGTCCGGGTGCGGTTGCTCGTGGTGCTCCTGCTGGGCCAGATGGCCGCGGTCATGATCGTCACCGCCGTGCAGCAGACACCGACAATCGACGAACCGGTGTACGTCGGCACCGCGATCACCTACGTCGAGCAGCACAACCTGCGCTACAACCCGGAACATCCGCCGCTCGGCAAACTCATCATGGCGGCCGGCCTGGTCCTCGCCCGTCCGAACCTCGACCCGGGGTTCCACGGCGACCAGACCAAGCTGGGCCGGCACGTCCTGTACGAGGCCGGCAACGACCCGGGCCGGCTGCTGTTCCTGGCCCGCCTGCCGATGATCGTGCTGACGCTGCTGTTCGGACTGGTGGTGTTAGCCTTCGCCCGCGACCTGACCAACCCGGCCGGCGGCCTGCTGGCGCTCGCCTTGTACACGTTCTCCCCGGACGTCATCACGCACGGCTCACTCGCCACTCTGGACGTACCTGCGGCCGGGTTCCTGCTGACCGCGGTCTGGCTGACCTGGCGCGCCCGGACCGCATGCCCGTGGGCGCAGCTGGCTCTGGCCGGGGTGGCCCTCGGCGCGGCTCTCGCCACCCGGGCGAGCACCCTGCCGGCGATCCCGCTGGTCCTGCTCCTCGCGTTCCTCAGCTTCCGCCGCTGGACCGCGACTCTCACGGTGGCGGCCGCCGCGACCGGCGTGGTGTGGCTCAGCTACCTCGCCGTCGACCCGGGGCTGCACTGGACCGCGCCGACCGGCCTGCCCGACGTCAACGGGTGGCGCGCACTGCTGATCGATCTGCTGCCGTTCCCCGAGCCCTACCTCGACGGCATGCGCATCCAATTCGGCATGGAGGACTCGACGTTCACCGGCTTCCTGTTCGGGCAACGGTACAGCGGCTCACGCTGGTACTACCTGCCCGCGGCCCTGCTGGTGAAGACCCCGCTGGGGATGCTGGCTCTGTGGGCCGCGGCCGTCGTCGCGGTGCTCGCGGTCCGGCGGCTGCGCCCGGCCGCCGTCTACGTCCTCGTGCCACCCGCGCTGCTGTTGGCGGTCGCGATGACCGGCGCCCGCAACTACGGCACCCGCTACGCCATCTTCATGCCGATCTTCCTCGCCGTTGCCGCGGCCGGACTGGTCGTCGTCCGCCGGCGCTGGGTGCCGCCGGTGGCGGGCATGCTCGCCGCGCTCGTGGCGGTCAGCTCGATCAGCACGTTCCCTTACTATCTGCCGTACTCGAATGAGGCGTTCGGCGGCCCGTCCCGCACGCATGCGAACCTGCACGACGCGAACGTTGACTGGGGCCAGGATCTGGGCCGGCTGGCCGATCATCTGCGCGCCGAATATCCGGGGGAAGCGGTGTGGCTGGTCTACAAGGGAGCGGGCGTGCCGGCGGCGTACGGGATCGCCTCGAAGGACCCGCTGCGCAAGCCGGCCGCCGACGTCCACGGCCTGCTCGTCGTCTCGGACAGCGCGGTGGCGAAGGCGACCGGCCCGCTCGCCGCCCTCCTGCACACCAGCGGCGCCCCGATCGACGAAGTGGGCCACTCGATAAGCATCTACCGGCGCCCCTGAGCGAGGCGGGACCGGACCAGGCCGTTCTCATGTCTGGACGGCCTCGGCGCGGACGCGGTCCCGCAGCTTGCGGGCGGATTCGATGAGCTTGACCCCGTCCGGACCCCACATGAGACGCATGTAGTGGCGCTCGAAGCGGCCACGCTGCATCACCCAGATGAACGGGAGGGCGAGCTTCGTCCCCCACACGGCGAGTCGTGACCGCGCCGGGCCCATGCCGAGCGACCTGCGCATCTTGCCCGAGGAGGCCCCGGCGGCCAGCTGACGGAACAGGCCGTGGTCGAGAACGCCGGCGTAGAAGGCCGCGGGCAGCTGCGAGCGGTGGAAGTTCTTCTTGAACTGGCCGAGCATCTGCTTGGCGAAGTCCTGGCCGGTGTCGGGCCAGATCACCATCGTGGCGGGCGTGCCGAACAGATCCGCGTACTTCTCGTACAGCGCGTCCACGTCGGCCTTCGACCGGGGGATGTCCTGCTCGGGGGCGCCCACGAGGCGGCAGTACGCGGCGACCTCGGCGAAGTACTGGTCGCGCCGCTCCGGCGAGAGCCTGTGGGGCAGCTTGCCGTCGCGGAAGGCGAACGACTCGTACAGCCACAGCATCGAGTGCATCTCGGTCAGTGCCGCCCACATCGCATCGCGTGGCTCAGCCGCCGCGTACCCGCCGAGTTCGGGTTCGCCGATGTCGATGATCGGCCCGGCAACCTTGGTGTGGATGGTGCGCAGGTGCTTCCACATGCGCTCAGCCGACGCGGTGTCGCCCAGCCACATCGGCGCGTGCATGCCCGAATTTCGCTGACCGCGCTCGAACAGGTCGAAGAATGTCACCGTGCCCTGCAGCGTCTTGCGCGACAAGGGGTCGTGGTCGCGGACGCCGGCGATCACCGGCCGGTAGGTCGACTGCAGCAGACCCTGGAACGCGTACTGGAACACGATCGTCGCCGGATGCAGCAACACATCCCACACCACTGATCCCGGCCCGAACAGGCCGTAGTCCGGGGCGCCATCTTCCTTCAACGACCCACCGGCGGGAACCGGCTCACCGAACCGGCGCCACCGCTGCGCGTTGCCGTTGAGTCGTTCCTTGCTGACAATCCGGAAGCCCTTGTCGTTCGCTGCGACGCTCACGCTCGCTCCCTGTCCGACCGAGCCTCAGTTCCCGGCCGGGAACTTGTGCGGACGAGCGTATGCTCGCGGATTGCCCCTCGTCAACGCCATCGGAAAGCGACCATGACCTCTACGCGGAAGACGACGCGGCGAGCCATCGGGGTGCGTGCCGGGCTCACCCTCCCGAGGATCATCGAGGCGGCTCGCTCGCTCGACCCGGACGCCCTTACCATGCAAGCCCTCGCCGATCATCTCGGCGTGGATCGCAAGGCACTCAACCACCACGTGAGCGACCGCGACACGCTGCTCGCCCTCGTGGCGTTGGACGCGTTCTCCAGCACGTTCTCCGCCGTCGGCATAGCCAGCCATACTCGCTGGCAGGAGTCCTGCCGCAGCTACGCGCACGGCTTCACGCACGGAGCCATCGCCGCTGGAGTGCTTGCCGACCGCATCCGGTTGACCGACGCGTACGTCACCAAGGTGCTCGAACCGACCGAGGCGGTCCTGCAGGCGATGGTCGCGGCGGGATTCGACGACGAGATGGCGATGCGCACCCTCTCGATGCTTACCAATATCTGCCTCGCCTACGCGAGAGACGCGGTCCTCGCGTCCCGCAGCAACACCAGCCCGCGCGCGGTCATCCTCCGCGGTGCGCTCCAGCAGCGCGACCCGGCCAAGTTCCCGACCCTCGCGCGCATCGCCGAGCTCACCACCACGACGTACGACCAAAGACAGCTCGATTTGAGCATCGACATCTTCATCGCGGGAGCCGAGGCCCAGCTGCGCAGTCGGCTCACGCGCCGGTGACCGTCTCCGACTTCGCGAGGGCGACCAGGTCGGCGTATCGCACGATCGATCCGCCGGCGCCCCAGGTGCCTTCGGGTTGTTCATGGATGAGCACCCACACCCGCAAGGCGTCGGCGTCGGTCAGCCCGGCCGCGTCCAGGACCGCGGCGGTGGCGTTGGTGACCAGCAGGGCCTTGCGTCGCTCGGACAGCGCGCCGGCCGGGACGGTGACCTCGACCCGGAACCGGGGCGCGTCATCCTCGGCTGTGGTCTGTGCACCGGCGGGCAGCTCGGTCAGGTAGCTCCAGGCCAGGCTGCGAAACAGCGCCGTGTCGGGCGCTCCCTCGGCGCGCAGCAGCACTGTGGCGAGGGTGTGCTGGATGCTCTTGCGCCCGGCGGGCGTCAACGCACCCTCCGGAGTGGTCAGCTGGATCATGGGCATGAGAAGCTCCTATGACGGTCGTTATAGCCGTTCCGATGCTAGGTTATGACGACTGTTATAGCCAGGGAGTGTGCGTGACCGAGCAAAATCTGGACGCCCGCCGCCGTGGCGGTCCGCTTCGCCGGGCCGGTCGCCGGGCTCCGGGCCTTCCTCGCCCGGTGGTGCGGCACGGTGCTCAGCATCGGCTTCCGGGGCGTTGCGAGTTGCGTGCTGGAGAGTGGCCTTCGCCAATGTTCGGAGCGCAGCGAGAATTCTCGCAGTCGATGTCTTCCGCTGTGCGCGGTGCCGCTGCTAGTTTGTCCCCTGTGGATCTCAGTTAACCGTCAGTAAGGGCGTTGCTGGTCGGTGCCCGAAGTTTGTTTCCTTTTGATTGCAACGAGCGCGCTTGCTGGGGGGCGGCGTGCCCCGTTGCCATGCCGATAAATGCCGGGTGGGCGTGGGGTCTCACTGGAGGCAGGGCTTTGTGACGACGACAGAAACTGCGGCGGACAACGCTGCGCTGGACAATCTTGCCCTGGGCAAGCTCGACAAGTCGGGTAAGTTGGTCCCGAGAAAGCTGGATAAGCCGGGCGGGTCGGACAGGGTGGGCTCGGGTGGGTTGTGCCAGCCCGACGGACCTGTGGTGGACAATGCTGCGCCGGGATCAATGCCAACCGCAGGTCAATTCAGAATCGACTTCCTTCATCTCGATCCCGCCATTCGCGGACAGCTCACCGATCGTTGGATGTGGGAAGCGCGGTGCCTCAGGCCGCCCGTTGATACTGAATTCAGCGGCGCGTTCCCGGCCGCGGTGGCCACATTCGTGCTGCATTTTCGTGGCGCGCAGTACGCCGATCGGTATTTGACCCTGTCAGTGGTTATCTCGCCGGTGCGGGTCCGCCGTGCTCGCCATGACGCATGCCTACGAAGTCGTCAGCGTCGACGGATGCCAGCGCGTGCTGCGGGCCGCCGGGCGGCTCACCGTGGGCGTCGCGCTGGTGTCCTATGTGGCGCGCCGGCATCGCCGGCGGCTGGTGGCCGACCTGGCGATCCTGCTGCGTACGGCGCGGGCAGTGCTGCGGGATCGGGAGCGCACCAAGCAATCGCGGGTTGTTCGGGAACGGGGGAAGTCGAGGATGGGGAAAGATCGATGGTGCTGCTCTACGTCGTCGCCGCACTTGCGGTGATCGTGCCGGCGGTCGCTGGGCCGGTCCTGGCGCGGCGGCTGGTGCACAGCCGGGTCGCAGCCCGGACGGGCACGGCCGTTGACGCGCTGGTCGGCGCGCTCGGCCGTCCGGCGACCGCAGTCGCGGTGCTGCTCGCGTTCTCGGCGGCAGCGGTCGCCGTGTTCTGGCCGCTCGGCGAAATCGCGCAGAGCCTCGAGAACGCGGTCGACCGCCCGGTGCTGAGCTGGGTGGCGAGCCGCCGCAGCGCTGGTTTTGAATCGTTTAACTGGGTATATACCGCACTCGGCGACCGGTTGCCGCTGAAATGGATGACGGCCATCGGCGCGCTGACTTTCGCCGTGCTCTGGCGCCGGCGGTGCTGGATCCCGTTGGTGGCGATTCCGGGGGCCTTCGTGCTGGAGCAGTACGTCCAGGCCATCCTCACGACCATGGTCGATCGCGGCCACCCGCCGACCGGCCTGGGCAGCTATCCGTCCGGCGGCGTCGCCCGGGTCGTCATGACGATCGGCGCGCTCGCCCTGTTCGCGGTGCTCACCTGGCAGCTCGGCCGGAGGTGGCAGGTGGCGCTCGGCACGGTCGTGCTGGTGCTGGCGACCTACGAGGGCTACTCCCGGATCTACGTCCAGAAGCACTGGCTGACGGACGTGGTCGGCGGCCTGCTGTTCGGGCCCGCCCTGTTCCTCGGGTACGCGCTGGCCGTCGGAGTGCTGGCGAGCAGCGCGGCAGCGGCACGCAGCGAAGATCAGCGCGTCCTGGAACCCGCGCTGTGACGACACTGCTGGTCGCATCCACCGGTGGGCACCTCGCCGAGTTGCATGACCTGGCGCCGCGGCTCGGCGTCGGCGACCGCCGCTGGGTCACCTTCGACAGCCCGCAGAGCCGGTCGTTGCTGGCCGACGAGGACGTCGTGTTCGTGCCGCCGGCCAGCAGCCGGGATCTCGTCGGCGCGGTCAGGGACCTGGTGGTCGCGCGCCGGATGTTCGGCCGGCGCCGATACGACCGGGTGATCAGTACCGGGGCCGGCGTGGCCATGTCGTTCTTCCTGCCCGCGACCGCGGCCGGCCTGGAGTGCACCTACATCGAGAGCGCGACCCGCACCCGCGGCCCGTCGCTTACCGGCCGGATGGCGGCCCGGATGCCGCGGGCCCGTCTCTACACGCAGCATCCGTCCTGGGCCGACGACACCTGGCGGTACGGCGGGTCGATTTTCGATGCGTTCAGCGCCGAGCCGATCGCCGAGCCGCGGCCCGTACGCAAGGTGGTGGTGACCCTGGGAACGCAGGACCGCTATCTGTTTCCGCGGCTGCTCACCCGGCTCGTCGAGATCCTGCCCCCGACGATCGACGTGCTCTGGCAGGTCGGCGCCACGGTGATCGGCAAGATGCCGGCCGGTGCCCGCCATCAGGTGCCGAGCGCCGAGCTGCGCCAGGCGATGCGGGAGGCCGACGTGGTGATCGCCCATGCCGGCGTGGGCTCGGCGCTGGCGGCGATGCAGGCCGGCCGCCGTGCGCTCGTCGTCCCGCGGCGCCGCGCGCACGGCGAGCACGTCGACGACCACCAGGTCGAGATGGCCCTCGAACTGAGCCGCCGAGACCTGGTCGTGGCCCGCGAGGCGGCCGAGCTCACGCTCGCCGACCTGGGCGCGGCCGCGGCCTGGACCGTCCGGGCCAGCCTTGCGGTCACGCCCTTTCGCCTGAGTCCATCGTGACCGAGTCCAGAGCCGACACCCGGCGGAGCACCACGTGCAATCCCGGAACCTCAGCCGACCGCTCAACCGCACGCACCAGCCGACCGGCCACCGTTGTCACAGCAGCGGCGGCCGGCCGAAGCAAGGGGAGAAACGCCAATGGATGTCACCGATTCCCGTGCGGGCAGCCGCCAGCGCGTCGTCGGCTTCGCCGACGTCGTCAGGATTCCCCTGCGCCGATGGCGGATCGTGCTGGGCGTGGCCGAGGTCGTCCTGCTCGCGGTTAGCGCCTATCTGGTCTTCTTCCCGGCCACCTATCGGGCCGTCGCCGTCGTCGTGCTGCGGCCCGTGGTGACCGACCCGTTCACGCTGCCGAACAGCGGCGCCGACCGGGCCATCAACATGACCGCCGAGAACGGCATTGCGCAGGGCAACGACGTCATCGACGCCACCGCCCGCACGCTGGCCCGCAGCGCCGACGACGTGCGCGGCGCGCTCACCGTCGAGGTGCCGACCGGTGGCCAGGTGCTGCGTTTCGGCTACGCCGACGACGCCGAAGATGCGTCCATCACCGGCGCGAACGCCGCCGCCCAGACCTATCTGCAAGTACGCCAGGGCCTCTATCAACAGCAGCGGGCCGGCCTGCTGCGCTCCTACGACAGCACCATCAAGCAGGTCACCGCCCAGCGCAAGTCCGCACAGAAGGACCTGCCGGAGAACGGCTTCGGCGCGAGCCCGACCTCGCCGCGTACGCAGGCGATCCTCGACCAGGTCAGCGCGCTGAACGACCAGATCGCCCAGTTGGAGAACGCCCGCGCGAAGGTGGCCTCCGCCGATCTGACCCCGGGTTCCATCACCGCCGCGGCCCGCGCGCCGGTGCCGTCCAGCCGTGACGCCGCGTTGCTCTACCTGATCGGTGCGCTGCTCGGCGGCGTCCTGCTCGGGATGATCGCCGCGCACGGCCGGGAGGCGTTGGACCGCCGGATCCGCTCGATCGACCAGGCGGCCGACCTGATCGGCGTGGCCGCGCTCGGCGTGGTGCGTTCCCCGGGCAAGCGGGGCAGTGAGGTCGCGGTCGCCGCCGACGCCCGGTACGTGTCGCTGGCCGCGCTCAAGTGGATCGACCGGCACCCCGACCAGCCCCTGGTCGTGCTCTCGGGCCGCGACGACGAGGGCCGGGTGACGGTCACCGGCAACCTGGCCGTCGCGCTGGCCGCGGCCGGCCACGACGTCTGGCTGGCCGCGGGTGCCGGGACCGCCGAGGAGCTGAAGGACATCGTGCTCGCGGCCCAGCGCCGCACGCCGCCCCGGCCCCGCGCGGTGCCTTTCGCCGAATCCTTCGCGCACACCGACAACCGGCTGAACGGCTCCACGTCCGCCCACCGAATCGGCGACGCCACGGGCTCGTACGTCAGCGGCCCGGCCGCCGGGGTGACCCGGATCGGCGGCACCGGCTTCGGCCCGGCCACCGACCTTGACACCACGATGGTGATGGCGGCCCAACGGGCGGCCCCGGCGCCCAGGTCGCCGGTCACCGTGGACGAGTACGGCTTGGAACGCCGCCCGGTCACCATGCTGATCGGCAGCGGGGTGGTCCGGCTCTGCGGCCTGGACGAACCGCCCGGGCGGGGCGTGGTCGTGGTGGACGCGCCGCCCTCGGACGCCGACGAGACCGGCGTACGCCTCGCGCAGTCGGGCGGGGCCGTCCTGGTGGTGGCCCGGGACCACACCCGCAACGCCGAGCTGACCCGGCTGGTCGGCCGGCTGCGGTCGGCCGGCGCGCAAACCGTCGGCTTCGTGCTGACCGGAGGCCGCAATGCCTGATGTTCCGGCGTGCACGCCGCCCGCGACATCGCGGACGGTGACCAGGTCGAGCACAGCGGACGCGGCCGAGGCGGCCGGCGTCTACCCGCCCGTCAGCGTGATCGTTGCGACCCGGGACCGGCCCGGCCTGCTGGAGCGTACGGTCGCCGGCATCCTCGACCAGAACTATCCCGGCACGATCGAGTGCCTCGTCGTCTACGACCACGTCGAGGTGCGCGAACTGGATCTGCCGGCCGGGCCGAACCGTACGCTCAAGGTGATGGCAAATGCCCGGCGGCCGGGGCTGCCCGGCGGCCGGAACAGTGGCGTGGACGCGGCCACCGGCGAACTGTTGGCCTTCTGCGATGACGACGACATCTGGCTGCCGGCCAAGCTCAGCCGCCAGGTTGCCCGCCTTGCCGATCCGGCGGTCGGCGCGGTCAGCTGCGGGCTGCGGCTGCGCGGTCCCGGCATCGATGCGGAACGGGTGCTGGACCGGTCCTGGGTCACCTTCGACGAGTTGCTCCGCGACCGGGTGATGGAAGTGCACTCCAGCACGATCCTGATCCGCCGGTCGACCTGGTCCGCGGCGGGCGAGGTCGACGAGGAGATCCCAGGCGGCTACAGCGAGGACTACGAGTGGCTGCTGCGGGTGGCCGCGCAGAGCCCGATCGCCGTCTGCCCGCAGGCGCTGGTCATCGTGGACTGGCACGGCAACTCGTTCTACTTCGGCCGCTGGGCGACCATCGTCGAAGCCCAGCGGTATCTGATCCGCAAGCATCCCGCGCTGACAAGCAACCGCGCCGGGCTGGCCCGAATCCGCGGCCAGATCGCCTTCGCCCTGGCCGCGGGCGGGCATCGCACCGAAGCGATCCGCGAGTTGGCGGCGGTGCTCCGGCTCAACCCGGCCGAGCTGCGGGTACTGGTCACGGTCCCGGTCATCCTCGGGCTGGTGACCGGCGAGCGCGTGCTGAGGATGGCACAGAAGCGGGGGCGGGGTGTCTGACACGGTCGCGCGCGGCCGGCGGGCGCGCTGGTCCGCGCGGGCCAGCGCACCGAGCCGGGCCAAAGCGGTCGCACCTGTCGGCCCCGGTGTCCTGGACCTCGAGGCCTTCCCGGCCGGGAAGACCGGGTTGCCGCTCTGGCCGTTGACCGCGATGTTCGGCCTGATGCCGATCTGGTGGTCGCTTGGCATTTGGTACTTCGTCTGGCCGCTCTTCGGTGTGCTGCTCTTCGTGCTGCTCAGCGCGCGCGGCAAGGTCCGCGTTCCGGTGGGCGGCGTGCCCTGGCTGATCCTGCTCGGCATCGTGCTGATCAGCGCTGTGCGGCTGGAGCGGGTCACCCAGATCTCCGTCTTCGGCCTGCGGTTCGGGTATCTGTGCACCGCGTTCGTGGTCTGCCTCTACGTCTACAACCTGGCCCGCGACCAGGTGCCGTGGGGGCGGATCGCCAACCCGCTCTGCCTCTACTGGCTGTCGTTGGTCACGCTGGGGTGGCTGGGGGTGCTCGCGCCGAAGCTGAGCCTGCCGAGCCCGTTCCTGCTGGCGCTGCCGGACGGGGTGGCGAACGAGCGGTTCCTCACCGACGTCGCCCGGATCGACGCGACCGAGTTCAACCCGTTCAGCGCCAACCCCATCTACCGGCCGGCCGCGCCGTATCCGTACACCAACAACTGGGGCACCGCGTACGCGTTCCTCGTGCCCTTCGTTCTTGCCTGCCTGGCCTCGCTACGGCGCGGACCGATGCGGATCGCGCTGCTTGTCTCGCTGCCGCTGTCGATAGTGCCGGCGTTTCTCACGCTCAACCGCGGCATGTTCATCGGGCTCGGCGCCGGCGCGCTCTACCTGCTCGGCCGGGAGATGCTGCGCGGCCGCGTGCGGCTGCTGCTGCCGGTCGCGCTGATCCTGCTGATCGGCTGGCTGACCACCCTGTTCATCCCGGTCATCGACCTGATCACGCACCGTACGTCCACGACGGACACCACCGCGGACCGCTTCGACCTGTACCGGCAGACCTGGGCCGCGGTGCTGCACTCGCCGCTGCTCGGCTTCGGGCAGCCGAACTCGGTCGACACCACGCACGCCGCCGAGCCGCTCGGCACCCAGGGCATGACCTGGCAGGTCCTCTACAGCCACGGCATACCCGCCGCGATCTGCCTCTACCTGCTGTTCGCGGTGGCCGCGTGGCGGATGGCGGCGGCGGTGACGCCGACCGGGTTGTTGCTGAGCTCGCTGCCGATCATCGCGGTCGCGGTGACGCCGTTCTACGCGTTCATCGACCCGAACATGTCGGTGTTGTTCTTCGCGATCGGGTTGGGCCTGGCGGCGGTCGACGGCCCGGTCAATCGGATCGCGCGGGTGGTGCGGCGATGACCGCCACCGAGGTGCGGCGCAGCACCCGCAACGGCACGGCCGCTCTGCTGGGCGCGGCGGCCAACGGCGCGTTCGGCTTCGTGCTCACCACGGTCATCCTGCGCACGTTCACCCCGGCCGAGTCGGGCGCGCTGTTCAGCGTCATCGCTCTGGTCACGATCGTCGGGGCGATGTGCTGTGCCGGGGCGGACACCGCGCTGATGTGGGCGCTGCCGAAGCAGCCGGACTCGGGTGGCCGGCTGTTGCCGGTCGCCCTGCTGCCGACCGTCGCGCTTTCGGTGGCCGTCGGTCTGGGCGGCGTCGCCTGGTCCGGGCCGATCGCTCGGGCGTTGCTCGACGGGGAGTCCTCGACCGCGCTGGTCCGGCTCGCATTCGTGGGCGTGCCGGTCGTCGTGGTGTCGACCGTGCTGCTCGCGGCCGTGCGGGCGATCCGGCCAGTCGGCGCGTACGTCCTGGTGCAGTTCGTCTTTGTGCCCGTCACCCGCCCGCTGGCGGTGATCGGCGCGGTCGCCGCCGGCGGCAGTGTGCTGCTCGGCTTCGCGGGCTGGCTGCTGCCGCTCGCCGTCGCCGCGGTGCTCGCGCTGGTGTTGGTCGCGCAGCCGCTCTCGCGGCCCGCCCGGGGCGACTGGCGCAGGCTCTGGTCGTTCGCGCTGCCGCGGGCCGCCTCGGCGGCGATTGACGCCAGCAGCATGTGGGTCGGCGTGCTGCTCACCGGGGCACTGGCGACGCAGGCCGAGGCCGGCTTGTTCGCCGCCGCCGGCCGGTACGCCCTGGCCGGCCTGCTTGTCATGCAGGGCTTGCGGGTGGCCGTCGCCCCGCAGCTGTCCCGGCTGCTCGGCGCGGGTTCTCGGGCCGAAGCCGCACGTGCGTACCGGCGCGCGACCCTGGGCATCGTGCTGCTGTCCTGGCCCGCGTACCTGCTGCTGGCGGTGTACGCGCCCGCGTTCCTGGCGGTTTTCGGGGCCCCGCTGCGCGGCGCGGCTACGCCGCTGGCCGTGCTGGCGCTGGCCATGCTCGTGAACGTGGGCGTCGGGCTGGTCCAGACCGTGCTGTTGATGAGCGGCAACAGCCGCGCTCATCTGGCGGCGACGGCGGGCGGTCTGGTGTTGAACGTGGTCGCGGCCGTGCTGTTGATCCCCGGGCATGGCGCACTGGGCGCAGCGGTCGCCTGGTCGCTTGGCATCGTCGGCGAGAACGTCCTCGCGGCGGTGCTCGCTCGGCGGGCCCTCGGCGAGCCGCTGTTTTCGGCCCTCCTGTGGCGCGCGGCCGCTGCGGCTGCCACGGCAACGGGCCTCGCTTCGCTGCTGGGCGTCCTGGTCGCCGGGCGCGGGCCGGCGGGGCTGGCGATCGCGCTCGGCGTGCTGCTGGCCGGCTCGCTGGGCTCGCTTGCCGAACGGCGGGTCCGCGCGGCGCTGGTCCAGGTGCGGGACAACGTTCTGACCGGGAGGTCATCGTGAAGGATCTCCTCAAGGACCTGACCCCCCGCCTGGCCCGCGAACAACTCCGCGACCTGATGGTCGGTTACGGCGAGCGGACGAGCGAACGGCGGCCGCTGCCCGACTTCCTTGTCATCGGCACCAAGCGCGGCGGCACCACCTCGCTCTGGCGATACCTGATCCGGCACCCGCTCGTGCCGCGCCTCTTCCCGGCCTGGAACACCAAGACCTCGCACTACTTCGAGGACAACTTCGTCCGCGGCGAAGCCTGGTACCGCTCGCATTTCCCGACCGCGCGCCGGCGAGCGGCGCTGGCCCGCAAGCACGGCGGACCGGCCAAGGCGGGCGAGGCGGCGCCGCTGTACATGTACCACCCGCTGGCCGCCGAGCGAGTCGCCGCGCTCATCCCCGGGGTCCGGATGATCGTGCTGCTGCGGGATCCGGTGGAGCGGGCCTACTCGCACTGGAAGGAGCGGCGCACCGAGGGGGTGGAACCGCTCAGCTTCGCGGACGCGCTGGCCGCCGAGCCGGCCCGGATCGCGGGGGAGAAGCAGCGGCTGATCGCGGAGCCGGGCTCGGTCAGCACGGCGTTCGATTGGTATTCGTACACCGCCCGCGGCCGCTACCTGGAGCACCTCGAGCCGTGGCTGTCCCGCTTCGACCGGGGCCAGTTCCTCTTCCTGCCGAGCGAGACGTTCTACCGCGCGCCGGCCGCGTCGTACGCCCGGATCCTGGACTTTATCGGCCTTCCGCCGTTCGACCCGCGCTCCTACGACGTCCACAACGACCGCCCGAGCGAGGGGATGGATCCGGGAGTCCGCGCCGGGCTCGCGGATCACTACCGCCCGCACAACGCGGCGCTGGCCGACCGGCTGGGCCAGTCCCTTGGCTGGTAACCAGTCAGCGCGGCGCGTTCAGCCGCGCGTCGAGAATGTGCAGCAGAGCGGGGTGCAGCTTGGGGTTCCAGCCGGCGCCGTCGGCGGACAGCTCATGGGTGCGCAGCCACAATTCGACCAGGTACGCGTCGGCGACGAACCGCTGCGCCGCCGGTGCCAGGCCCAACGCCGGGCCGTGTGTGGCCAGTGCGGCGTCGACGGCCGCCGCGCACTCGGCGGCGGGACGCCCGCGGGTGGAGAGCGCGGTCTGGAACGCCTGGTGGGCCAGGTCGAAGCCGACCGGAACGCCGGACCCGCAATTTTCCCAGTCCCACACGAACATCTCGCCGCGTCGCCGAGCCATGTTCCACGGCACCCAATCGCCGTGCCAGTCGCCGAACTCGACCAGGAGCCCGCCGTCGCGCGCCTCGAGGGCGTCGATCGCCGGCTCGATCGCCGGGGCCGAGCGCCGGCGCCACGCGGCGAGGAATCCGCCCTGGGTGACGGACCGCGGCGGCGCCGGCGGCCCACCGCGCCGGGCCACGGCCAGCATCGCGGCGAGCCGGGGCAGATCGGGGTGGCGCAGCCGGCGGACGTCGCCGGGCATCGGCTCGACGACGGCGACCTCGCGGTCGTGCCAGCGGGTGTGCAGCAGCAGCCGGGGTGTGACCGGCAGGTCGTCGCCCGGCGGCGGGAGCCCGGCCAGGGCGGCGGCCTCGGCGCGGACCATCGCCCGGGTGCCGTCGTTCCAGCCGACCTTCGCGTAGCCGGCCGGCCGGCCGGCGTCGTCGAAGAGCTGCAGGGTGGGCTTGTGGTGCGGGTCCGGCGCTCGGATGCCGATGGCCGCGTGCAACCGCGGCCGGCCGAGCAGCCCGGCCAGATGGTCCCAGAGCAGTTCGACGCCGTTCGGTGCGGACACCGAGAGGACCGGCGCCCGGGTCAGCCCGAGCGCGCCGGCGCCGGCGAGCAGCCCGATAGCGGCTCGGGAGGCACGCACCTTGGGCGGGCGCAGCGCGTTGTATGCCAGCACCGACGCCGCCGTGACCCGGCGCGAGGCGAGCGGGAGCAGGAAACGGGCCCGCTCCAGGCTCGGCACGACCGCATAGCGCGCCACCGCGCCCGGCTCGGCGCCGATGGTCAGCCGCAGCCGCGGGTCGTCGAAGACCGCGCGGGTCACCCAGCCGAGGCCGTCGGCCCGGTCACGCGGGTCGGCGGCGACAAGCGAATCCGAATACACGCATCGACCCTAGTGGTTGTCACCCTTTTCCCGACATGGCAAGAACCCCGATAGGAGGGTCTGTGAAGTTACTCATCACCAGGCTGTTGGTGCCGCTCACCGTGCTGGGATCGGTCGTCGCACTGTGCGCCGTTCCGGCGGAGGCGGTGGTCGTGCCGGCGCCCGCCGCGGCGACGATCACCTCGGCCAACCCGGTGGACTACACGCCGCAGGTGCAGAACGGCAGCGTCCGCGCCTTCGCCCAGATCGGTAACACGATCTACGCGGGTGGCTCGTTCACGGGCATCAAGTCCCCGGGCGCGAGCGCCTGGACACCGGCGGGAAACCTGGTCGCCTACGATGCGACCACCGGCGCGCTGGCGGCCGGTTTCAAGCCGGTTTTCGACAACGCCGTGCAGGCGATCGCGGTCAACCCCGACGGCAGGCTGATCGTCGGCGGAAACTTCACCATGGTGAACGGCGTGGCCCGCAAGAACCTCGTCGCGATCGACCCGAACACCGGCGCCACGATCACCAACTGGGTGGGTCAGGCCGATGGCGGCGTCGTGCGTCGCACCGTGGTGCAGGGCAACCACCTGTACGTGTCCGGAGCGTTCCACTATGTCAACGGGACCGCGCACAGCCTGCTCGCCCGGCTCAATGCCACCACGGGCGCGATCGACGCCACGTTCCAGATCGATGCGACGGTGGCGCGGGCGACCCCGAACTCGACCGAGTTGGTGTGGGCGATCGCCGTCGCACCGGACGGCAAGACGCTGATGGCGGTCGGCAACTTCACCAAGGTCAACGGGCTGGCCCGCAACCAGGTCGTGATGATCGACGTCGGCGGGGCCCCGACCGTGGCGAACTGGACCACCGACCGGTATGTGGCGGCCTGCCTGAGCGGTATGTTCCCGTTCTACGCGCGGGACGTCGACTTCTCCGACGACGGCACGTATTTCGTGATCGGCGCGGACGGCGGCGACGGCGACGCGTACTGCGACGCCATCGCGCGGTTCGAGACCGCCGACCGGGGCGCGGTCACGGCAACCTGGGTGAACTTCACCGGCCGGGACTCGGTCACGTCGATCGAGGTGACCGACGGCCTGGTCTACGTGGCGGGCCACTTCCGCTGGCTGAACAACGCGAACGGCGGCGACAGCCAAGGTGCCGGCGGCGTCGACCGGTACGGCTTCGGCGCCCTGGACGCGAGCAACGGCATGCCGCTGGCATGGAATCCGACCCGCTCGCCCGGCACCAGCCTGCCGGCCGGCGGTGTCGACTGGGGAGCGATCGTCTGGGAGCTGTGGAAGGGCAGCAACGGCCTGTACGCCGGCTTCGACTCGGACGGTGTCGCCGGCGAGTACCACGGCCGCCAGGCGATGTTCCCGACCACGGGCGGGCGCACGATCGCCGTGAAGGACGCACCGGCCGCCACCTCCGGGTACCTGTACCTGGGTGCCGGCAACGGCAAACTGACCAAGGTATCGTTCGACGGCACCACGATCGGTGCCCCTGCGTCCACGGCACAGGCCCAGTTCACCTCCGGCAAGGCCGCCTTCTCGGTGTCCGGCAACCTACTCTGGGCCAAGGGCGCCGTGCTCGACATCTCCGGCTTCGGCGCCGGCACGGTGGGAGCACCGTCGGTCGCCAGCGGCTTCAACTCGTGGTTCAACGCGAGCACGATGACCGGGGCGTTCTACCTCAACGGGCGGATGTACTACACGCTCTCGGGCAGCAACTTGCTCTACTACCGCTACCTGACCGCCGACGGCTGGATCATCGGCTGCACCGCCTTCACGCTTCCGACCAGCGGGGTCACCTGGAGCACAGTTCGCGGCATGGCATGGGTCAACGGCAAGCTTGTCTACGGTTCCACCGACGGCAAGCTACGCTCGGTTGCCTTCGCCCCGGCCGCAGCCACCGCAGTGGCCGGCGCCTCGGCCACCGTGATCGCCACCGGCACCACCGCGGCGACCTGGTCACAACCGACGCTCTTCTTCGCCACCTCGTAAACGACGCTCCCGTGCCGGCGACCGCTGTCGCCGGCACGGGAGCTACCGGCCGCTGGGAGACGGGCAGGGTGGGTTCAGAGTGGCTGCCGCACGACGAACGCGGTTGGGGCCGTCTTGTCGGCACTGTCGAGGTGGAGCCGGCCGTCCGGCGCGGCCGCCACCGTGAAACCCGAAGGGAAGAGCACCAACAGGGTGAGGGCCTTGCCGTCCCTGGTGGGCACGGGGCAGAAGGTCGTCTCCTGCCGATAGATCGTGGAGCTGCTCTGCTCGTGCAGGAGCAGGTCAGAGAAGAAACGGCGCAGGTAGTAGCCCGGGTATCCCACCGCTTCGAACGACACGCAACTATCGAAGGCGAGTCCCTTGCGCACGATGAACCTTGACTCGGCCCTGTCGAGCGCGCTGCTGGTGGACGAGAGTTGGTCCACTCGGGCGATGAATTCGTGGTGACGAACCCGGAGGCCGGGCCTTCCCGCGACTTCCAGTCCGATGGTGGCGCCGATGGTCAAAGCGGGAGTGGGCGCCGGGTTGACCGTGCGGGACGGCGCGGTCGCAGCCGGACGGTATCTGGCTGGTGGCGAGGTGGACGCTGCGGTTGTCCGGACCTTGCTCGGCGGACCGGTCGGCGCGCTGGCCGACGCGCTCGTCGGCGGAGGCAGCATGGAGGCTATGGCCGGCGGAGTGGGAATGGCCCACTGCGCGTCGACTGTGTTCTGTCGACCCGGGTCGCGGAGGGGAACGATCAGCGCCAATATCCCGGCGGCGCTGGCGACGACCACGATCGCGGACATCAGGATCACCCGACGCGGTTGCGGATCGAGGCCGACGCGCTTGAGCGCTGCCTCGTGGGCGGCCTTGAAAGGCGACTCATGTCGCATGTAGCACCCTGCTCCTGTCGCCAGTAGCTCAACCCACTATGGAAAACCGGCCCTTGTTGGCGCCCGGAGGCTCGAAATTAAACCCGAAACCTGCCCGCCGGAGTGAGGGCGTGACCGTCCAAAATGGGGGGTCGGACCGGACAATGATGGGAGCACTGTGATTGAGCCGCAGCTGACCGAGGCCGTCATCCCGACGTCGGTGTTGGCAGCCGTCGTCGAGCTGGGCCAACAGCAAGGCTGTGCGATCGATCGCTGGCTGGCCGGCACCGGGTTCACCCCACCCCAACTCGCCGACCCGCACGTGAAGGCGTCCTTCCGGCAGGCCGCGACGGTGTTGCGTCGGGCATTACGTGACCTGCCCGCCGGCCCGGTCGGTCTGCAGCTTGGCGGCCGGGACGCCCTGGTGTCGTTCGGCATGCTCGGCATGGCCATGCGCTCGTGCGGCACGGGAGCCGAGGCACTCGCCCTGGGTGTGGAGCTCCAGCTGGCGTCCGGTGCGCTCACGGACGTGACGACGGAGGTCACCGGCGATGAGGTCGGGTTCGTCTTGCGCGAACGCTCCCCGGAACCCGAGCTGCTGCCGTTCCTGTGCGAGGAGTCGTTCGGCAGCATCCTGCGGCTCACCTGGGCGATCTTCGGGGTGGGGAACAACCCCGTACGTCTCGAACTCACCTATCCGGCTCCGGTCTACGCCGCCGAGTACCGCCGCTTCTTCGGCTGCCCGGTCCGCTTCCGGGCCGACGCGAACCGGCTCAGCATGTCTGCCGACCTGCTCAGGACCCCGATCGCGACCCGCGACCCGGCCAGCCGGGCATTGGCCGAAGACGCCTGTCTGCGCCTGCTCGACACCGGCGAAGCGCCGCACGACATCATCCGCACCGTCGAGGCGCTGCTCAATGAGAACCTGCGTACGCCGCTGACGATGGCCGACGTCGCCGACCGGCTGTCGGTCACCGAACGCACGCTACGACGCCAACTCGCCGCCGCAGGCGTTCGCTTCAGCGACGTCCGCGACCGCGTCCGCGAACGCCGCGCCACCTACCTGATCGAGTCCGGGCTGCCCGTGACCGCGATCGCCCGCGAGGTCGGGTTCGGCGACGTCCGGGAGTTCCGCCGCGCCTACATCCGCTGGACCGGGCAGCCACCCAGCGCGGCCCGCCGACAACACAGCGCCCACCGTGCACGCATGGTGAGTGCGGACGGATAGCGTTCGTCTCGGCTAGGAGCCGGCCTGGTTGAGTCGGGCCTGCAGCGCGGCTGCCAGGTCGTCACGGTGTTGTTCGTCGATTCCTTGTTCGGGCGGCCGGATCAGGTAGCCGAAGACGGCGGGGCCGCGATGATCGTCGGGGAGGTCGGGCATGCGCGGCACAACGTGGAAGTGGACGTGTCCGAAGCCTTCCTGCTCGGCGAACTGCATCACGTAGGTCTTCACACAGCCAGTCACCTCGTGCAGGGCGCGGGACAGCCGGACTTGCCAGGTGCCCAGGGCCGCAGCCTCGTCGTCGGTCAGCTCGGCGATGGTGATGACGTGGCGCCGGGGTACCAGGACGAGCCAGCCCGGCAGTGAAGTGTTGAAGGCGTGGGCGACGCGCCAGTGCGGGTCGGCGGCGATCCGCTCGCGGGGCGGCAACTGGTCGAACTGGTCGTTGCTGTGGCAGACGTAGCAGTCGAACGGGGAGCAGTCGACGGGCTGAGTCACTGTGTCTTCTGCGCGATCGCCAGCCGAGTTCTGTACTGCTTGGTGATCTGCCCGTCGTAGTCGTTGTCGATCAGTTGGGCGATGCACGCGAACAAGCCGGTGCGTGCCTGGGGTGCCATGGCTCGGTGGCCAGAGTAGGTCATGAGCAAGTTGAGGTACTCAGGGGCCGTGTAGGTGTGTTGCCATGGGTAGCGCCGGAATTCGACCGGCCCGAAGCGCGCCGACCGGTCGAATTCCGCCGTCTCTTCGGGGATCTCGTCGCTCGTGGAGAGTCGCATGCCTGGCGGCGTCGTGGGGTCGAAGCGTTCGTAGCATCGCTGCGCGGCGGCGAAGAAGGCTTCCGTCCCGCCGGCGATGTGGTGGGTGGAGATGATGCCGAGGGTTCCGCCGGGACGCAGCAGGTCAGCTGCTTTGATCATGCGCACGTCTGGGTCGAGCCAGTGGAACGCGGTCGCCGAGAGCACCGCGTCGAATGGTCCGGTCGAGGACTGCCAGTCCTCGAACGCCGCCGCGACGACGGTGACGTTCGGAAACTGTGCGAGATTGCGGTGGGCGAGGGCGGCCATGTCGGGACTGAGGTCCATCGCGACGATCGTGCATCCGAGTTGTGCCAGGGGCAGTGTCGCTTGTCCGGTGCCGCATCCGATTTCCAGCACCCGGGAGCGCGCGCCCAGGCCGGCGAGCGTGGCCAGGTCCGCGAACAGTTCGTGCGGGTAGGTGGGACGGCATTGGTCGTAGAGCCTGGCGTCCTGACCGAACGTGGCGCGCAACAGCTCTCGATTGGTGTCGGTCACGGTGGTCGACTATCCCTTCAACGAGCGCAGGCCGGGTCCGCCGGCCGGGCAGCTAGTCCGCGTATTCCCAGTGGGGTGCCTTGACCGGCGCGTGGATGGTCGGTAGCAACGCCACCCAGACCGCGAAGATCGTGGTCAGGGTCGCGTAGACGTACGGGTGTTCGCCGCCCACCACAAAGAGCCAATACCACGCCGGCGGCCAGACTTCCTCGGCCAGCGGGGCCGCGAACTCCCGTGCCACGAGCAGGAAGGTCGCCGGTGCAAGGGCGAACAGCACTACGGTCGACGCGGACACCCGCACCGCGGCACGGCCCCGGCGTGCGCCGACCCGCCGGTACAGCGAACATGCCGCGAGCCACCCGGCCGCACCGGTCACCATTCCCGCGGCCAGGAGCAGCATCGTCGGCGCCCGCGGGTACGTCGTGCGCTGCAGGTAGTAGTGGCGGCTCGTCCGGTCGCTGTAGCGCGACGCCCCGAACTCGAGCGCCAGGCCGCCGGTGTGCGCGGTGAAGCTCCACGCGGCGTCGTCCGGTCCTATGTCGACGGCATCGGCGGTGAGGGCGGAGTGCACGTTTTCGTCGATGGTCCAGCCTGCCGCGGCGAGCCGGTCGCGGGCGGTGACGGCGTCGGCCTTCAGGTCCCGATGGATGGGCACCGGCGGCGCCTCGAACAGTGCGCCACCGGAGTGCCAGTTGTCGTCGGCGTCCTGATCGAACGCCGGTGCGTCGGGGCTTCCGGTGACCGCGAGGCCGGGGAAGACTGTCTCCTTCAGGGCCTGCGACCCGGCCGCCGACAGCAGCGGCGGTGGCGGATCCCAGGCGAGCCGGCCCGCCACGGCGGCGCCGAACATCGCCGTGACGAGCGTGAACGCGGCGATCAGCGCATATCCCCTGACGTGCCGGGGCAGGGCGACGGCCCATCCGCCGTGCGTCCCCGGAGTTGATTTCGCGACCAGGTAGAGCGACGGCAACGTCAGGGTGGCCGTCAGCAGGTAACGCGCCCGGGCCCGGCCGTCGAGCTGGGCGAGGTCGCCGAGCCATTCCGCGCGCTGGCGGTCGCGGAAGCCGGCCGGGAGCAGCCGGGCGAGGGCCGCGACGAGCAGGGACGTCACCACGCGAGCTCACCGCCCGCGGCCCGGGAGGGGCGCTTGCGGGCGAGCGCGGCCCGGCCGGCTTCGATGCCGTCGGCGGTCAGCCGGTAGTAGCGCCGCCGCGGCCGGCCCGCCTGCGACACGTCGACGTCCTCGAGGCGGCTCTCCAACCAGCCGGCGTTTTCGAAGGCGACCAGAATCGGGTAGACGCTGCCGGGCTCGACGCCGGCCTGCAGCGCGAGGTCAAGCCCGTACCGCTCCCGGGCCGGATCGTCGAGCAGCGCGCGCAGCATCAGCAGCCGGGGAATGGTCATCCTTCGAACACCCATTAGCTTATTCTGCATAGGGTGGGAGCCTGTGGCAACCACTTGCGTTCATGGGCACCCCGGCGACACCGTGAGACCAGCGATCACCGTCGATCCGCCGGGAGGCACACCCATGCGCCGAATTCGAGGGAAGAGCACCCGGCGAGGGCTCGTCGTCGCCTCCCTGGTCGCCGTCGTGGCGGCCCTCGGAGCCGGCTTGGCCGCGGAGCGCTCGACGTGACGGCGACCCGGGCCGCGGGCACCATCACCGTCTCGGTGCGGGCGGCGCTGCGGGCCGAGCTCACCCTCGGTGCCGTGCTGCCGGCGGGAGCGACCGTGGCGGGAGTGCTGCTGGACGGGCGGCCCGCGGCGTACCGGTTGCGGAGCACCGCACGCGGCAGTGCGGTGCTGCTCGCGGCAGGCACGGGCGGGCAGCACGCGCTGGCGGTGGTGCTGCGCTGACGCTCAGGAGTCGACCTTGATCTCCGCCTTGTCGCACGCGGTCCGGGCTCGCCGCAGCGCGGTGCTGATGCCGCTGGAATCGCCGTTGGCGGCGGAGTCGAAGGCGTCCTGGATGCGCCGCATGCACGGCACCAGGACGTCGCGCTCCCCGGTCACCTCGGCCATGGATGTCTTGGTGGTCTTGAGCTGGGCGTCGAGGTCGCTGGCGCGCTTCTCCGCCGCGGCGAGCTTCTCCTGCTGCTCGGTGACGATGGTCTTCTGCTCCTGCACCTGGGCGCCGAGGTCCGCCCGCGTGTCGCTGAGGTTCGCCTTCGTGTCGTTGAGGTTGCCGTGATCGTTCAGGTAGAGCGTGAGCATCAGTCCACCGAAGACGAGCAGCACTGCGGCCGCGATGGCCAGGACGAGCACGGCCGGCCGGCGCCGGTCCTCGGGCGACTGGTAGGGAAAGCCGGAGGTCTGCGCGAGGACAGCCGGGTATGCCGGCCCGGCCGGCGGCTGCGCCGGATACCCCATGGTGGGCTGGTTCGCCGGGGACTGGGGTGCGGTGGGCACCGTCGTGGGGGGCGGGTAACCCTCGGGCGGCGGATAGGACATGGCTCCTCCTCAGCAGACATCGAAGACCTTGCACGCGGTCTGGATCGGCACGGCCAGGCCGATGCCCTCCGCGTTCTGCGCTTTCGCGTCGGCGATGCCGACGACTTCCTTGCGGGAGTTGATGACCGGTCCGCCGGAGTTGCCGGGGTTCACCGGCGCGTCGATCTGGATCATCGTGCCCGGCCCGCCGACCCGCGCGCGGATGGCGCTGACCACCCCGGTGGTGATGGTGTCGGTCAGGCCAAGCGGGGCACCGACCACCAGGATCTGCTCCCCGGACGTCAGCTTCGTGCGGGTCGCCGCGATACCGTTGATCTTGGCGGCGACGGTCAGCAGGGCGAGGTCGTGGGTGGGGCTGACGTCGACGATGGTGGCCCGGTAGTTCTTGCCGTCGCGCTCAAGTCCGACCGTCGTCCGGCCGGCGGTCCAGACCGACTCGACCACGTGGTAGGCCGTCAGGATCCGGGTCCGGCCGCCCTGCGGCTTGCCGATGGCGAAGGCGCTGCCGGAGAAGTCGCCGGCGACGACCAGGAAGACGCTGGGCAGCGCCGACGCGGCGACCGCGCGCGGGTCGAAGGCCTGCCGGCTGTGCTCGTCCAGCGCGGCCAGCCTGGTCTCGAGGCCCGTCACCTGCTTGTCGAGCCCGGCCAGCCGCTGGTCGGTGGCGGCGGTGGCGGTCTCGGCCGCGCTCCGGGCCTGGGCTGCCTCCCGCCGAAGCTGCTCGATCCGCCGGTCCTGCCCGGCCACGACCAAGGCGAGCACGAGGAGGGTCGCCGCCACCGCCGCAGCGGCGATCCAGCGCATTGCCGTGCGCAACAAACCGAAAGATGGGTGCCGCACATTACCCCCCGCTGCCGCCTCCTTGCTCACGGTATCGAGCGGCGGTGATGCGTGGTGGTGGTCGTTCGACCCCCATGTCAGAGCTCGTCGGTGGTGATCAAGCCGTCCTGGAGGGCCCGGGCGACGAGGGCGGCCTTGGTCGGTGCCGCGCGGCCGACGTTGGCGTACTTGACCCGTACCCGTTCCAGGCAGGAACTCACCCGATGCACCGTGAGGTGCAGGCGGCGCGCCACCATCTCCTTGGATTCACTGTGGAACCACTCCAGCAGGACCTCGGTCTCGCGCGGCGAGAGCCGCGGCCGGTGGAGCCGGTCGTCGGTGCCGAAGGCGCCGGACAGCGCGGGCGGGGTGTACGGCATGTCGGACGCGGCCGCGGTGATCGCCGCGACCAGATGGTCCTCGCCCTCCGTCTTCGTCAGATAGGTGAATGCACCGATGTCCAGGCAGTTCAGGACGGTCTCCTTGTCGGCGCGCATGCTGTAGACGATCACCTGACGGCCGGCGTCGACCAGCCGCTTGAGGTCCCCATAGGCCGGGCCGCAGACGTCCAGCTGCAGATCCAGTACCACGACGTCGGCCTCGGCGCCCGGAGCCAGCCAGGCGACCGACACGTCGGCTCCCCAGGCGACCACCTGGATCGGCGGGTCGGCGAGCGCGCACCAGGCCCGTACGCCGGCGATCACCACCGGGTGATCGTCGACCACGACCATACTGATCATGCTGTCTCCCTCCATCCGACCGCCTCGCCGCCACCCTTGACCGGGCCGGAGACCGGACTGAACACTGCCTGGATCCACCATCGGTCGCCGTCGAGCATGGTGGAGCGGTGCACCCCGTCGCCGTCCGGCAGCTCCGGGGGAGCGGAACAGGTGGCGATGACGCTGACGGTCACCGCGTCCCCGGTCCCGGCGACGGTGAGCCGGGCCTTGCCGCGGGCCGTGGCGAACGCCGCGATGGCCGGCTCGGTCAGTCGCCGGCGGACCGGGGGCGGCAGCTCCGGCCGGGCGCCGTACTCGGCGAAGGAGACCGACACCCCGTTGCGCTCGGCCAGCTCGATGCAGGCCCGCAGCTCCTGCGCCAACGGGTCGGGGGCCGTGGTGTCCTGGGCGAGGAGCCGGCGCATCCGGGCCGCCTCCGCCGCGCACTCCAGGCGCACCGACGCCGCGCCGGGGTCCAGCCTGCCGTCGGCAAGACCCTCGAGCAGCGGGACGGTCGTGGCGGCCAGGTCCGCATACCTGCGCTCGCGGTCCCGGTGCAGTTGCCGGGCGACCTCCTCCGCGGTCCGCACCTGCTCGGCGGCGCGCAGCACCCGGGCGGACGAGGCGGCCAGGCCGCGCAGCACCGCGGCGATCATCGCGATGGCGAGCTGGAACGCGAGCACCAGCCACGTCGCGTTCACCACGCCCGCGATGCTCAGCGCCGCCTGCCCCTCCGCCGCGGCCTGCGCGAACGTCAGCAGGTATTGCGCGGCGAGGACCGCGGCGAAGACAGCCACCCGGCTGTCCAGCATGATCAGCACGATCGGCCAGCCGGCGTCGCCTTCCGACCAGTGCGTCGGCCCGAGCCGGTATTCGGGCCGCACCGTGACGGTGGCCACGACGGAACACGCCAGCACCAGCGCGAGCAGCCACCAGCGTGCGGTGCCGAGCGGCCGGTCGCGCCAGGCCGCGACGGCCGCCACCAAGGTCGCCACGAGCAGGCCGGCCCAGGCGGCATACTGCACCCCGACATGCGTGTACGCCTCCTGGCCCGCCAGCAGGTGCGGCAGGTCGAGGAAGAGCAGGATCGCCAGGGTCACCACCACGACCGCCCGGCGCAGGCCACGCTGGAAGCTCGCGCCGATGAGCCGTTCGTCGCCGGCCACGTCCGGCACGGGCAGCGGGCAGGACAGCGTGACGGTGGTGCCAAGGCCGGGGCTGCTGACGATGTGCGCCGTGCCGCCGCGGCGGGCCATCCGTTCCCTCAGCGAGCGGGTCACGCCGTAGCGGCCGGGGGCCACCCGGGCGGGGTCGAAGCCGCTGCCCTCGTCGACGACCTCGACGGTGACCGCGGCGGCGTCGCGGCGTACCCGGATCTCGGCATGATCGACCCCCGCGTGCCGGACGACGTTCGTCAAGGCCTCGCGCGCGGCCCGGCTGAGCGAGACGGCGTCGATCGCCGGCAGCGCGAGGGAATCGGGTGTCCGCCAGGACACCCGCAACGGCGAGTGACCGCCCGCGGTGATCGGACGGCTGACCTCCCGCAGCAGCTCGATCAGGTCGAGCTCGCCGCGCTGCGCGGCGTCCGAGCGGCCGATCTCGCGCAGATCCCGCCGGGCCTGCTCGCCGAGCCAGGGCTCGCGCTGCCGCACGACACCGTTGCCGATCATCAGCAGGGTGGCCGAAGCGGTGTCGTGCAGGGCGGCCAGGTATTCCCGTTCGTCGGCCCGGCGCGCGGCGGCCACGGCCGCGGCGTGGCGCATTTCCTTCCCGCGCTCGACGATCCGGTCCGCGGCGCGGGCGCTGCGCCGCACGAACCGGTACAGGGCCCAGGAGAGTGCGACCTCAGCGGCCGTCCACACCTCGACCGTCTCGTTGACGAGCCACCCGCCGGGGTCCGCGATCATCGTCCCGAGGTAGTGCGCGGCGATGATCGGGGCCGTGGCGGCCGCGAGGGCCGGCCCGGGCAGCTGCCAGGCATAGGTGACGAGGGTGATCGCCATGGCGACGAGCACCCAGGTCCCGCCGCCGCGCGGATCCGAACGGACGGTCCAGAGCTGGGTGAGGCACAGCGCGCACATGACCGCGACGTCGGCCGGCACCCACCGCCGCGGAAGGCCGCGCAGCATGCCGCGCCGGTAGCAGAGGTTCCAGCCGTTGAGCCCGACGACGATGGCGACGGTTGTGCCCTGCCGCGGCGCCTCGGTCAGCAGCAGCGAGGCCGTGCTGGACAGCGCCACGACGATCAGGCGCAGCGCCAAGGCGTATCGCAGTCCCTCGCGGATCAGGCTCTGCTCCACGGCACCCATCGGCGGCCGGCGGCCGTCCACATCGGCCTGACTGGCTGCGGGCATGCCTCAGATTAGCCGTGTCGCGCACCTGGCGGGCGATGCTCGTGGCCGAACAGCCAGTCCGGCTTGGCGTCGAACGTCAGGAACGTGAGCCGGGCCCGTTCCGCCTCGTCCTCGGCGAGGTGGGTGTCACCGGTCTCGGCGAAGGCCACGGCGGTGTAGTGCCGCGCCCGCGCCGCGCCGAGCCGGTCACCGGCACGGTCGAACAACCGGGCCGCCTGTTGTGCCATGGTGACGGCTTGTGCCGGGCGGGTGCGCAGCAGCGGGTGCACCTGGGCCAGCAGGATGAGGGCCGCCCGCCGGGACAGCGTGTCGTCGGCGGGCAGCATGGCCGCGCGCTTGGCCCACCCCGCGGCCTCGTGATGGCGGCCCGCCGCGGTCGCGGCCGCGCTGAGGGTGTCGAGCCACATGGGTTGCCACACCTGGCGGACGGTGGGCAGCTCGGGGCCGCCGCCGGCCCGGAGCATCAGGTCCAGGCAGCCGTCCGGATCACCGGCGGCGAACCGGACCAGCGCCAGGCTCCCCGCGGCCTGCCCGGCCTGCCAGTTCGTCGCCTGCGCGGCCGGCACGAGGGACACCGACTCCTCCGCGGCCTCCTGCGCGCCGGCGACGTCGCCGGTCCACACGCTGACCCAGGCCTGGTACGCCAGCAGCCGGCCGCGGATCTCGCCGGCGCCGGTCAGGATCGCCGACTCCATCGCGTCCTGGAGGACCTCGGCGGCACTGACCAGGTCGCCGGTCATGCAGTCCAGCACCCCGATGAGCATCTGCAACGGCCCGACGAGGCGGCCCTGGCCGGTCCGGCGAGCGATGTGGAGCGCCCGGCGTGCGTGCTGGGTGGCCGACCCGAAGCGCTCCAGATAGCTCTCCGCCCAGCCGAGGAACAGGGTCGCGTCCAGGCGCCGGGCCATCTCGGAATCCGGCATGGCGTCCACCAGCCGGGCCGCCTCGTCCGCCCACCCGGCGGGGCTACGCCGGCCGACCATGTCGAAGGACCTGCTGGCCACGGCGCCGATGGCGAGGGCCGAGGCCAGCAGCGGCCGGTCGGCGGAGCCGCGGGCCACGTCGATCGCCGCGTGGATGTCATCGACGGCGACGGCGCCGCTCATGACCCCGCACAGCACGGCCGACACCCGAAGTGCCGCCGCCGGCGCGCCTCGCTGGTCGGGCAACCTGGCGAGCTCCCCGTGCAGCAGCACTTGCGCCTGGACGTGGTCGCCGAGCAGCTGATGGAGCGTGGCGAGGGAGCCGAGCGCGGCGATCCGCTCCGCGGAGCCCGCCGGCAACAGGTGCAGGACCTCGTTGAGGATGTCCCGGCCGCGGGCCAGGTAACCGGTGATTCCCAACGCGGTGGCCTGCGCGTTCAGCAGCCGCAACCGCATCTCGACGGTCTGCGCCCGCTGCGGCAGCAGGCGCAGCGCGGCGGCGCACCAGTGCGCGGCGGCGGCCGGCGTCGTGTGCATCGCCTCGGCGGCAGCCTCCTCCAGCAGGCGCACCGCGTCGAGGTCGCCGGGATCGGCCGCGAGCGCGACGTGCCGAGCGCGCGCGGCCAACGACGACCCGCGCCGGGCCAGCTCGTCCGCCGCGCGACGGTGGGCGGCCACCCGCCAGCCGGGCGGTGCTTGCTGGTACGCGGCGCTGCGTAACAGCGGATGCCGGAACTTGAACGAGGTCCGGTGGCGCCGGATCAGGTCCCGGCGACCCAACTCGTCGATCGCGTCCAGGGTGGCCGACTCGGAGAGGTCGGCGACGATGGCGATCAACCGGCTGTCGACCACGTCGCCGACCAGGGCGGCCGCCTGCGCCACCCGCTGCTCGACGGCCGCGAGCTGCGCGAACTCGCCGGCCAGGGCGGCGCCGACCGCCGCCGGAACCACCTCGTCGCCGATCGGCGCGCCCGCGTCGCCGGTGGCCGGCCGGCGGGCGAGGAATTCGAGATAGAAGGGGTTGCCCTCGCTGGCGGCATACAGCTGGCGCCGGCGGTCGGCGCCGAGGGCCAGCGGCAGCAGCGCCGTCGCCTCGGTGAACGTCAGCGGCCTGACCTCGATGACGGTGACGGTGTGGCGGCGACGGGCGAGCAGGACCTCGTGATACAGCCGGGCATCGAGCTGCCGCGGCCGGTAGGCGAAGGCCAGCAGCACCGCGGCGGCGGGCGGGTGGCGCAGCAGATGGGCGAGCAGTTCGGCGGAGCCGTCGTCGCACCAGTGCAGGTCGTCAAGGACCAGCACCAGACCAGCCGGTTGCGCCACGATGTCCAGCAGCGCGCGGAAGGCACGGTGCAGGCGGTAGCGTTCGGCCGCGATCAGCTCCGTCGCCGGGCCGTCCTCGTCGCCGGCGGCCGGGACCATGATCACCGGAAAGATGCTCGTCAACAGGAGCCGGTCGGCGGCGGCGAGCCCGGCGAGCCGCGCCGGGTCGATCCTCCGGAGATGATCCTCCAAGGCGTTCTTGACGACCGCGAACGGCGCGTCCCTTTCGAACTCGGCTGCGCGCCCCGACAGCACCAGCCGTCCGTCCCGCCCGGCGAGCTGCTCCAGCTCGGTGAGCAGGCAGGTCTTGCCGATCCCCGGATCGCCCGCGACGCCGAGCAGGACCGACCCGTCGGCAAGATCGTTGAGCGCCGCGCGCAGCTGGTCCACCTCGACCGACCTGCCCAGCAGCGCTGTGGTCGCCGGTCGCGGCGCGAGCGGCCGGGCGTCGACGGCATCGGGCTGGTGGATGGCTTCCGCCGGGGAGTCGCCGGAGCGGTAGACGGTCCACACGTCCTCGTCGGCCAGGATCGCGCGTTCCATCTGACGCAGTCGTCCGCCGGGCTCGATGCCGAGTTGGTCGATCAGATTCCGGCGCAGTTCCCGGTACGCCGCCAGCGCCTCCGCCGGCCGCTGGCCGGCGCAGCGGGCCAGCATGAGCTGGGCCCAGAGGCGTTCCCGGAGCGGGTGCTCATGGACCAGCGCGGACAGCTCGCCGACCAGCCCGTCCAGCCTGCCGTTCAGGAGATCAAGATCGATGCGGTCCTCCAGGACCGAGATCATGCGCTCGTCCAGGCCGGTGGCCGCCGCGCGGATGGCCGGCAGCTGGATATCCGCCAGGGCCGGCCCCCGCCAGAGTCCGAGCGCCTCGCGCAGCCGGGTCGCCGGGTCGCCGCCCGGGCCGGCGACCAATGTGGTGAAACGGTCGAGGTCGAGCTCTCCCGGCTGGACCCGCAGCAGGTAGCCCGGCGGCTGGGTCAGCAGCGTCTCGGGGCCGTCTCCGGGGACCCGCAGGTCCCGGCGCAGCCGCGCGACGCAACCGTGGACGAGCGTGCGTGCCCTGCTCGGCGGTTCCTCGCCCCAGAGCACCTCGACCAGGCGCTCGACGGAGACCATCCGGTTGGCTCTCAGCAGCAGCGCCGCCAGGACCGCCCGCTGCTGCGCCCCGCTGATGCGCAGCGGGCGGCCGCCGTGACAGACCGCGAGGGGCCCGAGAATCCGGTATTCCACGATCTTGGCCGCCATCCACTGTATTGACTGTTTCGGATCATTTCACGGTCATCCGGCCGAGCGGACACCCATCGAACGTCAATAAGTCGACAAGCGCTGCCACCTACAGTCTGGTCCGTCATGCGGTGAGATCACCGCCTTCAGCACGCAGGGAGAGTCAGTTGCGCGAAGCATCCAGCCACACCAGACGGCCCCTCATCGCGGCCGCCAGCGCCCTGGCCGTGGTCGCCACCGCGATCGTGCAGACGATCGGCGTGACTCCGGCGGCAGCGGCCACGATCCCGGTGGGCAGCGTCGAGGTCGTGACCGCGACCTCCGGCCTGCTTCCCGGAAGCAGCAAGACGATCTCCGCGGTCTGCACGGCGGCCAGGCCGTTCGTGCTCGGTGGCGGATTCACCACCACCGGCACCCACATCGTGGTCAACGAGCTGCAGCCGATCGACGGTGCCTCGGTGGACAGCTACCGGGTCACCGCCGGCTTCGACGAGGTGGGCACCACGGGGTCCTGGAACCTTCTCGTGTACGCCTACTGCTCGAGCACCGCACCCGGCTGGCAGCTGGTGCCGGTGACCAGCACGACGACGTCGAATCCCTTCAACCAGGTGATCGCCACGTGCCCCAGCGGCAAGGCGCTGGTCGGCACCGGCGGCCGGATCAACGGCGGTGCCGGCCAGGTGGAGCTGGTGACCCAGGGCATCGGATCGGTGGCGCCGAACCGGATGAGCGCCGGCGGCCTGGAGGACATCACCGGATTCTCCGGCTCGTGGAGCGTCACCGGGTATGCGGTGTGCGTGACCTACGCCAATCTGCTGGACATCCGGCTGGTGTCCAACCAGACCGCGGTCGACAACACGATCACCAAGAACGTCACCGCGACGTGCCCGAGCGGCATGCGGCTGACCGGCAGCGCCATCTGGGCCAACATCCCCGGCAACGCCATCAACCTGCGGCCGAACAACAGCAGCCCGACCAACGTGGCCGCGACCGCGCGAAACGACAGCGGCAGCGGATCCGGCTGGGACCTGATCACCTACGCCCTCTGCGCGGTGTAGCCGACCCGCTGACCCGGGCCGCCGCGCAGCACGGCGGCGGCCCGGGTCAGCGTGCCCGGGGGAGCAGGGGCAACGCGGCCAGCAGCGGCGGGCCGGCGAAGATCAGCGAGGCGATCACGGCGAGCACCGGCTCGCCGACGTTGTCCAGCGAGGAGAACGCCGTCGCGGCCCCGTAGCCGGCGATGGCGGCCAGCAACGTGGACCGTGCCGCCCAGCCGCTGGCCCGGCGCCAGTTCGCGAGGAATGCCACCACGAGAATGGCCTGCGCCGCCAGCATGATCGTCGTCGAGCGGAGGGTGGCGTCCGGTGCGTCCCGCTCGGCCAGGCCCTGGATCGACACGGCCAGCCACGGGGCGATGGTCACGATGCCGAGCACCGCGCAGATCGGCCGCAGCCACGACCGTACCGTTGGCGCCGGCAGTGAAGCCGTCGCCGGACCGCCCTGGGAAACCACGAACCACAGGCTGCCCAGCGCCCAGCGCAACCGGCGCTTCCCGTCCGGCACCGCCGCCAGCTCGGCCACGACCGCCTCGCCCCACTCTCGCCGGCCCGGCGGGAGGTGCGCCACCCGCCGGGCGATGAGCCGGCCTGTCTGCGCGGTCAGCCACCGTCTCATCGGGCACTCCCAAGAATCAGCCGGACCCTGGTTGGGCTCGGTGGAAACTCTACCTATGTCGAGTATCGCCGTCCAGGGGTCAGCCGGTGCAGGTGCGCCGGTACGAGAGTTCGGGAATGTACCGCGCCCACTCGGCGGCGTTGAGGCCGCGGCCGGCGATAGCGCAGGCGTATTTGGCCGGGTCGGCGCGGAGGTTGTTCAGCTTCGTGTAGTTCCACAGCGTGACGGTCGGGCTGCGGTAGTCGGGCTGACTCATAACTGCCAGGGTGCGCCCGTCGCGGCTGAACGTCACCGTGTGCATCGCGGTGTCGAGGCCGGCGTGCATCGAGGCGAGCCGGATCGGTACGGCCGGGTTGGTGGTGTCCCACAGGGTCACCGGGTAGTCGTCGTTCCCGGTTGCCAGGTTGCGCCCGTCCGGGCTGAATGCCACCGACGTCACCGGGGTGCTGCGGCCGGCCAAGATGGCGAGCCGCCCCGGACGAGCAGGGTCGGCGACGTCCCACAGCATCGCGGTGGAGTCGGCACTGCCGCTTGCCAGGGTGCGCCCGTTCGGGCTGAAGGCCAGCGCCCGCACGGAGCCGCCGTGGCCGGTCAGCATCGCGAGCCGACCGGGTGCGGAGCGGTCGGCCACATTCCACAGCGTCAGTGTCCGGTCGTCGCTGGTGGCCAGGGTGCGCCCGTTCGGGCTGAAGGCCACCGCCGTCCCGGAGCCGACGCCGTCGCTCAGCGTGGCCAGCAGGACGGGGCGGGCCCGGTCGGCCACATTCCACAGCTGCAATCTGGTGGGGGCGACGACGGCGAGGGTACGCCCGTCCGGACTGAACGCCAGCGCGCTCGTGGTGCGTGTCTGCAGGGTCAGGACGGCGAGCCGCACCGGCCGGGCCGGACGGGTCACGTCGGTCAGCGTCAGCTGCCCGTCCTGGGTTCCGGCGGCCGCCACCGTACGGCCGTCCGGACTGAACGCCGCCGCTCGGATGGTCCCGCCGTGGACAGCCAGGTCGGCGCCCCGGACGGGATGGGCGGGGTCGGTCACGTTCCAGGAGCTTGCGGTTCCGCCGATGCCGACGGCGATCAGTGAACGTCCTTCCGGACCGAATGCTGTCGCCACGGCCGTCCTGCCCGGGACGGCGAGCGCGGCGAGCCGGTCCGGAGCACCCCGGGGCGACACGTCCCACAGGGTTGCCGTCGCCGTACTGTCGGTGGTGACCAGCGTTTCGGCGTCCGGGGCGAAGGCCACCGACGTGATCGCGCCGCGGGCCTGCACGGTGGTGACCGGCTGACTGTCCTTCCAGACGATCGCCGTTCCGTTCTGGTCACCGCCGGCCAGCAGGCGCCCGTCCGGGCTGAAGGCCAGCGCGTCGATGTAACCGGCAAGGCCGACCGCCACGCCGTACGGCTCCGCCCGTTCGTCCAAGTCCGGCAAGGGCGGCGGCGGCGACGGATGCCCCGACGCGGGATCCCAGGGCGACGTGGTCGGCGTGGGCAGGTCGGAGCCCTCGGGCTCGGGTCTCATGTCGTAGAAACCCACCGCGCCGGCCATGCTACTGCTGGCCAGCACCGTTCCGTCCGGGCTGATCGCCACCGGCCCCCAGACGGTGTTCAGGTAGCGGGACTGGTACGGATCCGCACGCTCGGTCAGGTCGTAGACCCGGACCGGATCCATGGACTTGCTCGCGATCAGCTCGCGGCCGTCCGGGCTGAACGCGAGCTCTGTCACCTGCGTCGGATGGCGACCCCCCTCCGCAAGCTTGGCCAGTCGGGCGGGCCGGGACCGGTCGGTCACGTCCCACACCATCGTGGTCGCCGCGTTGTGGCCGGTGGCGAAGGTGATCCCGTCCCCGCTGAACGCGATCGAGTCGACACCCAGGCCGTCGTCCGACAGCGTGGCGAGCTGGACCGGACGGGGCCGGTGGGCCACGTCCCACAGGACTACCTTGCCCTCCGGGCCGACCACGGCCAGGGTCCGCCGGTCCGGGCTGAAGGCCACCAGGTCGCCGGCCGTGCCCGGATCGAGCAGCGTGGCGGTCCGGACCGGATCCGTCCGGTCGGTCACGTCCCACAACGACACGCTGCCGTCCTTGCCGCGGGTCGCCAGGATGCCGTCCGGCCCGAACTCGGCCCAGGTCACATCCGCGATCGTGCCGGCGTAACCCGTGGACGTGACCATGCCGGAGAGTGCGCCGCGGTTCTCGGAGTCGGGCTGGAGCGTCTGGGCGGCCGCCCCCAACATCAGCGCCGTCTTCGGGTCCACACCGACCGCCGCCTTGGCCTGGTTGAGCAGCCGCCGGCTGACCGCGACCCGCAGCTGCTGGTCCGCCTTGGCCTGCTGCCTCGCGGCCTCGGCGGCCGCCTCCTTGGCCAGCCGCCGCTGTTCCTTCGCGACCTTTGCCAGCCGCCGTGCCTCCTCCTGCATCAGCTGCGCCCGCTCGGCGGCCTCCTCGGCCAGCCGCTGCTGCTCCCGCGTCCGCGTCGCCGCCTTGTCGGCGAGCCGCTGCTGCCGCCGCGCCTCCGCCTCCGCCTCATCGGCGAGCCGCTGCTGCCGCTCCGCCTCCGCCGCCGCCTGATCGGCCAGCCGTTCCGACCGCTCCGCCTCGGCCGCGGCGTCCGTCGCCAGGGCCTGCTGTTGCCGCGCCAGCTCCTGCTGCTGGAGCGCCTCCTGCGCGGACCGCTCGGCACTGGTGCGCTGCACGTCCGCCACTTGCTGCTGACGCAACGCCTCCGTCGCCGCGTCCTCGGCCCGCTCCGCGTTGCGCACCGCCGACACGCTGGTCAGCGACGCCAGCAACGTCAGCACCACCAGGGTCGCCACGGCGCCCGACCGCAGCCGCCGGGCCCGGCGATGCTGCCGGACGTCCTCGCCCTCCAGCTCGTCCTTGCTCACCCCGTGCATCGGGGCCGCCAGCTGGGCGATCGCGTCCCGGAACCGGGAATGCTGCAGGCTGAGCTGCTCGCTGTTCCGCGCCCAGCGCAGATCCAGGAACAACGGTTCCTCGGCGAACACTCCCCGCAGGGCCGCGGGCACCGCCGTGGAGTCCGGGGCGAAGTCGCGACTGTCGGAGTCCCACGCCCACTCCCCATCGGTCACCACGGGCAGGATCCGGTCCGCCGACTTCGTGGCGATCCAGTGCTCGATCTCCTTGTTCACCCACTGTGATCGCGCGGCCTCGGGCGAGGCGAGCAGCACGAAGTAGTCCGAACCGTTCATCGCGGTCTGGATGGAGGACCACAGCGCCGGGGTCACCGCCAGCCCGGTCTGATCTCGGAAGATCCACAAGGCGCGCCGACGGTGCCAGGGCTTGGCCAGGCGGTGCAGACCACGCTGCACGGCGGGGGCGAGCCGCCCGTCCGCGGCATGGCTGTACGAAATGAACCCATTGAACGTCATGGAAATCCCCCGCGGTCGGACGTGCTGCGCGGACAGATTGTGCACGCCGCTGCCCCCACGAGGAAAGGCCGAGACCGTATCGTCATGGCTCCGGCAGCTTGACCAGCCCACCTACGGAGGTCGATGTGCGATTCGGTGTCACCGGTCATCGAGTCCTCCCGCCGAGCGTCGTCGAGTGCGCGGTGCGGCATTGGCGCCGGGTGCTGCCGACCGACGCCCAGCTGCACGGGGTGTCGAACCTCGCAGACGGCGCCGACCAACTGTTCGCCGCTCAGGTCCTGGCGGCCGGCGGCACCCTGGAGGTGGTGCTGCCGTGCGAGGGCTACGCCGGCTCGCTGATCGCGGACGAGAGCCGGGTGCGGTTCTCCGAGCTCAGGCGTGCGGCGGCGAGCGTGCTCACGATGCCCTACCCGGAGCCCAGCGATCAGGCGTTCCTCGCCGCGGGTCAGGCCCTGGTGGATCGCTGCGATCATCTCTTCGCCGTCTGGGACGGTCGCCCGGCCCGCGGCCTGGGTGGGACCGCGGACATCGTCGACTACGCCCGCGCCCGCGGCCTCCCGGTCACCGTCCTGTGGGTGGCGGGCGTGCTCCGGGACTGACTACCGGCCGGGAACGGCCGTGGCATCCTCCAGGCCGGGCGCGGCGGGCACCGCGAGGTCGGCGAAGATGCGCCGGGCGAGATCCCGGTCCGGCCGGCCGTCGTCGCGGCCGTCGGTGATCCCGAACGCGGCGGCGATGCCGTCGTGAGCGCGGGCCTGCTCGTACCGGTCGCCGATCTCGCGGGCCAGCAGCAGCGCCTGGTCGTGCTGGGCCCGGGCCTCCGCCGCATCGCCCGCAGCCCGGAGCACCTGGCCGAGGTCGTTGAGCGCCTCGGCCTCGCTGGCGCGGTCGCCGATCCGCCGGTGCAGCACCAGGGCGGCACGCAGGTGACGGGCCGCCGCGGCGAGCCGGCCGAGGCGGGCGTACACCGCGGCGAGATCGGTCAGCACGTACGCCTCGGCGGTGCGGTCCTCGGCCTGCCGGACCACGGCGAGGCTCTGTTCGAGGTGGACGGTGGCCCGGTCGAGGTCGGCCGGCAGGTGGGACAGCCGCGCGAGCAGGGAGAGCACGTACGCCTCGCTGAACCGGTCGCCGAGCCGGGCGACGAGCCCCAGGGCCGACCGGAGTCGCTCCGTCGCCTGCGCCTGGTCGCCGAGCCGGGCGTCGACCAGGCCGAGCCGGACCAGGGCGTCGGCCTGCCCGGCCTCGTCGCCCAGCCGCTGGTAGTGCGTCCAGGCCCGCCGATAGTGGTCGGCGGCCTGCCGGTAGTCACCCAGCCGCCAGTGGACGCTGCCCAGGTTGCGCAGCGCCACCGCCTCGGCGGCGCGCTCGCCGAGGTCGGCGTAGAAAATCAGGGCCTGCCGGTAGGTCTCGGCGGCGTCGTCGAGGCGGCCCTGCCGCCGGTGCAGCCGGCCCAGATCGGACAGCGCCCGGGCCTGCGCCTCCCGGTCGCCGACGGCCCGGGCCGCCGCCACGGCCGACGCGGTGACGGTGACCGCCTCGGCGACCGGTCCGCCGGCGTCGAGATAGCGGAACAGTGTCCCCGCGAGCGAGATGGCGTGCCGATACCAGCCGTGGGCGGCGCCGTAGGTGCAGGTCGCGGCCAGGTTGGGCCGTTCGGCCTCGATCCAGGCCCGGGCCGCCTCCGCGTCGCCGGCGGCCGCGGCGTCCTCCGGGTAGAGCGCGTTCATCGCCGCGACGGAACCGGCCAGGTAGTGGTCGAACAGGTGGGTCAGGGCCGTCTTCCGGTCCGGCGCGGGGTCGTGCACGGTCGCGAGCTCCGCGGCGTACGCCCGCAGCAGGTCGTGCATGCCGTACCGGCCGCCCCGGCCGGCGTGGACGAGGCTGGCCCGGATCAGCACGCCGAGCGACCGACGAGCCTCGCCGGCGTCGACACCGGTCAGCGCCGCCACGGCATCGACGTGCACGCTGTCGCCCGGATGCAGGCCGAGCAGCCGGAACGTCCGGGCCGCGTCGGCGGGCAGGTTTTGGTACGACCACGAGAAGACCGCGCGGACCTCGGCGCGCGGGTCGCCGCCCGCGTCGAGCAGGTCCAGCCGCTGCTGGTGGTCGCCCAGCTCGGCGACCAGCTCGGCCAGCGGGACGTCGGTGCGTGCCGCGGCCAGCTCGGCGGCGATCCGCAGTGCCAGCGGCAGCCGGGCGCACGCCGCGGCCAGGTCCACGGCGACGGACGGCTCGCGGTCGACCCGGGCGCCGATCAGGCGGCGCAGCAGTGCCACCGCGTCGGCCAGGGGAAGCAGGTCCAGGTTGACCCGTTCGGCGCCGTGGACCGCCACCATGCCGGGCAGCGAGTCCCGGCTGGTGATCAGCACCAGGCACGATCCGGTGCCGGGCAGCAGCGGCCGGATCTGCTCCACCGAGGACGCGTTGTCGAGCAGCACCAGCATCCGCCGGCCGGTCAGCTCGGACCGGTACCGCCCGGCGCGCTCGTCGACCCCCGACGGAATCTCCGGCCCCCGGATGCCGAGCGCGGTCAGGAACCCGGCCAGCGCGTCGGCGACCGCTACGGGCTGCTCGGCGTCGTAGCCGCGAAGGTTCACATACAGCTGGCCGTCGGGAAACGCCTCCCGGACCCGGTGCGCCCACCGCACCGCCAGGGCGGATTTCCCCACCCCGGCCGTGCCGGAGAGCAGCGCGACGGTGAGCGGTGGCTCGTCGCCGTCGGGTGGCGCCAGCAGGCGGTCCAGCGCGGCCAATTCCCCGGTACGCCCGGTGAACGCGCGCACGTCAGCGGGGAGTTGGGCGGGCACCGTCGTGGGTGCGGCGAGCTGAACACCCGGAGCTCGGGTGTCACTCGCCGGGACGGTCAGGGTGGGGTCGGCGGCGAGGATCCGCTCGTGCAGCCGGCGAAGCGCGGCGCCGGGATCGCTGCCGAGCTCGTCGGCGAGGCAGCGGCGGATCCGCCGGTATTGCTCGTCGGCGTCCGTCTGCCGGCCGCACCGGTAGAGGGCGAGCATCGACTGCTCGGCCAGCCGCTCGTCCAGCGGATGCTCGGCGACGGCGGCGGACAGGGCGGGCAACAGCTCGCCGTGCCGGCCCAGCCGGAGCAGCGCGTCGTTGTGGTCCAGCTCGGCCGCGAACCGTTCGCCGGACAGCAGCCGCCGCATCGAGGCCAGCCAGGGTGAATCCAGGCCGGCGAACGGCTCGCCGCGCCACAGGCCGAGCGCCTGCGCGATCAGCTCCGTGGCGGCCTGGTCCGACTCCGACGACCGCGCCAGCGTGATCAACCGGCGGAAGCAGTGCAGATCCACCGCCTGCGGGTCGACGGTCAGGACATACCCGCCGGGCTGCCGCTCGATCCCCACGTCGGCGGCGTCGGCGACGGCACGCCGCAGCCGGGACAGATAGCTGTAGAGCGCACCGGCGGCCCGTTGCGGAGGGTCCTCGCCCCACACCCGGTCGATCAGCTGGTCAACGGTGACGGGACGGCCGGGCTCGGCGAGCAGCACGCCCAGCACGCAGCGCTGCCGGGCATGCCCGAGGACCACCGGCCGGCCGTCGATCCGGGCTTCCACCGCGCCGAGCACCCCGAACTCCGCCGCCAACTGACCTCAGCACACCCTTCGCTCACGGTCCCCACCAGGAGATTCAAGATCTCTACAAGGTACCGGCACAGTCTCCCATGCTTCGTACAAGATCCGGGAACGACTATTGATCTCGTTGCAGGGACAGGTCGCCCTCGCCCGGTTACGCGGAGCGTGTACGGGGGAATCGGGACGTGATGGTGGACCAAGAGCGAGGGGTGACCTGCCCTGCGACAAAAGTCTTCGGCTACGGGTGGACCCAGCGGCGGTAGGCGTCCAGGTCGACGTTGTTGCCGCAGATGATGGTCACCAGGTGGCGACCGGCGAAGCGGCCGGGGTCCTCCAGGACGGCGGCGATGCCGAGGGCCGCGGAGGGCTCGACGACCAGGCCCGTGTGCTTCAGGAGCAGCCGCATCCCCGCGACGATCGACGCCTCGTGCACCAGGACCGCGTCGTCGGCCACCTGGAGGAGATCCTCCAGGACCGCCGGGATGGGGAACCGGCCGGCGACGCCGTCGGCGATGGTGTCGGCCGAGTCGGTGGTGACGACCCGGCGCTCGTGCCAGGAGCGGGTCATCGCGGGTGCGCCGAGGGGCTGCACGCAGATCACCTCGACGCCCGGCGACAGGGTCTTCAGGACGTAGCCGATGCCGGTGGCCAGCGCGCCGCCACCCAGGGCGATCAGGACAGTGTCGAAAGAGGACCCCGCAGCCGCGAGTTCCAGGCCGATGGTCGCCGCGCCCTCGCAGGTCTCGATGTCGAGGCTGTCCTCGACCAGCCGGATGCCGCGCTGCCGCGCGATGCCCGCGGCCCGCTCGCGGGCCGCCTCGAAGTCGCCGTCGACCAGCTCCAGCTCCGCGCCCAGCGCGCGGATCCGATCGAGCTTGGCGGCGGGCGCCCGGCGGGTCGCCACGACCGTCACGGCGAGGCCACGGCGGTGACCCGACCAGCCGAGCGCCTGCCCGAGGTTGCCGGCGCTGGCGCACACCGCGGCCGCGCGGCCCTGGCCGGTCAGCCGGGTGGCGACAAGTTCGGTGCCGCGGGCCTTGAAGCTGCGCACCGGGTTCGCCGTTTCCAGCTTGATACTCACCGTGCAGCCGAGCTCGCGTCCCAGCGCGTCGCACTGGTACAGCGGGGTATCCAGAAAGATCGGGTCGATATCGCGGCGGGCCGCGCGGATCCGGGCCAGATCGAGGCGCGTCGTGAGCATGACCGGCAACGTATCGCACCTCGGTGGAGCCCTCAACGAATGTCCGTTTATCCTATTTAGGTGCATATCCCTGGAACGCTGAGGCTTGCCGCCGCCGCGGTGGCCGTACCTGTGCTCGCCTGGTCGTCGGTCAGCGCCTCGCCGGTCGTGGCCGCCGGGCGCCCGGCCGGGTCGGCTTGGTCGGTGGCCGCGGCGCGCCCGCTCACGTCGACCGGCGCCGGGCTGCGCAAGCAGACCGTCACCGTCGGGGTGCCGGCCGGCTGGCGCATGAGCCTGGCGGACCGGGACCCCCGGTACGTCGACACCGTGGTCGTACCGCAGGGCTTCTACACCCAGGACTCACCGACCGTGGTCACGTTCACTCCCGCACTCGGCTACCTCGGCACGGCCGCACCGGTGACGATCCGCGTCACCGGGCCCGGCGGACAGACCCGGGCGGTCACATACACGCCGACCGTGACGCGCCCACCGGCCCCGGACGCGCCGGACATCGCCTCCGCCGGGCCCGCGCGTGCCGCGCAGTCGGTCACCTTCGCGATCCCGGCCGGCGGCTCCATCGGGTACGTGGACGCGGGCGGGCGCCATCTCGTCAACCCGACGGTGCCGCAGGGCGGCTTCGCGCTGGCCGCGGCCTCCTCGGTCAGCACTGTCGCGGGACGGCCGTTCGACCCCACGCTCATCGGCGCGATCGGCACGGTGATCTTCACACCCCGGCGCGGCGCCACCGGCCCGGTGCCGGCGATCCGCTACCGCATCACCGACGCGTACCGGCAGACCTCCATCGGCCGCTACACACCGACCGTTACCGGATACCCCGCGGTGGGCGGTTGATCTTCGGTTACTTTGATAGATCTTGGTCGTTTTTGACCCCTGGTCGGCGGGGTGCGGGGGCGGGGTGGCGATCATGACGACTTCGGGTTCGCCGTCCACACCTGCGCGTATCAAGGTCCGCAGCATGGCGTGGGCGTGGGCGTGGGCGTGGGCGTGGGCTTGGGCTTGGGCTTGGGCTTGGGCTTGGGCTTGGGCTTGGGCTTGGGCTTGGGCTTGGGCTTGGGCTTGGGCTTGGGCTTGGGTTGCTGGCGGTGTGGCAGCGACTGCGGACGTTGGACCTTGGTGCGCAGCGGTCTGCTCCATGCCCGCGCGCATCAAGGTCGCGGAGTTCGGCAGCGATATCGGGTGTTATGCGAGGTTAGGGTCCGGAGTGTGGGACGGGATGCTCGGGATGTGGTGGCGGTGCTCGGTGGGTGGGATCAGGGTCCATCAGCTGGACTGCCGCGGGGGCTCCCGCCAGGTGCGGCACGGTTGGGGCTGATGTCTCGCGTACCGAAGCAAAGGCGCATGCGAAGCCCAAACCCGGACCGATCAAGATCTAGTACGCTCGCCGTGCGCACCGGCTCACCGGCCGCGTTCCGATGTGGACCAGCTAGAGGGACGACCATGAGCGACAAGGCCGAGTTCCATGCGGACCGGACACAGGAGATGTTCCTACCGGCCGCGGTCCTGGCTGTGCCGCCGCAGTCGGGCGGCGCCCAGGTGGTCGAGGTCGCGGCATACCGGGGCACCACCAAGTTCGACCGCGAGGTGGTCGAGAAGCTCGCCGGCGCGGCGGCCCGCTCGGTGCCCGGCGTGGTGGAGCTCGGTGGCGACGTGGCCCGTTTCTTCAACGCGGTGCTGGACAAGGTCGGCCTGGACAAGGTCGGCGATGCCACCCGCGGGGTGTCGGCCCGGGTGGACGGCACCGACGTCGCCGTCACCGTGGTCCTGGTCATCGCGGCCGGCGAGGTGGTCTCGGACGTGACGGCGGCCGTCCGCACCAGGGTGATCGAGGCGGTGGAGCACTACGGCCTGTGCGTCACGAACGTCGACGTCAAGGTGGACGACATCCTGTTCCGGGACCAGGCGTAGCAGCGGCACCGCCGGCTGCCCCGTTTGTGACAGTCACGGTTGCCGGTCCAAGGCGATCCAGTAGCGCCGTACCGGACCGTGCTCGGTGTCGCGGATGCCTTCGAGGACGCCACCGTGGTGTTCGATCGTGCGGGCCGAGGCGATGTTGTCGGCAAGGCAGGGGATGAGGACACGGTCCAGGCCCAGGGCGGTGCGGGCCTCGCCGAGCATCTCGCCCAGTGCCCAGCTCGCCAGGCCGCGGCGGCGCGCGGACGGGCGTACGCCGTAGCCGATCTGGCCGATATCGTCGTCGAACTTGTGCCGCAGAGCGATTCCACCGAGCACCTGTCCATCCTCGACGATCCACCGGGGCGAGGCATGCTTCTCATCCGGGCACGGGTCGCCGGCCGGGTGGGTCAACCGGAGCCGCTGCCGCACCCAGCTGGCGAAGCCGTCGGCGGAGTCCACGTCGTCGTCGGCGACCAGGCCGAAGCCGTCCTCGTGGAGGCCGGGGCCCCAGTCGTCGCGGCACTCCAGGAAGGCGGCGTGCAGGCGGGTGGTCGGCAGCATCAGCTCAGGCATGCGGCCACGGTATTTCGGGTCCGAAGGTTGGGCCAGCCGTTCCGGGGACTGGCACCATCGACGTCATCACAGCTGTGCGATAGCGGCCCGAAGGAACAGGATCGCGCTGATTGCCTTCCCGCACCGGACGACCCTGATCCAGGCGGGGCCGACTGTCAAGAACCTAGACTCGTGGTCATGAATGACGGTCGGTCGATCCTTTCGTACAAGTCCAAGGGTTCCGTGCTCAGCCTCTGGTCTCAGGGCTCGGTGCTCTCGATCGGTTCCACCGGCTCGGCCTTGTCTATCGGCTCGATCGGGTCGTGCGGCTCGATCGGGTCGATCGGCTCGTTCCTCAGCGTCGGGTCGGTCCTCTCGGCCCTCTCGATCGGTTCGGTCCTCGCGTGGCGCTCCCGCCGGGCGATCCTCGCCGCCCGCTCCCGCGCCTGAGGCAATGCCTCGTGCCGGCTGCACCTGAGGTCGGGTGGCTGTTTGGATCTTGGTGACCTGCGGCGTGCTCGGCGCCGTTGCGTATCAAGGTCGCGACCGTCGGCGGCGATATGCGCGGTTTTGTAAGGTTTGGGTCCGGGATGTGGGACCGGATGCTCAGGGTGTGGTCACCGTGCCCGGGATGTGGGACCGGGGCTCATCGGCTGGACGTGGTGCCCGCATGGTGGACGGTCGAGGCTGTGGCCTCATCGCGGGATGCGGATCCGACCAGTGGCTTGGCCGTGGGATTCCGTCACGGGATGTGCTATCGACAGAACACCCCGAATACTCACGAAAGTGCCAGGTCACGGCCTTGATCAATTTAGGATACGCGGCGCCTGAGGTGCCGGCGCAAACAAAACCCTTTCCCGTACGGCGAAACGCCGACCGGTCCGGGGAGGCCGGGCCGGCGCACAAAACCCGGTACTGTCCGATTTATGGGGAAAATCGCATTCGGCCAGGCCTGGAGTTTTCCGGCCGGGATGACGGACGCGCTCGCGGCCTACGGCGTGCAGTTCGGCGACCCGTTCTGGGCCCCGTTCGACGTGCACGGCGACATCCGGTCGGTGGCGCTCCCGGACGGCACGGTGATCACCGAGACGCTCGGCCGGGCCTGGGCGACCGGCTACGAGTACACCGCCACCGGCGTCGCCGGGATCTCCGGCTACCAGGGTTCGTTCGCGGTCACCGGTGACGATGCGGCCACGATGCTGAGCTGGGACACGTCGTTCGAGGCCGAGGACACCGCGGCGGCGGCGTACATGCTCACCGTCAACGCCGGCGGCGCCCAGACCATGCTGGCCAGGCTCGCGTCGCACTTCGTGCCGGTTCCGACGGCGCCGAGCCGATAGTCGGCAAGGTGCCGCGGGCGGTCCGGTAGCGGGTCCTGCCGCGACCGGATCAGCGCGACGCGGTTCACCACGCTGAACGATGGCGCGCTCAAGTAGTAGCAGCTGGAGTGTCCTCGACGATCCCGTGGCGGCGGCGGTCGTGGACGTCGAAGTCGGCGGGCCACATTGTGGTGGCATCGGCTCTGGCGTTGGTGAGCTGAGCCTCTCGGAGGTGGAGCGCGCGCATGTCTGCTCCGCGCAGGTCAGCGCCGCGAAGGTCTGCTCGTGCGAGCTCTGCGCCTTCCAGGTAGGCGCCGGCGAGGTTCGCCTTGACCAGGGACGCCTCGGCGAGGTGTGCGCGGCGAAGGTCTGTGTTCTTGAGGTCACTGCAGTCGAGCTTGGTGCCGCGTAGCCATGCTCGTGCCAGGTTGGCGTGTCGGATCCAGGTGCCGGTCAGGCAAGCGCGGTCGAGCTGGGCGCTGCGGAGGTCCACCCGCGACAGGTAGAGGGGTCGGGTGCGGTCAGGATCTGGTCGGCGACTGAGCACACTTATGGCGGCTTGGATGTCCGGGGCACGGACCTGCAGCCACGGCAGGTGCTCGTCGACCGAGGGAGTCGGGTGCTGAGGGCCGTCGGGGGAACCGACGGCCCACAGAGCGTGGTTGCGGACGAAGGCTGCGAGCATGTACTGCACAGTGTTGCGGTCCGTGCGGGAGTTGAGAGCGATGCGGCGGAGCGCGTATATGCCGCCGATCCGGACGTCAAGATTCACGCTGCCTATTTGATCGACCGCGCGGGAGAATCGTTCTGTGATCTGCCCTTCGCGACTGGTCTGAACCTGCTGCCAGGTCGCCACCGCGCCGGCAGTTACCAGCACGCCTGCGATTGCCTGCAAGAGACTGGATCGAACCTTGTTCTCCAGGTCGGCTTGAGCCTGCCGAAGCTGAAGCCGTGTCTCCGCGTCTGTCACGTCTTGCAGATCTGCGGCCGTCAGCGGTGGGTCGAGGATCTGCGGAAGGAAAAGGAACATCCCAAGCATGGCCAGGAAGCCGACGATGAGCAAAGCGGCAATCCACAGGCGCGGTCGATTCATCAGCGTTGCTCACCCCATGGAGATGTCATCTCGACGTGTTCGGTCGAGGTCAGCGGGTGTCCAGAAAGCCGTCTCTGCATGGTAGTTGGCGGGGAATATCAGGGCGTACGTGTACGCCGATCGGGGGATAGCCCGGTCGTAAGAGCGCGCGACCACGCTGACGCCGGTTCAGCGCACCGCTGCGAGGATCCGGCCGGCCTCGGGGTCGACGTCGTTCGCGTCGAGGTCCTCCGGGCTGGGCGGAAGCACCCGGTCCAGCCAGCGCGGCAGCCACCAGTTGGCCCGGCCCAGCAGTGTCATGGTCGCCGGGACCAGCACCATGCGCACCACCGTGGCGTCCACGAAGATCGCGGTGGCCAGGCCGAAGCCGAACATCTTGGTCGACGGGTCATTCGCGATGGCGAAGGACAGGAACACCGCGACCATGATGAGCGCGGCCGAGGTGATGACCCGGGCGCTGCTCGAGATGCCGCGCACGATCGCGGCGGCGTTGTCCCCGGTGCGCAGATACTCCTCGCGCACCCGGGACAGCAGGAACACCTCGTAGTCCATCGACAACCCGAACAGGATCGCGAACAGGAACATCGGGATGAACGACACGATCGGCACCGTGGACTCCAGCCCGATCAGCGTCGCGCCCCAGCCCCATTGGAACACCGCGACCATGATGCCGTAGGTGGCGCCGATGCTCAGCAGGTTCAGCAGCACCGCCTTCAGCGGCACCAGCACCGACCGGAAGACCAGCATCAACAGCAGGAACGACAGTGCCAGCACCGCGGCGATGAACAAGGGCAGCCGCTCACTGGTCCGATTGCCCACGTCGGACAGGCTGGCCGCGGCGCCGCCGACGTGGGCGCTCGCCGGCCCCGGCCGGACCGCGCCGGGCAGCACGTCGGCGCGCAGCCGGGCGACGGTGTCGGCGGTCGCCCGCTCCTGGGGGCCGGTGGTCGGGAACACCACCAGGCTCGCGATCCCCGTGGCCCGATCGACCTGGGCCGGCGCGACCGACGCGATGCCCGGATCCGCCGCGACCGCCGCGACGAGCCGGTCGACCACATCCGGATCTCCGGCGGAGTCCACGGCGATGACGAGCGGGCCGTTCGTACCCGGGCCGAACCCCTCGGCGACCAGGTCGTACGCGCGGCGCTCGGTGCGGCTCGCCGGCAGCGAACCGTCGTCGGGCAGGCCGACCCGCAGGCCGAACACGGGCAGCGCCGCGACCAGCAGCAGCCCGGCCGCGCCCAGCGCGTACGGCACCGGGTGCCGGTTGACGTGCCCGATCCAGCGATGCCACCCGCCCACCGGTACGGCCTGCGCCGTCCGGGTGCGCCGCCGGGCGAGCCGGCTGACCCGGGCCAGGCGCGCGCCGGCGACGCCGAGGAAGGCCGGCAGCAGCGTCACCGACGCGATCACCATGACCGTGACCACGATCGAGACCGCGATGCCGCCCATCGTCATGAACGGCACGTTCGCGGCCGCCATGCCGAGGATCGACACGACGACGGTGACACCGGCGAAGATCACCGGCCGTCCGGCGGTGGCCACCGCCCGCCCGGCCGCCTCGGGCGGCTCGATTCCGCGGCCGAGGTACTCGCGGTGCCGGGCGAGCACGAACAGCGCGTAGTCGATGCCGACCCCGAGCCCGACCATGCTGCCGAGCACCGGTGCGAAGGTCGGGATCTCGGTCGCGGCCGCGAGCACCGTCATGGTGGAAACGCCGACGGTCAGCCCGAAGAGCGCCATGCCGATGGGCAGTGCGGCGGCGGTGAACGAGCCGAACGCCAGGAACAGGATCGCCGCGGCGGCGAGGAGGCCGACCAGTTCGCCGGCGCCGGCACCGGGGTCGGAGAAGGCGAAGAAGAGGTCCCCGCCCATCTCGATGCGCAGCGGCAGTTCGCCGCGCAGCCGGTCGCCGAGGTCGACGAGGGCGTCGAGGTCGGCGGCCGACAGCAGGCTCTGCTCGGGATATTGCACCCGGATCACCGCGATCCGCCCGTCGGTCGAGATCAGGCCGCCGGACCCGACGGCGGCCGGGTCCCGGTCGAGCGCCCCCGCCGGGTCGCCGGTCGACAGCACGTGGGGAAGGGTACGGATCTCGGCCTGCAACCGCGCCAGAGCGGTACGGGCGGCACCGTCGGCGAGGAACGTGCCGCCGCCGTCGGCCGCGGTGACCACCACCTGGGCGGTCATGCCCTCCTGGCCGGTGCCCGCGCGTTCGAGGAGCTCCGCGGCGCGCTGGGAGTCCAGTCCCGGCGCGGTCATCGAGTCGGCGGTCTTGCCGCCGAGGGCGACCGCGGCGGCGACCGCGACCGCGGCGACCAGCAGCCACGTCGCGATCACCCGCCAGGGCCGGCGGGCGGCGCTGGCGCCCAGTCGGAAGAGGGTTCGGGAAAGCATCTGATGCTCCAAGTCGTCGGCGTCGATGACGAGGGTCGTCGCGATCCCGTTCCGCGGCATCGGCCCGCGAGCCACGGATCCGTCATTCCTGGGAAGGAGCCGCGCCCCGTTCTTTTGGCCGATGCGCGATCCGGTGCGGTCTCTAGGCTGAGACCGTGCTGCGAGACGACCTGCGAGCCTTCTGGACCGAGCCGCGGCCCCCCGACGCCCCGGCCCGGGTGTGGCGTGACGGTGCGCTGGTCGGCGCGGGCCTCTGCGGCGTGGCGCTGGAGGCCACGCTGCGCGCCGATGTCGCCTGGCGGCCCGTGGCCGTAGCGCTCGCCGTCTGGCTCTTCGCTTTGACCCTGTGGCGGCGGACCCGCCCGCTGGCGGTGGTCGCGCTCGGCTTCGGCGCGGCCATCCTGCTCCAACTGGCCACGCTGATCACCGCCCCGCCGCAGCCGGTCGGCCTGTACAGCAGCCTGGTCGTGATCATCCTGGTCTACGCCCTGCCCCGGTGGGGGTCGGGACGCGAGATCGTCCTGGGCGGTGTGCTGATCCTGGCGACCTTCGCGCTGTCGGTGATCACCGACGACACTCCGGTCGGTGAGCAGATCGGGGGCTTCGTGTTCCTCATGATGCCCGTGGCGATCGGGGCGTCCGTGCGGTTCTGGGGGGCCTCCCGCGAGCGGCAGCTGGAGCGGGCGCGTTCCCTTGAGCGCGAGCGCATCGCCCGGGAGTTGCACGACACGGTCGCCCACCACGTCTCCGCCATGGTGATCCGCGCCCAGGCCGGCCGGGTGCTCGCCGGCGCGAACCCGGCCGCCGCGGTCGAGGCGCTGGAGGGGGTGGAGGAGGAGGGCGCCCGCACCCTGGAGGAGATGCGCGCCATGGTCGCGGCGCTGCGCGACAGCGGCGCCGGCGCCGACCTCGCCCCGCAGGCCGGCGTCGGCGACCTGAACCGCCTCATCCGGTCCCCGGCCGGCCACCTCCGCGTCGACCTGGGCCTCGACGGCGAGCTGGACGAGCTGCCGCCGGCCGTGGACGCGGCGGTCTTCCGCATCGTGCAGGAGTCGGTGACCAACGCGATGCGGCACGCGGTCGACGCGACCGAGGTCGTCATCCGGGTCACCGGAGAACCGGAACGGGTACGGATAACCGTCCAGGACGACGGTGCACGGGCCGGCCGCGGCCGGGAGGGATACGGTTTGGCCGGGCTGCACGAGCGGGTCGTCCTGCTCGGCGGGGAGCTGAGCGCCGGTCCTGGTGCCGACCGGGGCTGGCAGGTGGCGGCCGAGTTGCCGAGGGGAAGGGCAGGCAGCCGTGTCCATTCGCGTAGTCGTCGCTGACGATCAGCCCGTCATCCGTACCGGTCTGCGGATCATGCTGGACGCCCAGGCCGATATCGAGGTGGTCGGCGAGGCGTCCGACGGGCGTGCGGCCGTACGCCTCGCTCGCGACCTGCGGCCCGACGTCTGCCTGTTCGACATCCGGATGCCCGAGCTGGACGGGCTGGAGGCCACCCGGTTGCTTGCCGGGCCGGGCGTGGCCGATCCGATGGTCGTCGTTGTGATCACGACGTTCGACCTCGACGAGTATGTCTACGGCGCCTTGCGCGCCGGGGCCCGCGGCTTCCTGCTCAAGGACGCCGGGCCGGAACTGCTGGCCCAGGCCGTGCGGTCGGCCGCGGCCGGCGACGCGCTCATCGCGCCGAGCGTCACGGTACGCCTGCTGCAGACGTTCGCGGAGATCCCGGCCGGCCGGCCCGCCGTCCAGCCGATCAGCCCGGTCACCGCCCGCGAGGACGAGGTGCTGCTCGCCGTGGCCCACGGGTTGACCAACACGGAGATCGCCGACACCTTGCACATCAGCCTGAGCACGGTGAAGACGCACCTGGCGAGCCTGATGGCCAAGCTCGGCGCCCGCAACCGGGTGGAGATCGCCATGTGGGCCTACGAGACGCGCCGGATCATCCCGGCATCCTGAACCGTCGCCGACCCACATGGCCATGGCCAGCCCGAGGGCCTGCCGCCGTCACGAGCCGCGCAGGGTGTGTTTGACATCGACCTTCAAGATCTTGCCGACCTTGGAGCGGGGTAGGTCGGCCCAGATGTGCACGGCCTTGGGTGTCTTGACGGAGCCCAGGCGTTCCTTGACGAAAGCGGTCAGCTCGGCCGCGTCGACGTGGCGCCCGGGGAGGAGCTGGACGACCGCCTCGATTCTTTCGCCCCACTTCTCGTCGGGGAGCCCGACGACGGCGCAGTCCTGGACGTACGGGTGCTGCATGACGATCTGCTCGACCTCCGTCGAGTACACGTTGAATCCGCCCGTAATGATCATGTCCTTGGCGCGGTCGACGATGAAAAGGAAGCCGTCGTCGTCGAGGTAGCCGATGTCGCCTGTGTGGTGCCATCCGTGCATGGCGGCGGTGGCCGTCGCTGCCGGATTCTTGTAGTAGCCGGGCGTCACCAGCGAGGAGCGGATGACGATCTCACCTCGCGCCCCGCCGTCCAGCAGCCGCCCGTCGGGGTCCATGATCGCGACGGTTACCAGTGGCGCCGGCCGGCCCGCGGACGACAGCCGCTCGGTGGCGATCGAGCCGTCGGGGCGGAAGTGGTCCGCGGGCGGCATCATGGAAATCATCATCGGTGCCTCGGTCTGGCCGAAGAGCTGGGCCATGACGGGGCCGATGCGCCGCAGTGCCTCCGCCAGCCGGGCCGCCGACATGGGCGCCGCGCCGTACCAGAAGCACTGCAGTGATGCCAGATTCGCCCGATCGAGTGCCTCGTGACCGAGGACCATGTAGATGAGCGTCGGTGGCAGGAAGGTGTGTGTCACCTGGTGGAGCTCGATGAGCCGGAGGAAGTCGGCGACGTCGGGCCTGCGCATGATGATGATCTCGCCGCCGTGGGCCAGGATCGGGAAGCAGAGCACGCCGGCCGCGTGTGTCAACGGAGCCAACGCGAGATATGCCGGGCGCCCGTCGAAGGGATAGCCCATCAGGGTCAACGCCGTCATCGTCTCGAGGTTGGTGCCGGTGAGCATGACTCCCTTCGGCCGTCCGGTGGTGCCTCCGGTGCCGACGATCATCGCCAGGTCGCCGACGGGCGCCCGGTCCACGCCCCGCAAGTGCGGGCCCGCGTCGCCGCGTGCCAGAAACTCGTCCCACGTCTGCGTGTCCTCGATGGCGCCGTCGAGGCAGACCCAGGTGTGGATCATCGCCAGCTCCGGGCGGATGCGGGCGACCAACGGGGCGAAGGAGGCCTGGAACACCAGCACCGAACAGTCGAAGAGAGCGAGTAGTTCGCGGTTTTCGGTCGCCTCGTTGCGCGGGTTGATCGGGCACCAGACGGCGCCCGCGCGGCTGATCCCGAACACGCAACCGAACGCGACGGGGTCGTTCGCCGAGAGGATCGCGATCTTGTCGCCGGGCTCGACGCCGCTCGCCACGAGCGCGGCGGCCACCGCGAACGACAAGCCCCGCACGTCGGCGTACGTCAGCGTCTCGCCGTCGGTGGTCAGGCAGGGCGCCTCGGGTCCTAGCGACGCGCCCTTGTCGAGGAAGTCCACGATCCGCATGGCTCAGCGCTCCACGGCGAGGACCGGCTCCATGATCAGCCCGAACGAGCGCAGCACGCCCAGCAACTGCCGATGCCCGAACGCCTGACACCCGGACGCGAAGCCGGTGCGCAAGGGCGCCTGCTGGAGGAGCGAGTAGGCGGCGTACGCCTGAAGCAGGCCTGTTTGCTTGTAGTTGCTGTTGCCGTGGATGACACAGTGGGCGCGGCCGAGCGGCCCGGACGCGTGCACCGAGTCGACCGACTTGTTGAGGCGCGGGTTCTCGCGCGGCGGCATCTGGTTCATCACCTGGGCGGCGGTGGCGTCGAGCGCGGCGTACTTCGCGTCGGGGTCCATGTCCTTGGTCGCCTCGAGCGCGGCGGCGACGATCTGGGGCACGCCCTGCATCAGTGCCTTGTTGAAGACTCCGCCGAGGGCACGCACGTTGGCGACCCGGGGATCGCGCCGGAACCAGACGGGGTGCGAGGTGCCGCCCCACGGCAGGGCGAGGGCGAGCTCGTGCTGGCCCGGGATGGCGAGCTGGTAGAGGCCCGCGCCGGGATCCCAGGCCTGGTACTGGTTCTGCTCCAGGAAGTGGGCGGTGGACATCGCGGCGTTGACCAGGATCGTCTGGGTGGATGCGATGGTCGGGCTGCCGCCCCAGAAGACGGCGATGTCGAGGGTGTCGAGGCCCGGCTGCTCCAGGCAGAGCTGCGCGGCGATCTCGCCGGTGGTGTACATCTGGGCGATTCCCGGCGCGAGCAGCAGGCCGGCCGCGGCGAAGTCGGCGCCGTACCGCTCGTCGCAGGTGATCATCCAGTCCTGCTCGCCCGTGGTGTCGAGGTAGTGCACTCCCGCGGCGAGGCAGGCCTCGACGACCTCCGGTCCGTAGCGGGCGAACGGTCCCACGGTGTTGCAGACGACGGAGGCGCCCTCGAACTGTTTGGTGAGCATCTCGACGGTGTGCGGGGTGGTCGCGACCTCGTACCGGGCGGTCTCGATCCCAGCGACGTTCTTGTCCATCGCCGTGCCGAGCTTGTCCGCGTCCCGGCCGAGGGCGAGGAACGGGACGTTGTATTCGCGCAGGTATTCGCAGATCAGGCGGCCGGTGTAGCCGGAGGCGCCGTACACGATGACGGGTTTGTCGGTCATGGGGGTTGCCCTTCGAGAGTCGGGTGGGACGGTCACATGCCCATGCCGCCGTCGACGGGCAGGCCCGCGCCGGTGATGAACTTCGCGGCGTCGGAGGCGAGGAAGACGACGGCGTCGGCCATGTCGTCGACCTGGCCGAGACGTCCGGACGGGGTCAGGCCGATGACCGCCTCGACGGCCGCCTCGGGCGACGGGAAGAGGCCGAGCGCGGCCACGTCGTTGGCGAGCCCGGCGCCCATGGCGGTCGGGACAAGACCGGGATAGATGCAGTTCACGCGTACGCCGTAGCCGAGCTTGCCGGCCTCCATGGCCGCGATCCGGGTCAGCCGGTCGACGCCCGACTTCGTCGCGGAGTAGACCGCGATGCCGGGGAAGGCGATCGTCGCGGCGACCGAGGCGATGTTGATGATGCTGCCGCCCTTGCCGGCGATGCCGCCGGGCCGCATCGCGCGCAGGCCGTGCTTGAGGCCGAGCGTCGTGCCGAGGAGGTTGACCTCGAGCATCTTGCGGACGTCGGCGGCGGCGACCTCGGTGAGCAGGCTGGTGATCTCGACGCCGGCGTTGTTGACGAGGATGTCGAGCCCGCCGAGCCGGTTGACCGTCTCCGCGACGGCGGACTCCCAGTTGGCGTCGTCGGCGACGTCGAGGCGCACGAAGCCATGCCCTTCGCCGAGCGATTTGGCGGTCTGGGCGCCGGACTCCTGGACGTCGGCGATCATGACGCGGGCGCCGGCGGCGGCCAACGCGACGGCCATGCCCTCCCCGAGTCCCTGGGCTCCTCCGGTGACCAGGGCCGTGCGGCCGCTGAGGTCGATCGAGGTCATGGCGAGCTCCTTTGCCTGTGGGCGGCGCTCGGCACGGCCGCCTGGATCCCGGGACCGGCAGCTGGGAAAACGCTACGCCGGTCGGGGGTGGGGCTCAGCGTCGTTCCTGCTTTTGACACTTGTCAAGCCTTCTCTTGACACTTGTTCAGACTTTCCCGGACACTCGTCAAGACATTGCGGATACCTGCGGGACATAGCGGCGACATATGGCTGGTACATGCTCGGCGACAGGCTCGTTCCGAGTCGCCGGCGAAAGGGTGGATCGTGGCGCGGGTGGTGCAACCGGAGCTCGACCGATTCGAGCGACCCAGGGTCGACAAGTTCGAGGCGCGCCGCGCCGAGCTTGCCGACGCCGCCCTGACGACCCTGGGCGAGCTTGGGTACGCCCGGACGAGCCTGCGTGAGATCGCCCAGAAGACCGACTTCTCCCACGGAGTCCTGCACTACTACTTCCGCGACAAGATCGAGCTCATCACCTACTGCGTGCGCCGCTACAAGGAGCACTGCGTCACCAGGTATGACGAGATCGTCGCGCAGGCCGCGAACCCCGAGGACGTCGCAAGCCAGTTCGCCGACGCACTCGTCGGCACGATGCTTGAGGACACCCTGATGCACCGCCTCTGGTACGACCTGCGCTGCCAGGCGATGTTCGACAAGGCGCTGCTACCGACCGTGACCGACCTCGACCGGCAGCTCGAGGAGATGATCTGGCGGGTCGTGTCGCGCTATGCCGAGCTCGCGGCGACGGCGCCCGCAGTGCCGTCCGCCGCCGCCTACTCCGTTTTCGACGGACTCTTCGAAAACTGCCTCATGCGCCACATCGCCGGCGACGGCACCGCGGCCGACCGGCTGCGCGCCGAGGCGGCCTGGCTCCTCACCCGAGTGATGGCCTGAGGTGAAGGCCGTCGTCATCGGTCACCGGCGTCGGTGAGGCGGCCCGGGCCACGATCCCGACCGCGGCGATGACGCAGCCGGCGCCGATCGCGGTGAGCACCGGCGGGTAGCCGGCGGCGGTGAGCAGGCCCGCCGCGCCGAGGGGTGCGACGGCCTTGGCGAGGGTGATGGGTGTGGCGAGGATGCCGGCGATCGTGGCGTAGGCGGTGGTGCCGTACCGGTCGGCCAGCAGGGTGGGTTTGACGAGGCTGGCCGCGCCGAAGCCGATCCCGAAGCCGACCACCGCGAGGGCCGCGCCGATCCGGCTGGCGCCGACGATCGGGAGGCTGAGCGCGGCGGCGGCCTGGATGGCGAAGACGACCGCGACCACCACGGGTAGCCGCAGGAGGCGTTGGGCGCCGGTGAGCAGCAGCCGGCCGGTCACCGAGAGCACGCCGAGCAGCCCGGCGATCGTGGCGGCGAAGGTGGCCGGGTGCCCTTGGCGGACGAGGAAGCCGACGAGGTGGACGGTCATGGCGCTCATCGCCGCGCCGTGCGCGACGAACGCGACGGCCAGCCACCAGAACCGGCGGTCGTGCACCGCCGCGCGCACGACCGCGGCCCGGTCGCGCCGCGACGGCTGCCGCCCGTGCGCCGCGGGCCGTGGCGGTTTGCGGACCGCCACGGCGTGCAGCGGTATCGTGATCGCGCCGTGCAGCAGCGCCAGCAGCAGCACCGCGGTGCGCCAGCCGTAGCGGTCGACGAGCAGGCCGGTGAGCGGCATGAAGATGGTGCTGGCGAAGCCGGCCACGACGATGACCGCGAGCACCGCCCGCGCCCGTCGTCGCGGGTCGAACCAGGAGACCACGACGGCCAGGGCCGGTTCGTAGAGCACCATGGCGGCGCAGAGGCCGATGCCGATGAGCACCGCGTACAGCTGCGCGACGGTGTGCACCCGGGACCAGGCGGCCACCAGGACGGTGGCGGCCACGGAGCCGCCGGTCATCAACGCCCGGCCGCCGTGGCGGTCCAGCCACCGGCCGACCGGCACGGCCATGACCGCTCCGGCCAGCACGGAGGCAGTCAGCGCGCCGGTGACGGCGGTCGTGGAGGCGTGCAGGCCGGCGGCCATCGGGTGCAGCAGCACCGCAAAGGCGTAGTAGAGCACGCCGTAGCCGACGGTCTGGGTCACCGCCAGCGAGGCTACGATCCACCATCCCCGCGCACTCGGCGGGTGGCCGTCCGCCACCGGCGACGCCCGGATCACCCGGAACACGCGGTCAACTGCAGCAACCGCCGGCCTGCTCGTCCGAGGCGGGCGCCGCGACCGGCAGCAGCGTCAACGGCGCGGACAGCAGCCCACCGGCGACCTCGGTCGCCAGACCCCGCCCGGCCGGGACTGTGGCGGTCTCGGCGGTCGGTGTGCCGCAGCAGCCCCCGTCGCCGTCGATGCGGTCGCTGTCCACCGGCACGGTGCTGCTGCACACCCCGGTCTCGGGCAGGTCCAGCCGGACGTCGCGGGCCGCCTGCCAGTCTCCGGCGAGCGCGGCGACGACCGAGCGGGCCTGCTCGTAGCCGGTGGCGAGCAGGAACGTGGGTGCGCGGCCGTAGGACTTGGCGCCGATGGCGTAGTAGCCGGGTTCGGGGTGGGCCAGTTCGTCGACGCCGTGCGGTGGCACGGTGCCGCAGGAGTGCTCGTTCGGGTCGATCAGCGGGGCGAGCGTGCGGCTGGCGCCCATGATCGGGTCGAGGTCGAGGCGTAGTTCGGCGGCGATGGTGTGGTCGGGGCGGAATCCGGTCGCGGACACGATCCGGTCGGCTGTGACCGTACGGGTGCCGTCGGAGACCTCGATGCCACCGCCGGGCCGCGGGGTGAGCCTGTCGACGGCGAAGCCGGTGATCAGCGTGATGCGGCCGGCCTCGACGTGGTCGCGGAGGACGGTGCCGAGGGCGCCGCGGGCGGGTAGCGCGTCGGCGGTCCCGCCGCCGTAGGTGCGCGCCGGACTGGTCGCCCGGATCGCCCAGGTGACCTGCGTGCCGGGTGCCTGACCGGCGAGATCGGCGAGCAGCAGCAGGGTGTTGGCGGCGGAGTATCCCGCACCGACCACCAGGACGCGTTTGCCGGCGAACCGGTCGCGGTCGGCGCCGAGGATGTCGGGCAGGGCGTGCTCAAGCAAGGGCGCCGAGCCGGTTTCGCCGTGGGCGGGGATGCCGGAGGCACCGAGCACGTTCGGGGTGTCCCAGGTGCCGGCGGCGTCGATGACGGCGCGGGCGAGGACGTCGTCGCCGGTGGCGAGGCGGATCAGGAACGGGGTGGTGTCGCGGCCGGCGGTGCGGAGCCGGTCGAGGCCGAGCCGGGTCACGGCGACGACGCGGGCGCCGTACCGGATCTGGGACTTGACGGCCGGGAGGTCGGCGAAGGGCTGCAGGTAGTCGTCGGCGAGTTGGGCGCCGGTGGGTAGTTTGTCGTCGTCCGGGCGGACCCAGCCGGCCTCGGCGAGCAGGCGGGCCGCGGCGGCATCGATGTTGAACCGCCACGGGGAGAAGATCCGGACGTGGCCCCACTGGCGTACGGCGGCGGCCGCGGTCTCGCCGGCTTCCAGCACGGTGAACGGGATGCCGCGCTCGGCGAGGTGCGCGGCGGCGGCGAGGCCGACCGGCCCGGCGCCGATGACGACGACCGGCAGGTCCTCGAAACGAGTAGCCCGGAACATGACGGACCTCCAGAAGATCGCTTGAATTCGACAACTGTCGAAGCCGACAGTTGCACGCGGATTCGATATCTGTCAACCTCGAAGCATGTCGAAATCAGCGTCGCATCCCATCGCACCGTGGCGACGCCTGCTCGCTGAGTTCGTCGGCACCGCGCTGCTGGTCACCGCCGTCGTCGGCTCCGGCATCATGGCCACCACCCTCTCCCCGAACGACGTCGGCCTGCAGCTGCTGGAGAACTCCGTGGCTACGGCGTTCGCCCTGGGCACGCTGATCCTGACCTTCGGCCCGGTGTCGGGCGCTCACTTCAACCCGGTCGTGTCCGCCGCGGACTGGTTCCTCGGCCGCCGCACCCGCACCGGCCTGACCGTACGAGATCTCGCCGGATACGTGGCGGCGCAGACCGCCGGGGCGATCGCCGGAGCGATCCTGGCGAACCTGATGTTCGATCTGGCCCCGGTCGCGTTCTCCGGCAAGGACCGCAGCGCCGGGCACCTGTGGCTCGGTGAGGTCGTCGCCACCGCCGGGCTGCTGCTGCTGATCTTCGCGCTCGCGCGTTCCGGCCGTGCTCCGGTCGTTCCGGCGGCGGTCGGCGCCTACATCGGCGCCGCGTACTGGTTCACCAGCAGCACCAGCTTCGCCAACCCCGCCGTCACCGTGGGCCGGGCGTTCACCGACACGTTCGCCGGCATCGCCCCCGCCTCGGTGCCCGGCTTCATCATCGCCCAGCTCGCCGGGCTGCTCGTCGGCGTCGGCCTGGTGCTCGCCCTGTATCCGAATACCGTGCCGCTCGTACTGCTTGGGGGATCGAAGAATGAGTGACAAGCCCAGCGTCCTGTTCGTCTGCGTCCACAACGCCGGCCGCTCGCAGATGGCCGCCGGCTGGCTGCGGCACCTCGCCGGAGACGCCGTCGAGGTCCGCTCGGCCGGCTCCGCCCCGGCCGAGACGATCAACGCCGCCGCGGTCGAAGCGATGGCCGAGGTCGGCATCGACATCACCGACCAGACCCCGAAGAAGCTGGAATGGGAGACCGCCGAATCCTCGGATGTGATCATCACGATGGGCTGTGGTGACGCCTGCCCGATCTTCCCCGGCAAGCGCTACGAGGACTGGAAGCTGGAAGACCCGGCCGGCAAGGGCGTCGCGTCGGTCCGGCCGATCCGCGACGAGATCAAGGCCCGGATCGAGGCGCTGCTGGCCGATCTGCTCCCGCCGGCCTGACCCGGAAATCCGGTGCAACCTGTTCCAACATCGCGGCCGTAAGGCCTACTTCAGAGCATGCCGGACGGTATAGAGTCGCAAGAACGCGTTCTAGTTCTGCCTCAAGGAGCGGCGATGCTGGAGTACAAGGAGCTCTACGTCGGCGGCAACTGGTCGGCGCCTGCGACGGACCGGCGGATCACCATCGTCTCGCCGCATTCCACGCAGACCATCGGCAGCACGCCCGAGGCCACCGAGCAGGATGTGGACCGGGCCGTCGAGGCCGCCCGCCGCGCCTTCGACTCCGGGCCCTGGCCGCGCACCGAGCCGGCCGAGCGGATCGCCGCGGTGCGCCGGTTCGCCGCCGCCTACCTGGCCCGGCAGGAGGAGCTCGCCGAGCTGATCAGCACCGAGATGGGGGCGCCGCTCTGGTTCTCGCACATCGGGCAGGTCGGCGCGACCCTGATGGCGCTGGACGCCTTCCTCTCCGTCGCCGAGAGCTACGCGTGGGAGGAGCAACGGCTCGGCTCGCTGGGCAACCCGATGGTCGTGCGCCGCGAGCCGGTCGGCGTCGTGGGCGTGATCACGCCGTGGAACGTGCCGCACTTCGTCACGGTGGCCAAGCTCGTGCCGGCCCTGCTCGCGGGGTGCGCCGTCGTGCTGAAACCGGCCCCGGAGGTCGCGGCGTCGGGCCTGGTGCTCGGTGAGATCCTGCACGAGGCGGGCCTGCCCGCGGGGGTCGTCAGCGTGCTGCCCGCGGGCCGCGAGGTCGGCGAGCACCTGGTGCGCCACCCGGGCATCGACAAGATCGCGTTCACCGGCTCCACGGCCGCCGGCCGGCGGATCGCCGCGCTGTGCGGCCAGGATCTGCGGCGGGTCACCCTGGAGCTGGGTGGCAAGTCGGCCGCGATCGTCCTGGACGACGCCGATCCGGGGCAGGTCGCGCAGGGCCTGCAGATGGCCTCGCTGATGAACAGCGGCCAGGCCTGCATCGCGCAGAGCCGGATCCTCGCCCCGCGTCACCGCTACGACGAGGTGGTCGACGCGCTCGCCGAGATGGTGGGCGGGCTCACCGTGGGCGATCCGCTGGACATGAACAACTACATCGGGCCGATGGTGGCCCGCCGCCAGCAGGAGCGCGTCGAGTCGTACATCCGCGCCGGCCAGGAGGAGGGCGCCCGGCTGGTCGTGGGCGGCGAGGGCCTGCCGGACGGCCTGGACACCGGGTGGTACGTGCGTCCCACGCTGTTCGCCTCGGTCGACAACGGCATGCGGATCGCCCGCGAGGAGATCTTCGGCCCGGTGCTGTGCGTCATCCCGTACGACGACGAGGACGACGCGGTCCGGATCGCGAACGACTCCGACTACGGGCTGGCCGGCACGGTGTGGACGGCCGACGTCGCGCACGGGCTGGAGATCGCCCGGCGGGTCCGCACCGGCACGCTCGGCATCAACCAGTACATGCTGGACTTCAACTCGCCGTTCGGCGGGTTCAAGGCCAGCGGCATGGGGCGCGAGTTCGGCCCCGAGGGCCTCGACGCGTACGTCGAGCTGAAGTCCATCGCGCTTCCCTTCGGGTGACCACGATGCTCCCGCTGACCGGCCGGACGGCCGTGGTGACCGGCGGCGCCCGCGGCATCGGCGCCGCCATCGCCGCGGCGCTCGCCCGCGCGGGTGCGCGGGTCGTGGTCGGCGACCTCGACCTCGCGTTGGCCGAGACGACCGCCCGCGACATCGGCGAGGCGGCGACGGCGCTGCCGGTGGACGTCGCCGACCGGGGCGGGTTCACCGCCTTCCTGGACGCGGCCGAGAGCCGGCTCGGCCCGCTCGACGTGCTGGTCAACAACGCCGGGATCATGCCGCTGTCCCGGATCGAGGACGAGACCGACGCGACCACCGCGCGCATCCTGGCGGTCAACCTGCACGCCGTGATCCACGGCAGCCGCGAGGCGGTGGTCCGGATGCGGCCGCGCGGGCGCGGCCACATCGTGAACATGGCGTCGGTGGCCGCCAAGGCGCCCGGCCCCGGCGCGGCCACCTATGCCGCCAGCAAGGCGGGGGTGGTGGCCTTCTCCGAGGCGGTGCGGGCGGAGCTGCGCGGCAGCGGCGTCCAGGTGTCCTGTGTGCTGCCCGGCCTGGTCGCCACGGAGCTGTCGGCCGGCGTCGCCGTGCCCGGCTTCCGGCCGGTCACACCCGCGACGGTGGCCGACGCGGTGGTCCGGGTGGTGCGCCGGCCGCGCTTCGAGGTGTACGTGCCGGGCAGCGTCGGCGTGACATTGCGGCTGGGGTCGCTGGCCGGCCGGCGGTTCGGCGACTGGGTTCAGCGCGTCTCCGGCGCCGACGCGGCGGTGCTGGGCGCCATCGGATCGGCGGACCGGCTCGCCTACGAGCGGCGCGCCGCCGGTGAGGGGTGAGCCGGTGAGCCTGGCCGCGCCGTACACGATCGAGTTTCCCTTCCAGCGCACCGTCGGGCCCAAGATCGGCACGTTCCTCGCCGGCCTGCGCGACGCGCGCCTGTTCGGCGTGCGGACCCCGCGCGGCGTGCTCTGCCCGCCGCTGGAGTTCGACCCGGTCACCGGCGCGGAGACGGGCGAGCTGGTCGAGCTGGCGCCGACCGGCACGGTCACCGCGTGGACCTGGGTGCCGGCCCGGCCGGGCGACCCGGTGCCGCACGACTTCGCCTGGGCCCTGGTCGCCATCGACGGTACGGTCGGCGCCTTCTTCCACGCCGTCGACGTGGGCGGCGACCTAGCCCGCATGCGCACCGGCCTGCGGGTGCGGGCCCGGTGGCGGCCCGAGCGGGTGGGCGACCTGCGCGACCTGCAATGCTTCGAGGCCGCGCCGTGACGCTGCCCGAGCCCGGTCACCACGATGGCCGGCCCGCTGCAGGAGGCGGCGCGGTGACGCTGCCGGAGCCGGTCACCACGATGGCCGGCCCGCTGCGGATGGACTACACCTACGTGGCCGGCGCCGGGCGCTCGGTGTTCCTGCGCGGGCTGGCCGGCCGCCGGCTGCTGGCCCGCCGCTGCCCCGGCTGCTCGCAGGTCTACGTCCCGGCGCCGGAGATGTGCTCCCGCTGCCTGCGGCCGGTGGGCCCGCCGTTCGAGCTGGCCGGCCGCGGCGCGGTGTCGACGTTCTGCGTGGTCAACTTCCCGTTCCCGGGGCAGGTGCACGAGCCGCCCTACGTGGTGGCGCACATCCGGCTGGACGGTGCCGACACCCGGCTGATGCACCTGGTCCGGGAGGTGGCTCCGGAGCGGGTGCACATCGGCATGCGCGTCGAGCCGGTGTGGGTGCCCGACGAGGAGCTGGCCGCGTCGGCGACCAGCATCCGGCACTACCGTCCGGTGTGGCCGGCCGATGCGTGAGGTCGCCGTGGTGTCGTTCGCCCAGTCGCCGTGCGTGCCGGCCGACCGGGAGCACGACATGGCCGAGCTGGTGCAGCCGGTGGTCCGGGAAGCGCTGGACGCCGCCGGCCTCGACCGCGACGACGTCGACTTCTTCGCCTCCGGCAGCCACGACTTCTTCGAGGGCCGCACGTTCTCCTACATCGAGTCGCTGGACGCGGTCGGCGCCTGGCCGCCGATCTCCGAGTCGCATGTGGAGATGGACGCGGCGTGGGCGTTCGCCGAGGCGTGGACGTGGCTGCAGCTCGGCGAGGGCGACGTCGCGCTCGTCTACGGCATCGGGCGCGGGTCGCTGGCCGTCGACCTCGACCAGGTGATGCCCGCCCAGCTCGACCCGTACCTGCTCGCCCCGCTGCGGCCGCACCGGGACGCGCTCGCCGGCCTGCAGGCGTGCGCCATGGTGGACGCCGGGCTCACCAGCGAGCGGCACCTCGCCGAGGTGGTCGCCCGCTGCCTGGGCGCGGCCATCGCCAACCCGGCGGCCCAGCGGTCCGGTCGGGTGCGGGTCGACGACCTGCTGGCGAAGCCGTACGTCGCCGCGCCGTTGCGCGAGCATGACGTCGCCCCGCAGGGCGACGCCGCCGCGGTGGTGGTGCTCGCCGCCGGCACGGCGGCGACGCGGCCGGCCGGGCGCCCGGCCTGGGTGCGCGGGCTCGACCACCGGATGGAGACCCACTACCCCGGGGTACGCGACCTGACGCGTGCCGGGTCCGCGGGGATGGCGGCCGCGCGCGCCGCGGAAATGGCCGGATTCTCCGCGGCCGAGGCGGAGGTGGCCGAGCTGCACACCGAGTACAGCCACCAGGAGCCGCTGCTGGTGACGGCCCTGGGGCTGGGCGGCGCGGAGGTGAACCCGTCCGGCGGACCGCTGGCCGGCCGGCCGGCGACCGCGACCGGCCTGGTGCGCATCGGGGAGGCCGCCCGGCGGATCATGGACGGCGGCGTCGGGCGTGCCGTCGCCCACGCCACCAACGGCCCGGCCCTGCAGCACAACCTGGTGTGCCTGCTCGCCGCGGCGCCCTCATGAGCGCCGCACTCGCCGTCGTCGGGGTCGGGCAGAGCCGGCAGGCGAAGCGCCGCGAGGTCACCATCGGCGCGCTGGTGCGCGAGGCGGTGGACGCCGCCCTCGCCGACGCCGAACTGGGCTTCGCCGACATCGACGCGGTCGTGCTGAGCAAGACCCCCGACCTGTTCGACGGGGTGATGAACCCCGAGCTCTACCTGGCCGACGCGATGGGCGCGGTCGGGCTGCCGGTGACCCGGGTGTTCACCGGCGGCAGCGTGGGCGGGCACGCCGCGATCTTCGGCGCCCACCTGGTGGCGGCCGGGCTGGCCCGCCGGGTGCTGGTGGTCGCGTACTCCAAGGAGTCGGAGGGCAACTTCACCTGGGCGCTGTCGCGGGGCCTGCCGTTCAGCGCACACCTCGGTGCGGGCGCCGGCGGGCACTTCGCGCCGGTGATCCGCGAGTACATCCGCCGGTCCCGGGCGCCGGAGCACATCGGCTGGAAGGTCGTGGTCAACCACCGCGGCAACGCCACCCGCAACCCGTACGCGCATATCCGGCGCGCCGGGATCACGCTGGCGGAGGTCCGCGATTCCCCGATGCTCTGGGATCCGATCCGATACCTGGAGTCGTGCCCGTCCTCGGACGGCTCCTGCGCGGTGGTGATCACGGGCGCGGAGCTGGCGGCGCGGGCGCCCCGGCCGCCGGCCTGGATCCACGGCATGGCCTGGCGGACCGAGACGGGGCACTTCGCCGGCCGGGACGAGGTGAACCCGCGGGCCGGCCGGGACTGCGCGGCCGAGGCCTACCGGCAGGCCGGGATCGCCGACCCGGCCCGCGAGATCGACGTGGCGGAGCTGTACATCCCGTACAGCTGGTATGAGCCGATGTGGCTGGAGAACGTCGGCCTGGCCGAGGAGCACCGTGGCTGGCGGCTCGTCGACGACGACCGCACCGCGTTCGGCGGCGACCTGCCGGTCAACCCGTCCGGCGGCGTCCTGGCCGGCAATCCCACCGGCGCCACCGGGCTGCTGCGGTTCGCCGAGGCGGCGCTGCAGGTGCGCGGGCTGGCCGGCGAGCACCAGGTCGACGGGGCCCGGCGTGCGGTGGGGCACGCGATGGGCGGCGCGTCCCAGTTCCACGCGCTCTGGGTCGTGGGCAGCGAGGTGCCAGCGTGAGCATGAGTATGAGTGTGGTGGTCGCCGGCGTCGGGATGACCCCCTTCGTCAGGATCGGCGGCGAGGTCACGTACCCGCAGTTGGTCGCCGCGGCGGTCGGCGCGGCCCTGGCCGACGCCGGCCTCGGGTACGAGGAGGTCGAGCGCGCCGCCGTCGGGTACGTCTTCCAGCCGTCCGCCGCCGGCCAGCGCGCCCTCTACGACATCGGCCGGACCGGCATCCCGGTGGTCAACGTGAACAACAACTGCGCCACCGGCTCGACGGCGCTGCTGCTCGCCCGGGAGTGGGTGCAGAGCGGCCTTGTCGACGTGGCGCTCGCCGTCGGCTTCGAGCAGATGTCCCGGGAGGCCATGTCCGGCCGCCCGACCGGGGTGTCCACCATCGACCATCATCTGGCCGCGCTGCCACCCGAGCCCGGCGACGGCGCGCCGCTGACCGCGCGGCTCTTCGCCCGGGCCGCCGAGGAGCACATGCGCCGCTTCGGCACCACGGCCGAGGACCTGGCCCGGGTGGCCGTGAAGAACCACGAGCACTCCACCCGCAACCCCCTGGCCCAGTTCCAGCGGCTGTACACGCTTGACGAGGTGCTCGCCGACAAGCCGGTGGCCGGTCCGCTGACCCGTACCCAATGCTCTCCGATGTCGGACGGCGCCGCCGCGGCCGTGCTGGTGAGCGAGCGGTTCGCTCGCCGGCAGGTGCCGGCGGGCAAGCGGGTGGAGATCCTGGCCCAGCGGCTGGTCACCGACGGCCCGGATGCGTTCTCCACCGGCTCGGCGATCGACGTGGTGGGCACCCCGATGACCCGCCGGGCCGTGCGCGCGGTGCTGGCCGACGCGGGCGTGGGCATCGGCGATGTGGACGTGGTCGAGCTGCACGACTGCTTCTCGATCAACGAGATCCTCAGCTGCGAGGCGATGGGCATGTGCGCCGAGGGGGAGGGTGCCGGGCTGGTGCGCTCCGGCGCCACCACCTACGGCGGCGAGTGGGTGGTCAACCCGTCCGGTGGGCTGATCTCGAAGGGGCACCCGCTGGGTGCGACCGGGCTGGCCCAGTGCGCGGAGCTGACCTGGCAGCTGCGCGGCGCGGCCGGCAACCGTCAGGTGCCCGCGGCCCGGCTGGGGCTGGCACACAACCTGGGGCTGGGCGGCGCTTGCGTGGTCACCCTCTACGGCGCCCCGACGGATCGAGGGGAAGGATCATCGTGACCGATCAGGCGATGCGGCACCCGAACCACCTGGGACACGTGGTGGTGTCGGCGCTGCTGCGGCACCGGGACAAGCCGGTGCTGCGGCTCGGCGACACGACGCTGACCGGCGGCGAGACCGCCGAGGCGGTCAGCCGGTACGCGCAGGCCTTCGAGGCGCTCGGGGTGGGCACCGGCTCCCCGTCGGCGCTGCTGTCGCTGAACCGCCCGGAGGTCCTGCTGATCATCGCGGCGGGCCAGCTGCGGGGCTCGCGGCGCACCGCGCTGCACCCGCTGGGCTCGCTGGAGGACCACGCGTACGCGATCGACGACGCCGGCATCACCACGCTGATCATCGACCCGGTGCCGGCCTTCGCCGAGCGTGCCCTGGGGCTGCTGGAGCGGGTGCCCGGCCTCAAACAGGTGCTCACCATCGGCCCGGTGCCCGAGGCGCTGGCCGGCACCGGCGCTCAGGACCTGGTCGCCGCCGCGGCCGGCTACGACGCGCAGCCGCTGCGCCCCGCCACGCTGCCGCCCGACCACATCGTCTCGATCACCTACACCGGCGGCACCACCGGCAAGCCGAAGGGCGTGATCGGCACCGCGCAGTCGATGCTCACCATGACCCAGATCCAGCTGGCCGAGTGGGAGTGGCCGGACGAGCCCAGGTTCCTGGTGTGCACGCCGTTGTCGCACGCGGGTGCCGCGTTCTTCGCCCCCACCCTGATCAAGGGCGGATCGCTCGTGGTGCTGCCCAGGTTCGACCCGGGCGAGGTGCTGCGGGCGATCGAGGAGCACCGGATCACCGCCACCATGCTGGTGCCGACCATGCTGTATGCGCTGCTCGACCATCCGGACTCGCGCACCCGCGACCTGTCCTCGCTGCAGACGGTCTACTACGGCGCCGCCGCGATCAACCCGGTGCGGCTGCGCGAGGCGATCGATCGCTTCGGGCCGATCTTCGCGCAGTTCTTCGGCCAGACCGAGGCGCCCATGGTGATCAGCTACCTGGCCCGGGCGCAGCATGACGACGCCCGGCTGGCCTCCTGCGGCCGGCCCTCGGCGTTCCTGCGCGTCGCGCTGCTCGACGAGCACGGCACCGAGGTCCCCGCGGGCGAGCCGGGTGAGGTGTGCGTGGCCGGCCCGTTGCTCGCGGGCGGCTACTGGAACAAGCCCGAGGCGACCGGGGAGGCGTTCCGCGACGGCTGGCTGCACACCGGCGACGTGGCCCGCGCGGACTCCGACGGCTTCCTGTTCATCGTCGACCGGCTCAAGGACATGATCGTCACCGGCGGTTTCAACGTCTTCCCCCGCGAGGTGGAGGACGTGGTGGCGGCGCATCCCGCGGTCGCCCAGGTCGGCGTCATCGGCGTGCCCGACGCGACCTGGGGCGAGGCCGTCACGGCGATCGTGGTGCCCCGCGTCGGCGCGGCGACCGCCACGCTCGAGGAGGAGATCAAGGCATCCGTACGCGAGCACAAGGGTCCCGTGCACACCCCCAAGCACGTGATCCTGACCGACCGGTTGCCGCTGACCGCCCTCGGCAAGCCCGACAAGAAGTCCCTGCGCGCAACGTACTCGCCCACCTCGTGACCGGTACAGCTTTGATGCCGATCGACATCTATGTAGGCTGGGTGGTCGAGCTTCCGGGAGAAGGGTGGGCTGGACGTGCGGGTCACCAAGGCGCAGGCAGAGCAGAACCGTGCGCACATCGTCGCGACGGCCGCCAGGCTGTTCCGTGAGCGCGGCTACGACGGTGTCGGCGTGGCGGACCTGATGGCAGCGGCCGGGTTCACGCACGGCGGGTTCTACAAGCACTTCGGGTCCAAGGCCGACCTGATGGCCGAGGCATCCGCGGCCGGGCTCTCGCAGACGGCGGCGTGGGCGGAAACGCTGGACATCGCCGAGTTCGTCGAGTCGTACCTCTCCCGGGAACATCGCGACAGCCGCGATGAGGGCTGCACCATCGCGGCCCTCGGCGGCGACGCCGCACGTCAACCCGAGGACATCAAGACGGAGTTCGCAGCCGGCATAGCGAGCCTGACGACGGCCCTTCAGGCCGGAGACGACGCCGGCCCACCCATGGCCCGCGCCGCGGTGATCGACGCGCTTGCCCACTCGGTCGGCGCGATCATGTTGTCGCGGGCCTGCCCGGACGGCTCTCCGCTGGCGGACGAAATCCTCGATGTCTGCCGTACGGCGATCCTCGCGTCACTGGCACACGCCGACGGCGGCCGGCTGGCGACAGGGAGCCTGGACGCCTGAACTGGCGTCGACCGCATAGCATCGGCCGTCATGAGGATGATCATCGACGGCCGTCTCGCTCGGCTACTCGCGGCGGGAACCGGTGTGCTCGTCGCGATGACGGGCATAGCGGCTCCCGCGTACGCGGGAGCCGCCCCGACGCCCGGCGCATCGGGGCTCGGAGACCGGCTCTACCCGAAGCTCGGCAACGGCGGCTACGACGTCAAGAACTACGACTTGCGCCTGAGGTACCCGGCTAAGAACCCCCGGCAGGCCATCACCGGCGACGTCACCGTGACCGCGGTGGCGACCCAGAACCTGTCCCGGTTCGACCTCGACTTCGCCGGCAAGACCGTCGGCGCTGTCTCGGTGAACGGGCGCGCGGCCACGTTCAGCCGCTCGGGCGAGGAGCTCGTCATCAAACCGGCGCGCTATCTCGCCAAGGGCAAGCGCTTCACGGTCAAGGTGATCGGCTTCACCGCCACCCCCACCCCGGCGAACGCGGACGCGCCGGACGGGTGGGTGGCAACTGCCGACGGCACGGTGCTGGCCGGCCAGCCCAACTCGTCGCACAAGCTGTTCCCGAGCAACGACCACCCGCGCGACATGGCCACCTACACCATCAGGCTGACCACGCCCACGGGCTGGACCGGCGTGGCCAACGGCAAGCACCTGAGCGACACCGTCACCGGCAGCACCGTCACCTCGGTCTACCGCGAGTCGAAGCCGATGGCCAGCGAGCTGGTGCAGGTGGTCGCCGGCGACTTCGTGGTGCGGAACCGCGCCCGGGTCAACGGCGTGCCGATCCGCGACGTCGTCCCGCGCCGGCTGGCGAACAAGCTGCTGCCCAAGGCGGCGATCGAGCGCTCCCAGCTTGCCTGGATGGCGAAGCGGGTCGGCCCGTACCCGTTCGAGAACTACGGATCTCTGGTGATCGACGCCGACCTCGGCTTCGCGCTGGAAACGCAGACCCTGTCCCTGTACGACACGGGACTGTTCGGCCAGCCCGCCTACATCCTCAACCCGATCATGGCGCACGAACTCGCGCACCAGTGGTTCGGCGACAGCGTCGCCCCCAAGTCGTGGAGCGACGTCTGGCAGAACGAGGGCCACGCCACCTGGTACGAGCTGCGCTACGCCTCCGACACCAAGGTCTTCAAGAAGTACACCGGCTACGCCAACGAGACGGCCTTCTACAAGGCGATGTACCAGCAGGGCAACCTGTGGCGCAAGAAGTACGGGCCGGTCGCACGCCCGGCCCGGTCGACCTCGGTCTGGGACGTCTTCAACCCCAACGTGTACGGCGGCGGCGCGCTCGCCCTTTACGCCCTCCAGCAGAAGATCGGGGCCAAGAAGTTCCAGAAGCTGGAGCGCGCCTGGGTCAGTAAGTACCGCGGCAAGTCCGCCTCCACGGCCGACTTCATCGCCCTCGCCTCGAAGATCTCGGGCCGCAACCTCAAGCCGTTCCTCAAGTCCTGGCTGTACGGCACCAAGGTGCCGCCCATGCCGGGCCACAAGAATTGGAAGCCGGCGCGTTCCTCGTCCGCGGCCGATGTGGCCCAGCTTGACGCGTTCCACAACCTGGCGGCTGCCCGACACTGAGCCGTACCCGTGCTGACCGCTGCCCGGCTGACGCGGGGGAGCGGTCAGCCGGGCAGGGCCTCAGGTTCGGTGCGGGTGGTTCAGGAGACGTTCAGCGCCGTGTCGTCGAGCACGAAGGACGTCTGCAGCGAGCTGTCCTCCACCCCGAGGAAGTTGACACGGACGGTCTGGCCCGCGTAGGCGGACAGGCTGAGGGACTTGGCCACGTACCCGGTCGCCGCGTTCAGGTTCGAGTAGGTCGCGAGGGTGGCGAGGACCGTGCCGCTGGAGTTGGTCACCTGCACCTTGAGCGTGTCGTACGCGGTGCTGGTGGTCGTCTCGGCGGTGTCGACGTGCAGGTAGAAGGACAGTGCGTAGGTGGTGCAGCCCGAGGGCAGCGTCACCGACTGGTAGGCGGAGTCGGTGTGCGTCGCCCCGTAGCCGTCGAGCCAGGCCGCGTAGCTGCCGGTACGGGCCGGCTGGGACGTGAACGTGCCGATCACGCCGCTGGTCGTGGTCCACGAGGTGGAGCCGGACTCGAAGCCGGGGTTGGCCAGCAACTGCGCGCTGGTGCAGGTGCCGCTGGAGCCGGTGACCGTCAGCGTGTACGTCGCGGTGCGGGTCACCGAGGTGCCGGTACCGGTGACCGTGATCGGATAGCTGCCGGCCGCGGTCGACGTGGTGGTGGCGATCGTCAGGGTCGACGACGCACCGGAGGTCACCGAGGTCGGGTTGAAGGTGGCCGTGGCGCCGGTGGGCAGGCCGGTCGCGGTGAACGCCACGGTCTGCGCGGTGCCCGAGTTGACGGTGGCGACGGTGGTGGCGACGCTGCTACCCGGCGCGACCGATCCGGCAGTCGACGAGAGTGACATCGTGAACGTGTTGGTGCTCGTGCAGGTGGCGTCGGAGCCGGCCACGTTCACCGCGGTCCAGGCCTTCTGCACGGCCTGGTACTCGGTGCTGCAGGAACCGTAGAGGTCGGTTGCCGCCGACAGGGTGTAGGCCCGTGCCGTGTTGGCCAGGTTGCTGGCCAGGTAGTAACGGGTTGAGGCGGTGAAGTAGTCGGTCAGCGCCTTGTACCAGATGGCGGCGGCCTTGGTGCGGCCGATGCCGGTGACGGCGGCGGCGGAACCACAGACCGGGGACGTCCCGTACGAGGTGGCGCCGGTGCCCTCGGCGAGGTTGAAGAAGAAGTGGTTGCCGATGCCGGAGGAGTAGTGCACGTCGACGCTGGTCGCGCTCGACGACCAGCAGCCCAGGCTGCCGCCGTCCAGGGTCGGGTTGTACATGTAGCGCAGCGGCGTCCCGTCGCCGTTGATGTCGATCTCCTCGCCGATCTGGTAGTCGCCGGGGTCCGAGGAGTTGGCGGCGGAGAACTCGACCATCGTGCCGAAGATGTCGGAGGTGGCCTCGTTGAGGCCGCCCGGCTCGCCGGAGTACGTGAGGTTGGCCGTGTTCTCGGTGACGCCGTGGCTCATCTCGTGGCCGGCCACGTCCAGGGAGACCAGCGGGTCGGCGTTGCCGGTGCCGTCACCGTAGGTCATCTGCGCGCCGTCCCAGTACGCGTTGACGTAGGCGTTGCCGTAGTGCACGCGGGACGGGACGCCGACGCCGGTGTCGAAGATTCCCTGGCGGCCGAAGGAGTTGTAGTAGTAGTCGTAGGTCGTGGCGGCACCGTAGTGCGCGTCCACCGCGGCGGACTGGTCGTTGGAGTTGGAGCCGGTGCCCCAGACGTTGTCGGCGTCGGTGAACAGGGTGCACGTCGAGGTGCCGTTGTTCATGTCGCAGGTCGTGCCACTGCCGTGGGTCGGGTCGGTGAGGTTGTAGCTGCTCGTCGACGCCTGGGTGGTGCTCAGCGAGACGGTGCCGACGTAGATGCCGTTGCCCGTACCGGTGGCGGTCTCGATCTCGTCCCAGGACGACATGACCGCGCCCGAGGTCGCGTCGGTGATCACCTGCAGGCGTGACGGGGTCTGCCCGTCGCTCGCCCAGCCCTTGACCTCGGTCTGGTAGGCGAGTTTTCCGGTGCCGCCGATCGCGTCGACGATGAGCTCCGGCGTACCCACGCCGGTGACCGTGCCCTTGAAGACGGTCTTGGCCTTCGCCGCGGCCGCGGCCGCCGCCAGGCGGGGCGTGGTGCTCAGCGTGAGCGGCTTGCTCAGACCCACCGACGCCCCGAGGAAGGCGCCGTTCGCGGCCGTGTGCACTGCGATGTCGCCGCCGTAGACCCGCAGGCCACGGTAGGTGCGGTCGTAGCGGACGTGGCCCGTGCCGTCGGCGTCGGTGGAGACGTGCTTGGCCTTGAACGCGTCCGCGGTGGTGGCCTGCAGGGCGGGGCGATGCTGGGTCAGGGCCTTGGTCGCAGCCGTGGACGGCGGAACCGGCACGGGCGGGGCCGCCGAGACGGCCGCCGAGAGGTCGGCAGCCACCAGCAGGCCGGAGAGGAGTAGGGCGGCACTGGCGGCCGCGAGGGGACGTTTCACGGGCTTCTCCTGACCGAGCGGAGGTGTGGTGGGGATATCCACACATGCAGATATAGCGACTCGGTGAGACGAAGAACATGAAGATTATTCCGATCAGATCGCGTTGATTGCGGCCAAAGTCGGCATCCTTTCTCGGTCATACGATGGCCTGAATCCCAATGCCAGTAACACTTTCCGGCCGTCGGACGCTAAAGAAGGGGGGGTCGTCTTCCGGTCCGGCTTCGGCAGTTTTTCAGACGGACCTACCGTGCGGAGGTTGTGGATGGTGGTGTTGGAAGACCTCGGCGCCACGGTGCGCGTAGGGGCACCGCCGGATCGCATACACCTCCGGCGACCCGGGAACACGAAGTCGGCGTGTCCGCGCGCCCGGATCGGTGATGAGGTTGCGAACAGGCATTGCCGATGGCCATCTTTGCGGCCTGTAACGAGGTCGCGATGGCAGAGCCGGCTTTATGAGCGCTTCATGCGGCCCGCTACGCGCGAAGGCGTACGCCAGCCGATTCCTGGCCGAACCAGGCCGGGCCGGTGAGATCCTCGAACTGAACACCAGGCGCGTCCAACCGAACGATGGCCGGCTGCAGCGCCCGGCCCGTGCAGCGATCCGTCTGGTGGCCCGCCGCTGGGCGACCTGAATGGCCCGGTGGACGGTACGCCTGAAAAGTGCTTCCCACGTCCTCGGTTGTCCAGAACGTGAACGCCGTACTGCCCGCCAGCCAGCCGAATCACCCGGCCGTGGAGGGCATCGTGATCGTGGTTGGGGTGGCCGGGAGCGGGGTGGCCACTGTGCGATCTTTGGTCTGGTGTGGGCATAGCCTCAGGTCTCGTGGTGGGTGTTGGTCGCAGTGTGGATCCGGGCCGAGGTGGGCGGGGTGTCCGGGCAGGCGTCGTCGGTCCTGCGTTGAGGACGCCGGCTCGGGGGCCGGCAGAGTTATCCACAGGGCCCCCGCATCCTGTCGTAGGTCTGTGCCAGCCTGGTCGGGTGTTGGAGTTGTTGTCCGAGACCCGCCGTGCGGCCGCCGCGTGCGCCGCATCCCCGGCCTGGGCGGTCCCCGACCGGGACCTGGTCGAGTGCCTACAACAGGCCTGGGCCGGAGTGCAGCAACTCACCGCCGTCACCGCCCACCTGATCTCCCAGGCACAAGCGCAGGGCCTGCCGAAGGCGCACGGGGCGACCAGCACCACGGTGTGGCTGCGCCAGCACCTGCGGGTGAGCCCTGGCACCGCGAACCAGTTGGTCGCTATCGCCGATACCCTGCACGCGCGGCCGGTGCTCGACACTGCCCTGTGTGCCGGTGGGATCTCCGCCGAGCACGCCACCACCATCGCCGGCACCCTCGCGAACCTCCCGTCCGACCTGGGCCGGGAGATCACCGACCAGGCCGAGACCATGCTGGTGGAGCAGGCCGGGATGTTCGACGCGGTGACCCTCGGCAGACTCGGCGGGAGGATCCTGGACCATGTCGCCCCCGAGGTTGCTGAGGAGCGGGAGGCGGAGTTCCTGGACCGGCAGGAAGCCCAAGCCCATCACAAGCGGGGGTTCACCCTCAGCCCGCTCGGCAACGGCCAAGTCCGACTGTCCGGCTACCTCGACACCTCCGGCGCCGCCGCCGTCACCGCCGCCCTGAACCCGCTGTGTCATCCCCGGCATGACCCGGCTGGAGCACGGACTCCGGCACAACGCCGGGCGGATGCGTTGGTGGATGTGTGTACCGGTGCGTTGCGGGACGGTACGGATCTGCCGGGACACGGCGGTGACCCCGCCCAGGTCGTAGTCACCATCCCGTTCACCACCCTGACCACGCAGCGCCCAGCCGGGCAGTCACGGCCGGCCGGGCAGTCCCCAGCTGGGCAGTCCTCGGCCGGCCAGTCCTCGGCCGGCCAGTCCTCGGCCGGCCAGTCCTCGGCCGGCCAGTCCTCGGCCGGCCAGTCCCCAGCTGGGCAGTCCTCGGCTGGGCAGTCCTCGGCCAGCCAGTCCCCAGCCGGGCAGCCTCGGCCAGCTGGGCAGGCCCCAGCCGGGCAGCACTCGGCCGGGCAATCCCGGGCGCCCGGACATTGCCCGGCTGGCCAGTACTCAGCCGGGCAATCCCAGACGCCCGGGCAGGCTTGGCCTTCCCAGGCGGACACTCCTGCCGGCACCAGCGCGCCCAGCCCTGCCAACGCCAACACCGGTGCCAGCGCGGGTGCTGGTGGCGGGGTGGGTTGGTTGGATACCGGAGCCCCGATCAGTGCCGCCGAAGCCCGCCGCCTGGCCTGCGACGCCCAAGTCCTGCCCGCCGTCCTCAACGGCGACAGCCTGCCCCTCGACCTCGGCCGCGCCCGACGACTGTTCACCGGCCCACTACGCCGCGCCCTGATCCTGCGCGACCGCGGATGCTGCTTTCCGGGGTGCGATCGGCCCGCCCGTTGGTCCGAGGGCCACCACCTCACGCCCTGGGCCGACGGCGGCACCACCGCCCTCAGCAACGCCTGCCTGATCTGCCGCCGACACCACCGGCTCCTGCACAACAACAGCGGCTGGCACGTAAGACTCGGCCCCGACGGCTACCCCGAGTTTCTCCCACCGGCCACGATCGACCTTGAACGCCGGCCTCAGCGGAACGCCTTCCACCGCCGCCAATAGACCCACCGGGTTGTGTTTGCGTCGCTCCCGGCGAGCCGCTCCGGACACCACTGCACAGCTTTGTGTGGTGGCTACGCATCGTGTGGTGGCTCCGCGCACCGTTCTGCCGATCCACGCCGCCGGTAACCCGCAACCGATGGTGGCCCTCACTACCCCGACGATCCACGCCGCCAGCAACCACAACCAACGACAACGACGGCCCCACCCGGCCGACTCGAGTTGGCCGTCCGGGCTGCCACCCTCTGCCGATGGCGTTCTGCCCGACTGCTGGCTGCTTCTGCAATGGCCACCCGGCCAGGACGAACCCAGCGACTACTGGCTGTCCGACCTGCCTACCTGCCGACATATTTCTGAGCGACCTGGTCCACCTCGCGAAGAGTGGCGGGCGCACAGAACACGACTATCGCGAACTCAAAACCGGCCTCGGATCCGACCACTTCGAAGGCCGCTCCTTCATCGGCTGGCACCGCCTGTCGCCGCCACGCCACAGGCGCGCAGCTGTTCCCCACCGAGCTCCGGCCGACCCGCCCAAAGCAGCAGGGCTGAGCCGCTACGCCGTCCTACGGCACCTGCGATATCAACTCGCCACCTGGCTCGGATTCTGCCCCTGCTGCCACGAACCCGTTCCGACCTAGCAAAGTCCTACCAGTCCGTGAGGTTCAGCCCTTGGTCGTAGTGGTTGGGTGCGACCACGATGCCGGAGCTGCCGCGGAAGACGAACAGCGGCGAGGCGTACGGTGGATGCTCTGGCTTGTCGAGGCGCCGGACGGTGTTGCCGGCGAAGGTGAAGCCGTCGACGCTCTTGGCGTCGACGACGGTGACGTCTCCGATGTCGAAGGTGTTGCCTTCGACCGAGATGTTGCGGTGCACCGGGTTCGCCGGGTCGAGGACCTGGTTGGTCGGCTCCACGAAGATGACCGGACCGCTGGGCCGGGTGAACGAGTTCCCGCGGATCGTCACGTCGGTGACCGGTCCGGACTCGTACCAATAGGAGGCGTCGGAGGAGATGTAGATGCTGGCCATGGACATTCCGTCGAACCGGTTGTCGGTGATCACCACCGGCTCGCGCGTGGTTACCAGCACGCCGCGGGTCGGTACGTTGCGGAAGACGTTGCCCGAGATGACGACCGTCGGCGTGTAGGTGACGTTTTCGGCGACTGTGCCGCCGATCTCGACTTCGGCGGGTACCGGTCGGCTGAACGTGACGGTCATCGTGGTCAGCGGCTTCGCGTGGTCCGTCCCGCTTGGCCCGTCCACCGCGGTGACGACCGCGGGTCCGCCGGGGAGCGGGGCCATCGTGCGCTTGTCGACGAACTCGACCTCGTTGCCGGGGTAGAACTGCGGGAATCCGGCCGTTTGCGGGTGGTCGTAGGCGAGGGTCAGGGTGTCCGGCCCGGGCTTGCCGATGACCTGGAGGTAGGTCCCGTGGATGTTGATCGGATCGTCGTGCGGCCCGTCGAAGACGTTGCCGGTGATGGTGACCTCGCCCGTGACGCCGGACAGGTTCACGTGGTCCGCGGACGACGAGGTCGACCGGCCGGTTCTCGGATCCGGCGCGAAGTTCACCTTGTCGATGGTGATGTTTTCGCTGAACTGCCCCAGGACGCCGAACTGTTGGAGGTAGTAGGCGTTCATCGAGCGCATCGTGACGTTCTTCGATTCCCAGATGAACGCGCCCGGCTCTTCCCGCTCGATGAGCCGCATCTGGTAGACGAGCCCCGCGTCGGACGGTGGTGTCGCGGTGGCGTAGTCGATCCGGATCCGGCGCCGGCCCAGGTCGGTGACCGCGGCGACGTCGCGGAACAGCGGGTTGTCTGCGCGCCAGGTCCGCTGCGCCGTGGGGTCGTGGATCTGCGTGTATTCCAGGGCATCGACGCCCGACCAGTACGGCTGACCGGTCGCCGGGCTGGTCTCGCCGAGCCAGGTGATGTGGGTGCCGTCGACCCGGTACGGGCTGCCCGCGGGAATGGACAGGACGCACCACGCGTGCCCGCCGGTCACGCCGGTCTCGGTGACCTTCGCGTCGATGACTTTCGGCGCGGCGTAGTCGAACGAGAAGTTCGTGAACGTCACGTTCGTCGAGCGGATCGACGCGAACGCCATCTGCAGTCCGTGATAGATGAGCTCGGCACCGCGGCCGTCGATGGTGACGTCTTGCATGTCCTCGACGAGCAGCCCGATGGTCTTGTTCCGGTAGCGCTGGTCGGCGCCGACGGTGTTGGACACGTACAGTTCGCGGGTTTCGGCGTGCTCGGGGTACAGCTGGTACGTCCCCTTCGAGAAGACGATCCGGACCGGCCGGTGAAGTGCCTTGGCGTGCCGCAGGGCGGCGACGACCGCGGGCGCGGAATCGGTCCGGCCGGTGGGGTCGGCTCCGAAGGAGTCCACCTCCACCACTGTTCCGATCTTCATGTCCGTGTCTCCTTGCTGGACGGGCCGGGCGCCGGCAGCGGCGCTCCGGCCCGTCCTGACTGTCGGGTTGGCTGTCGGGTTGGTTATCGGGTGGTGTAGCGGATGACGTCGGTGCGCATCACGTCGCCCGACGCCTTCACCGCCACGAAGGTGTGCTGCGCGTTCCTGAGCTTCGAGACGCTGAACACCGGCTGCTGTGTCGCGCGTGCGTCGCTGTGGGTGTCGACGCGCTTGATGAGCTTGCCGTCGATGTAGATGTCGACGAGCCCCTGGTCGGGGGCCGTGGCGGTGATCCAGTCGATGCTGGTCCCGGTGAACGTGTACGTGACCGAGTCGCCGTTGTGGGTCGTGGCGTGCACGTCATCCAGGTGGTCCCCGCGGAACGCGAAGTCCAGCTGCGCCGCGCCGAGCGGAAGACCGGCGAGGTACGCCGAGCGCAGGGTCACGGTCGACCCCGCCAGGGTGTAGTCGCTGCCCTGCTTGAGTGCCGTGCCGCCGCGCGAGACGCCGACGAGTTCGCTGCCGTCGCGCAGGAGCTTCACCTGTACGTCCGCCGGTGCCTTCTTGTCGAACGACGCCGTCGACGGGTCGAGCAGGCTCGGCTGGATCACGTCGATCCGGTCGAGCAGCATGAAGGCGCCCGACTTCTTGACGACCTTGAGCGTGTGGCTCCCGTTGGGCAGGTCGTTCACCGTGAAGACGGTCTGCTGCGCGAGGCGCGGCTGCCCCGCATCACGGCCCGTGTTCACGGTCTTCCTGAACTGGTCGTCGATGTAGACGTCGACCTCGCCCTGCGAGGTGTCCATCTCGGTGATGTACGAGACGCCCACGCCCTGGAACGTGTATTGGAACGAGTCGCCGTCGCGCTCGGTGTAGTGCACGCCGTCGCCGTAGTCGCCGAGCCCGCGGCCGGTGCTCTGCGACCACGATCCCGCGTAGGCGATGCCGGCGGCGGTGTCGTCGAGTGTTTGCGTGCGGAACGGGCCGGACGCCGACGGCGGAGCGGCGGTGCCGGTGTCGGTGACGTTCATGGTGAGCGGCTGCGAGGTGGCGGCGACTTCCTTCCCGCCGTTGCGGGTCCAGTCGCCGCCGTAGCCGACGCGCAGGGCGTCGTCGTTGACGGTGACTGCCGCGCCGGACTGTGGCGTCACCTTGAGCAGGCGTACGCCGTGAATCGGCACATCCGAGGCGGTGAACCCGTTGGAGAAGCGGCCGAGGTTCTTGTGGGCCCAGAGGTCGCGTACGGTGGCGGCACCGGTCAGGCCGATGTCCGACCACTTCGCGGTGATGTCCTTCTCGGCCCGGCCGAGGTTGAAGAGCGCGACGGTGTAGCTGCCGTCGGCGTTGAGCGCGTACCAGACCTGCTGCTTGGTCGCCGTGGAGACCGGGCGCGCCGGGGTGCCGGCCTGGTTGGCCGCGATCACCTCGGGGTTGGTGAGCAGGCTGAGCCCGTACGAGTCGAGTTTGGTCAGGTCGTTGCCGGTGTACAGCGGTGCGCTGGAGATCGCCCACAGCGTCATCGCGGTCTGCCGTTCGTCGCGGGTCAGGCCGTCCATGGCGCCGTTGCCGACGTTGAGCGAGTCGAGGTCGTTCCACCCGCCGTTACCGCCGTTGCGCCACCAGATCGCCAGGTCCGGGAGGAGCCGGTTGATGTTGTCCCACGTCGTGAGCGCCTCGTCGCCGCAGTAGCACTCGACGTCCCACTGGATGCGCCAGCCGTTCGCCTTGGACCGCCAGTAGTCGGCATAGTTCGAGTCGAGCGCCCACGACAGCTCGAACCAGATCTTGTGTGCCTTGAGCGCCGTCGACCAGGCGGCGACGTCGTCCCGGGCGTCGAGTGACAGGTCGCTGATCCCGGAGCCCGGGGTGACACTGTCGAACTTGATGAAGTTGACACCCCACTGGGCGAAGAGGTCGACGATCGAGTCGATGTACTTCTGCGAGCACGGGTTCGAGAAGTCGATCTTGTAGCCGATCTTCCAGTGGTCGGCGGGCCGCAGCGGTTGCGCGGCGATGTCGTGCGTGGTGCAGCCGGGCGCGCCGAGGATCGGCAGGCTCGCGTTGTAGACGTCAGGGCCGACGCCCGGGATCATGTAGAGCCCGAACTTCTGGCCGTTCGCGTGGACGTGGTCGATGACCTTCTGCAGACCCTGCGGGTAGAGCGTGGCGCTGGGCTTCGGGCGGCCGTTGGCGTCGATCCCGTCGTTCCACCCGGCGTCGACGTTGATGTAGTTGTAGCCATACTTCTGCAGCTTGGCGTGCATCGCGTCGGACTGTTTGATGAGCTGATCACCCGTGATCCACTTCCCGTTGCCGGAGTAGACCTGCATGCTGTAGCTGCTCCAGCCCATGTACGGCCGCACGGCCCAGGGGTCGGGGCTCGAAACGGCCGCCTTCTTGGGCGTCGGCGTCGCGACGGACGACGTTGGCGTCGCGATAGATGACGGCGTCGGTGTCGCGACGGACGACGGCGCCGGGGGCGGTGCGCTCGGCTCCAGCTCGTAGCCGGCGGCGGCCTGCGCCGGCTGGGTGCTCGCGCCCAGGAGCATGAGCAGCGCGGCCGCCAGGACGGCGGTGGCGGTACGGGTTCGGGTCCCGCGTGGGGGCCGGGGTCGGTCGGGATGCGCGGTGCTGCGTAGCGGTGACCTCACAGTCACACCTCCTGGTTGCGGTGGATCCGACATGGGTGGTGTCAGGTGTCGACGAGTGCCTGGATGCTGACGGTGGCCGCGCCGAGCGCCCACTCCTCGAAGGGCAGCGGCCGGATCGATAGTGGACAGTTGGCGGCGGCGCCGAAGGCCTGGCGCTGGAAGCCCGCGCGGATGTGCGGCTCGAACAGGTCGTAGGCGGCCAGGCCCTCGCCGGAGACGACGATCCGGGCCGGGCCGACCAGGTTCGCCACGGCCGCGATGCCGCAGCCGATCGCGGTGCCGGCCTCGGCGAAGACGGCGCGGACGCGCTCGTCGCCGCCGCGGGCCAGGGCCACCGCGTCGTCGAAGGTGAGCTCCGGCCGGCCGGAGCGCTGCCGGGCCCGGCCGACGACGGCATCGGTACCGGCGATGGCCTCTATGCAGCCGCGCCCGCCGCAGTGGCATACGGGGCCGCCGGCGTCGATACCGATGTGGCCGATCTCGCCGGCGACGCCGAGCGAGCCGGACACGAGCCGGCCGTTGACGACCAGGCCGCAGCCGATGCCGGTACCCACGGTGACGAGGGCGAAAGACTCCGTGCCCACGCCCTCGCCGAACCAGTGCTCCGCGGTGGTCAGGGCCTTCACGTCGTTCTCGACCGTGACGGTGAGCCCGGTGACCTTCTCGGCCCGCTCGCGCAGCGGCACGTCGCGCCAGCGCAGGAACGGCGAGTACCGGACCAGGCCGATGGCGCGGTCTACGTCGCCGGAGACGGCCAGGCCCAGCCGGCGGGTACGGGCGCGGTAATCGCCGGGGCGGTCGAGCAGTTCGTCGACGAGGTGGCCGAGTTCGGTGAGGACGTGCTCGACGTCCGGGTGGGGCAGCGGCCGGTGGGCCGACTCCCGTACCTGTGCGCCGAGGTCGCAGACCACGCCGATCAGTTCGTCGGCGGTGATCTTCACGCCGACGAAGAACTCGCGGTCGGCCCGGATGGCCAGCGGGCTGGCCGGCCGCCCGGCACCCGGGCCGGTCCGCTCGGTGGCGGCCATTTCCCGCAGGTAGCCCGACTCGATAAGGGGCCGCGCCGCCTTGGTGACGGCGGCCGACGACAGCCCGAGCCGGCGGGCGAGGCCGATGCGACTGAGCGGCCCCTCGGTCAGCAGCGCGGTGAAGACGGCCGTCACCGCCGGGGCGAGGGTGTTGACCTCGGGAAACATGGCCGAAACCTAGGGCTTAATACTTTCCTTCGTCAAGTATTAATTTATCGGCGGCAGGGATCGGCAGCAGGGATCGACGGAGGCTGGCACGGAAGTGTCGACGAGCGTATGGCCGGCGACCAGCGGAAATCAATACTTGACGAAGGAAAATATTAGTCCTAGGTTTCGCCTATGTTTCCCGAGATCAGCACTCGGCCGCCTGCCGCGAAGCCCGCGGCCGACCAGCCGGTGAGGTCACCATCCCCTGGCCGGACGCCGGCGCCTCGGCGCAGCCGCTGGTCCAAGGCGAAGCGGTCCTGGCGGATGCACTGGCAGTTGTACCTGCTGGTGTCCGTGCCGATGGCCTACTTCGTCATCTTCAAGTACATCCCGATGTCCTTCCTGGTCATCGCGTTCAAGCAGTACAACGTCGTGCAGGGGCCGTGGGGCAGCCCCTGGGTGGGCCTGCAGAACTTCGAGCAGTTGTTCAGCAATCCCGTCTTCGGCACGCTGCTGAAGAACACCTTCATCCTGGCGTTCTACCTGGTGCTGGCGAGCTTCCCGGTGCCGATCATCCTGGCGCTCGGGTTGAACGAGATCCGGGACAGTTGGTTCAAGCGCACGGTGCAGATGGCCACCTACGCGCCCTACTTCATCTCCACCGTCGTGGTGGTCTCGATGACGATCCTCGTGCTGTCGCCGCGGGTCGGCGTCGTGAACCAAGGGCTCGGTGCGCTCGGCGTCACCCCGATCAACTTCCTCGCCGACCCGGACTTCTTCCGGCACATCTACGTGTGGACCGACGTCTGGCAGGTGGCGGGCTATTCGGCCGTCATCTACCTGGCCGCGCTCGCGGGCATCGACCCCGCGCTGCACGAGTCGGCCAAGATCGACGGTGCCAGCCGGCTGCAGCGGATCCGGTACGTCGACCTGCCCGGCATCATGCCGACCGCGGTGGTCATGTTGGTCCTCGGCGTGGGAAACATGATGGCGATCGGGTTCGAGAAGGCCTACCTGCTGCAGAACGACCTGAACCTCGCACAGTCGGAGATCATCCCGACCTACGTCTACAAGACCGGCCTGATCAACGCGGACTTCAGCATGGCCACCGCCGTCGGCCTTTTCAATTCAGTGGTCAACC
>Ga0307515_10000457_pt1 | contig 97537 bp, 80 predicted proteins | sample 17_EM_MG_FD_194513 | JGI IMG/M metagenome (GOLD analysis project Ga0307515, IMG submission 194513) | Populus trichocarpa ectomycorrhiza microbial communities from riparian zone in the Pacific Northwest, United States - 17_EM | ecosystem: Host-associated > Plants > Roots > Unclassified | place...
ATTTGAATCAATTGAAGTCCAATTAAGTCCCCAAGTTTTGCTCTGATCACAACATGTTCTATGGATGAAACATCCATAAATAGGTCCTATTTCACTTTCTAGTTGCCAATTTACTCTATTGCAAATTCTCCTTGTACTACTGAACAAAAACAGTCCAATAAAGGTATTAATCCACAACCACTCACCCAATATTAAAGATATCATGAATCCGAACCTGGGATGTGAAAGCAGGTATAGCTATACAAATTTTGTGTATATGACACTTTGTTGTCAGAGTCCAACTTGCAGACTTAAATTAATGGGACATTCTAGATCTGAGTTCATGTGGTTTATACTTGCCACTATCAGCCACTCAGCCACAGAATTCTGACCAATAAGAATCGAAAAAGACACATGTCGTCTCCTTATACGAATAATGTGGGCTCTAGAAATTGCCAATTCCACCTATCGTAAAATTTGTTAGCTGGCTGTATGGTTAATGGCTTGAGCAGTTGTTAACTAAAGTTACAATGGCTCGAGATATTGTTATATTATCGGCTTCCGTAAAATGACGTCTAACCAACCAATCGATGCAATTGCAGCTTTTCGAATCCTTAGTCTGATTGCAGACCTATCCAACACTATTCACCGGTGCTGGGGATAGCACCTGGCGTTTGGAGCACCATGAGCTGCTAGTTAAGCTAGGACTCAATTCTTTTTTATTGGAAAACTCGGATTTTGGTTATTTAAAATAAGGTTACTAACGGTCCTTTCGGTCGGATCTGCGGTGATGGGGAAACTATACCTTCTAGATTTTATGGTAGAGAGAAAGATGTATAGAACATAGGCGTCTACTGGGCGAGACACATGATCGATATAGAGCAAGGTTGCTATTGGGGAACGCATCAATGAAGGGTAGTTAGTTCCCACAACCATCAATTTGCCCACGGTCTTAATTAAGTCTGGTTTACAAGAGCAGGTTAGGAGGAATTCTTTGATGTTTGCTATCTCTAATTGTTTTGTATTTTTCGATTCAATTCTGCGTTTGGCGAAGCTAAGTTAATACTGTCTTCCTTAATCCTTCCACAATATCTTTTGTAGTATTCCTTCTATTTCCGAAGTATTCATTATAGATCTCCCGCAAAAGATACCTCAAGAGAGGCTCCGCATACGCATCCTCCAATGGGGACTTTTGGCCAAACCTCTGGGTATTCCACTAATTCCTCCTCCGTCGCAAAAATCCTGCAATTCTCATGGCTACTTGATAACCGCCTCCTTGCACATATGCACTTAACCTTGTAACTTTCTACTTTCTCCCACACCCACAGGACCGATCGTCTCGAGGTTCTCCTTTGTCTCTATCCCACCAGTACACGTCACCCACACATGCAACATAACGTTAAGGGACACGGCCGAGTCATGGGTCCTCCATGGTCTCACGTTACACAATGTGATTTCGCATCAAAGTCTTGACATGTAACCCTACGTATAGATAATTGGGCCATTTTTATCTTCCACGCAGCTCGGAATGCCATGCGGAACTCTGTTCTAGAGCTCAACCATCGATATGTTTCCAGCAAGTCTCCCGCCTCGTTCTCCTTATATGCCTAGGACGCCTCTTTCTCCTGGACCTAGAATGCCGTATCGCTGTCGCGAGTGCAACGACCTTTGCAGAGACCCTGTCAACAGAGTCGGCCTGAGGGAGCACCGCAAGACGTCCCATATACACCAACCTCGGCCGGGGGCGCTGGAGCGGGAGGAAGACGAGATCGACGAGTTTTTCAAAGATTATCCAGACTTCCCTTATGACCCTACGGCACCCTTCTGGCAAGAATTCCGCTATCTAAGCTTTTTCTCAGGCTGGCCAACAACTTCTGGAGCAACGCAAGAGAGATGTCGACCCTAAAAGCCCACAGAAATTAGCCTGGAAAGCTTTTCGGTTCGCTGTAGTAAAGTCGTTTAACAAGACGTTCGGTAGCGATGAGGACGACATCGACGCATGGGGGAAGTTGTGTAAAGCTGCTGGGGTGCAGCAAGTTCCAGATGACCTTGAGGGCCGTCGCAATGTGAGTATTTTATGATGATTATGATTCATCCTCTCTTCCTTCACAAAGCACTCTGCTGACACTGCGGATAGGCTGTCTTGAATCCCCATATCAACCTTGTCGATCTGCATCAGTGTGGGCGGGTAGGCGAATTATCACTCGTAGTTAGAGCAAGTCAAGATTGTTGCATATATACCTACATTATGAGTCTCAGCTCCGTTTGATAGCTCGTATGAAGATGGCGGCTTGTATGAGGATATGCATGGTCTGTATCAGGATCAGGGAGAGCGTCTCATGATAGTGCAAACGTGTATGCAAACGAATATGGGAGCTTGTACATATACGGGCCTTATGCCCTCGAGAGAGATCAGTCAGTCAACCAAGTCAATCAAGAAGTCAATCAAGCATTCAAAGTAACAAAGATGCTACTTTGAATGCTTGATTGACTTCTTGATTGACTGATCTCTCGAGCCCCAGGGCCCGTATATGTACAGGCTGCCATATGCGTATGCGTATGCACTATCTTACATGAGACGCATCATCCTGATCCTGATATAGACCATGCATATCCTCACACAAGCCACCATCTTCATACAAGCCTTCATTCTCATACAAGCTATTACATCAGAGCCTTGTTGGAGGTACACATGCAACATAGGAGCCAATAGCAACTCGATTTGAAAATATTGCAGCGAGTGCGTGACCGTGAGGCAACAGTACAGGGCGGCTGCCGGGCTTGTCGCGAATAGCCTAAATCCCCAACTGCCCCGTACAACAAGAAGCCAACACCAACATTCCTGTTAACGCAAATGACGACTGCTCCTAAACTTTCTCCTCTTCCATCTCCCCACAGCCTCATAGATGATTCAGACAACTCTCAACCACCAGGACAGATAGATATCGCCGCAGTAACCCCAATCGTACTGGGAAGAAACCTTCAAAAACCGGAAGCCGGGCACGGCGGAGAATAAGCCCCAGGCCCCCGCCAGCAATCAGCGATCGAGGTAGGCGGTAAAGAAAGAAACAGGGGTGGGACAGAAGTGGCAGATGCCGGTTTCAACTCTTATGGATAATGAAAAATGTGTACAGGCGGTGATGGAATTTCTTTTTGTCACTGAAGTTGGAAGAATTGTTGGAGTGGAGGAAAGCTCAGAGGACAGGAGTTGAGTCCTGGGGAGGTGTAAAGTGATGTGGAAAAGGTGTGATTAAGGGGGAAGAGGGTAGCGGAAGGGGCTCACAACTTTACTTTGTTTTCACTTTGTGTTTTTACTGGAATGGGAAGGATATTTAGGAATATGTATGTCATAGCTGCAAGCGGCTGAATACAAATGATTACAAACGAACAAAATCAGCGATCGAGGTAGAATTACCTATTGGAGGTATGAGGGCGATGATGATGTCGAAGATCATTAATAATTTAAGCTATCAAGTTGGTACGCTTCACCGCGGAAAAGTCTTGGATGGATAAGTGAGAAGTTTAGTCGACGTCTGGGCGAGTGCCGATCGCGAGTGTCGAGTGATAAGGGAGAACATGGGATGCCATATCCAAGCATCCCTCTGCACTGAGATGTCGAACTAGAATTTAGACACGAGAACTAGAGGTGGGCTCCAGGGGGGACGAGGAAATAATTGCAAGAGGATAGTAATGCTATGCATATATTGGGAGATGAATTAGAAAAACTAAAGAAGATGAAGATAAGCTGCAGAAACCTCAACGCTAGACTTAATTCTACCTTAATATGCAACAACGGTTAGAATGGCAGTTCTGGCATCAGACTAGACTGCTTTTCAAGGTCCTCCACGATGAAGCTGATATTTGTGATAGGAGTGGTGTGGGCTCTCATCTTCGACTCCACCTATCAACCCATTCCCGGCAATTACCCATCGTTGCAATAGCGGTTGGCGTTCCCAACTTTCAGAAATTGATGGAGTGGTGTTGTAAACAACGGACGCTTCTAACACCCATACCAAGGTTCGAAACCTGTATAAACACGACGGCTCAAACCTTGAAGATACCTTTTGCTTCTATACTCGGAAGATTACTGTACTTCTATTTTTTCTACTGACCTGAAGTTGTAGTGTTCGGCTATGCTCTATAGATGAATATCTAAAGCTGTTTAATACAAGAACAACGCATTGGACTATTTGGATGCTTTTGATATGTTGTCTGGTTGCCATAAAATGTAAAACAGCTGATAAGTGGCTAAATATGGTGCGGTAAACACCAGGCCATGTAAACTCTGCGTAAGGGTTCGAAACCTGCACGTTAAGATCAGCTATTTTACTATTTCCTTTTCTTTTTAACTATTTTCACGCCTTTCGGGCTTGTGGTTTCTGATATCACTCACCACCCAAGAGCTATGAAAGGTGGTGGGCTCGAGGATCAAACCACTCGGGGAGAATGCGTGAGATCCTTTTTAATTACTCTAGTTACTTTGTATTGGGTAGCTTATTATCGGTTGTCCCTCGTGCACAGCCTCGCTAGGTTATTGGGGAAGCTTGCGGCTACTCTGTCAGACGGCCTTTTCTTCTCGCTAGCGGGCTACGCAACGCCGTATCCTAGCCGACTGACAGACTAGCTTGCGGCGAGGGCGGCAAAGTTTGGTTTACGAGAGATGTTTGACATCTCCAGTTGTTTTTCACTTTTCGGTTTCAATTTTGCATTGGCGAAGTTATTACTCTGACCACATGACCGCCATTAATCTCCGTGCTCCGTCCACTTCCATTCCTCGTCCTAGTTCCCACTACCACTCTCACCTCTTCCTCTATCCCATACGCTTCCACCGTTCTTCAGGTATTCGGTCTACTCGCCATGTATTCACCATAGATCTCTCGCAAAAGGTACGTTAAGAGAGGATCTGCCTTCGCGGGTACTAGTGGATAATATCTACCAGTATCCTGGGTGTATTCCAGCAGGTCCTGCTTATCTTCAAAAATTTGCACTTGCTGGCCCATCCGTCCACACTCATGCAAATCCAGAAGATTAAAATGTGGGTTTAAGACAGCCTGCACTACTGCGGGGTCAGCGGGCCGTTGTAAAGAGAGGGATGGAAGGGGAAGGGAGGGAGTAATCATAATAGCACCTTACGGCAGCCATCAAGGTTCCTCATCCCCGGTACCCTGACAGTCATGCACAACTTCCTCCAAGCGTTGATGTCGTCCACCTCGGTACCAAACGTCGTACTAAAGGACTGCACTACCGCAATTCGAAAGGCTTTCCAGGCCCTTTTCTGTGAACTATTGGGGTCTTTGTCGGCCTCACGATCCTTCCTTGTTGTTGGCCACTGGTAGCATATGCAGAGCTCGCGAAATTGTTGCCAGAAGGGTTCGTCACGTTTGTAGGAGTACCGCGGGTACCTGGCGAAAAACTTGTCGATTGCGTCAACGCGCCGCTCGTATTCATTCCCCCGCCCGCGTACGTGCCGAGGCACAGAATACCAACGATGCCAGCTGGGGTGGACAAAGGGCTCGGGGTTCTGCCGCTCTACTGCCCCCGGACCCGGCAAAGAGACAGAATGCCCGTTGTCGAGGTGCCACAGCAGGTCGTCCAAGCTGCGGAAGTTACTTTTACAGGAGGTACAGTGATGCGGCATGCTAGTTGTTGGTGGTGGTGGGATTTGGTGACGGAACAGAGGTCAGCACGGTGGGCATTCCGAGCTGCGGGGAAGGTAAAAATGGCCCAATCTATACATATGGTTACACCTCATGACTTTGATATGAAAACACATCGTGTAACGTGGGATCAAGGGAGATCCATGACTCGGTCGTGTCACATAACGTCATTTTGCATGTGTAGGTGTATTGACGTGTACTAATGGGATAGAGAGACAGAGGAGAACCTCGATATGTGTTGCAGAATGCAGCAAGTCACAAGGGCAAGTGCATATTTGCAAGGAGGTAGTTACCAATCAACCATGAATTATCACCCGTATTAGGGCGAGTAGACAGAAGAACACGATTTGAAAGCATCGTAGCGAGTGTGTGGCCGTGAGGCAACAACTTAACGCCAGCGACAACTGCTCCCCCCTACTATCTCCCCATACCTTTATAGACGGTTCAAAAGCTCTTTCCACCACTAGGACAGATCGATATCGCCGTAGAAATCCCAACACCATTTTCAAGAAACCTTTAAAACCCGGACGACAGAGAATAACCCCCCCTAGCCCCTAGCCCCTCCAGCAATCAGTGATCAAGGTAGAAGACGCCAAAATTTATCCATTAGAGGTACGAGAGCGATGATGATGTCGTAGGTCATTAATAATCCAGGCCATCACGTTAGCGCGCTTCACCGCTGAAAAGTCTTGGATGGATAAGTAAGAAGGTTAGTTGACGTTTGGGCGGGTGCCGAACTAGAACTTGATACGAGAACTAGAGGTGAGCTCCAGGGGTGAAGCAACAGATTGGGGCCTACAGTGGTACTAATTTCCGATTCTCTAGCACATCTGTGTTTGCTCTAAACACGAATGATGGTCCATGATCCGCGAGACCAGCAATGCTGTCAGTCTCACCCCGTAGAGGACATCGCACACTCATGTAGTGATGTGCGTTCTTGAATACCACAGTAGGGGCCTTGCGATTGTTCTTGAACCGAGGAACAGGTAGAGTGGCGTTGAGGCATTTGACGTTGAGGCGGCTGACGGTATGATCTATCGTAGGGAGATATTCTCTTAGCTGCTGGTTCTGAGGAGGACTGGGATACATTGAAGGCTATCCACTATTGCGAGGTTTTGGCCTACGTAGCAGATGTAGGGCTGCAAGGAATTATGTCATGACTCGTGGACGTTGTGCCGCAACTTAAATATGCATCAGCCTAGTCATACATAAGCGCCAAACGTTCAACCGAAAGGTGGGGTTTTAGAGCAGATTAGGCTGCGGGAGCGGGGAAGAAACATGCGCGACGTGCGGTCATATGCATACTATGACTGCTGAACTACTTGGCGTAAGAAAAAGCCCGCTGAGCGAAATTCGAAAGGAGATGGCAGCCGTCCGAGACTAAAGATCACTCATCTAATAACAGCAGCATCTTCAACACATTGTGCAGAGCCCGGTGCATCAGCAATTGTCCGATCTCTACCACAGTTTTCCATACCCACAATGCCTTGAATCTAGCCTTTTAGGGCGTACCATTAGCATCATATGTCCCAAAGCATACGCTCTCTCTATAACCCTATTCCTTCGCTAGGAAGCTATTACTTGTTTTAACGATGCATGAACCAATCACAGGCCTCTCACGAGTCACGAGCATACAAGGACTGATTCTCATAGGTAACCTGCAAGGGAAAGAGTACATAAACTACATTAAAAAATTTCGGTCAATAAAGTACAACATGCCATACCACCTACTACCACAATCATCGGTTCCCCGTTGGAAGCAGGTCCAAAAGTCAATTCACAGGAACCGAGTTACGACATCCTTTATAATTCCTTAAGGACTGACAGCTGGAAATACCTGCATACCAGTACTTGATTGTCCCATCACACCTTTAATAGAGAAAGTCTGTTTCTCTTTCGATGCACCCGGTCCGCCGCTCAAGTCCAGGATTGCAACTGACACCGATTCCTTCAATGGGCTCAGGGCATATAGAAAATCCCCACCGACTTGGACATCCAGATTACCCTCGTCGCCATTGGTGAGGTTAACAGTCGATACGACGGAACCATCAGCTGGATTGATCTCGACTATGTGGTTAACTAGGGCGTCGGTGACGAACACGGTGTTGGTTTTCTGAGAAAATGCAGACCAGCAGGTGGCACGTTGCCCATTGATCCGGGTGGTACTGAGGAGTGTTTGTTCGAAGCCGGTGGCAGTCTTATCAATCTGTATGGTTACAGCTCCGAAGGATGCGTCGGCTGCGAGGAAGGTAGTGTTGTTTACGAAACTGCTACCAAAGAGCACAGCCGTTCCATTGGGTTTGTTGGCCGTTGGAGCTTCGCACAATCCGGTCTCGATGTTGCAAGGGAATGATAACAAAGATCCATCGCCAAAGTTAGGGCCTTTTATTGTGACGTGAAGGCCAGAAGAGTCTGGGGAGAAGAAGATATCGGACACTGTGCTGAGAGGACCCATTGGAGGAGTAGTCTGATTGAGACCAAAGTCTTTCACCATGAAATCTTCCACAGGTGCAAGGCCAGCTGTCCCATCAACAGTGTAGCACGCGACATTGCTGACAGCACCACCGTTCACTACACACGCCTGCTTGAGGGCCGAAGAGTATGCGACACTGACGGGAAACTCTCCTTGGGTGTCCACCGGCTCGCCAACCATAGTAAGGTAAGTCGGGTTAGCGGTATCGATTGAGAACATCGATAAAGAATTGGAGCCAGCATTAACAACGAACAAGAACTGTAGTTGGGGTAATTAGTATCTATAGTTGGAAGAACTAGGAATTTGATACGTACATCATCTCCAACTCGTACAGAATCTTGACTGAACAGTGGATCCGGAAGAGCAGGTTTTCCTGTCGTAGCGTTGATGCCGATGCCCCCTTTGCCCCCTGTGGTAAATTTATTCCCCATGGCCAAGAGTCCGTCTTCGGCCACTCGAATAGTTATTACGGCGTTGCCTGTAGGATCGTTGGTGCTGAAATAAATTGCTTGGGCCGTTTTCAATTGCCCATCGCCTTGTCCATTTCCATCCTCATAGAGATGACTGTTTCGTGCATTTACAGATACTGGAGGTGCGGCAGTGGCTATAGATAATAGGAGGGCGAGAGTAGTAAATGTATTGATGAACTGCATTGAGCTTTTATTGGCTAGTGTTGAGCGAAAATATTGTGTTGGTTGTATCGCTTGGGGAATAGTGGCTGTTATGTCGATGTTGAGATATGGAAAGGAGAACTGTATGCGTGTGTGTATAGACTATGGTTCAGAGAGAAGAGAAGAGGAAGAGACTGGAGATATATACTGTAGCGAACAGTGAGGATACAACATTAGGGTGTTTGTATCTGCATAATACATCTGTCAGAGTTAGAACAGCTTTGTATGATCGAAATCATGTCAATTGGTTCGTTCTGGACGAAAACATACCACCCATTGGTAGTATCTCGTACGAAATCTGCAAGAGCTTAGAGTAGTAGCAAGATGCGGAAGGCGCAGCTAGTTTGTTAGACGGCTTGGATACGCGCACAGCGTTGCGTAGTTTTGAAAGTTTGGGATTTTTATCTGCGTAAGCGGTGCTTGTATTACGATTGCTGCATATCGTCAAGTTTGGTAAGCGCAAGGCTAGAGCTGTTGCTCAGCCTTTCAACCTCTGCGCCCCCAGTGACAGCCACAACGTAACTTAATATCACTCAAACTCGGGTCAAAAATCATTCAACGCGTCAAAAAACCTTAGGAAAATTCCTAATTTAATTTGATCTATTTAAGGGCTTAATTTAGCTTCGCCTAATTTTGATGTGGTATGCCAAGATCGCGAATACTTTTTCAGAAGTACTTCTCTGAGCTTTAGAGACTCGGCAGTGCATCAGCGTTCAGCCTACCAACAGTCGCTCGCACCTAGTGCCAGCAGCTTTGACTAATTGCATCAGGAAAAAATGTGTCAACCCGCCACTGTATCCAGAAATTCCGCGCCAGCGCAGAATCCCCACTGCCCGGTACAGTATTGTCAGCTCGGTCAGGTCTATATATGCAACAGTCGGCATGTACCAGAAACGAGGTTTTATAGGCTGCTCGCAGAGGTGCAAGAAATGAACGTTCGAGCATTGTATAAGAGTTCGAAACTCGGATTATAACAGGAGGGACATGTTTAATAATCTAGTGGCTGAGATGGAGGCATGTAGGCAGCTACTCATTCGTACATACATGCATGCAGTGTTTGTCGCCACGTGCACCTGCTCGGACCTAAAAATTATGCGAGTATTAAACCCCCTCGAAGCTTCTGGCCCAGTTACTTCTTGTTCGAGTGCCCGAAATGCTCTCTTCAAAAGTAGTGAATTTCTTGCGTTGGCCGGAAGTCGTAACGTCGTCATGTATATACTCGTTATAATTAAAGATGTTGGATTTTATAATAAGATGACAATAATACAAATAGTCTTAAATAGTTTAAAGCCAAGGCCGAGATAGAGCTGAAATTCAGAGATTTGAAAGTGGAGAAACTGAGGAGTCGGGATGTATCTAACGTCATACGTACACAGATATGTATACACCATTGGTTAAACCCGCAAGCCCATATGCATGCCACCGCCTTCGAAGTTGCCCAGTCTAATCCCAAGCATACATGTAAAGTACATAAACGCAAATAATTTTAATATATCTCCAAAGAAATCTATCAGAACAATCCGAACATACAAGTACACAACCATACAGTATAAACACTGAGCTCCACATAAAGAAATAACGGCACAGCCATACGTAACTGCTGCCCAAAAACCTTATTCCAAATTCGTCCTAAAACATATATAACTTCCTTGGGTTATTGCTATCAAGTCTTAGAAGATTAAAGGGGCGTACATAGAGGTCTTGTTCATGAGGTTCCCTAGGTAACCAAGAAAGTCAATATTCCCTCGGACACATCGAAAAACTGGGTTACAAACCGAGGATTGGCTACCCAATAGCACCTGCGTTCTCTAGCATTTCCACAATGACTGGAGGCTCTTCACGCTCACGGTAGTACTCTCTTGCGGCCTCAATTGCAGATAGTCCTTCTAAGGGCGACGGTGGTGCATTAACATCTGCTCCACGTTTTAGCAGCATCGTGACAAGTGATTCATAACCACCTCGACATGCAGCTTGAAGAGCAGTTATCCCGCCCCTATGTGCTGGAGAGGCATTGACGTTGGCCCCGGATCGCAATAATGTACGGACTATTGATCCATGACCTGCCTCGCATGCTGCCTGCAGAGCAGTTCGTCCCAGTTCCTTGCGAGCCTCAAAATTTGAGTCTGCACCTTTGCTGATGAGCTGCCGGACTCCGCTTATCCAACCCCTTCTACATGCGTGCTGCAGCGATGTCTCGGGGTACGTGTCATCTCCGCCAGAATATTGGAACCCGTTGATATTAGCACCTTCTGCGAGTAATATCTCGACTAGATCTTCCCGTTCAGTTTCAACTGCAACCCATAGTGCTGTAGGACTTTCTAAGTTGGAGCTTTCCATCCAGGCTCCTCTTTCCAGCAAAAAGCGTGACAAGTATTGATGTCCACCACAAAGTGATCCTATCAACGCCAAATCCACCATTACAGAAAACCTGCCAAACTCAAATGAGATGTCAAAGAGTGGACGTGAGTTCACAGCCAGTCCCTTATCCAGGAGTAGAGCCACTACATCGTAAAGACCTCTGATGCATGCGCAAACGAGTGCATCTTCCACAGCAGGGAAATTGTTAATATCTGATATTCGGTTCAATATTCGCATGGCAATCTTGTTGTAACCTCTGAAGATTGCAGCATGGAGTGGGGTTGCAACTTCCCACCAGACCTTGATGCCGTCTTCCGAACCGTACAGTTGAGCTTCTACTGCAGTATCCGCGCCACGGTCTAAAAAGAAGTTGACCATTGGTACCATGCCATAGTAAGCGGCAACGAAAAGAGGAGTCCTTCCTTCACTATCCCGAGCTTCAAGACTAGCACCTTGTTCCAAAAGCTTTTCCGCGAAGTCTATGGTGTCCTCAATTTCAGACTTGGAAACGAGATGCAGGACAGTCTGACCTTTAGCATCCTTTGCATCTCTGGTAATTTTGAATTCTGGGAAGCTGTCTAGAACAGCCTTGATGAGTTTTGGGCACTTGAGCTCTAGGGCTCGGTGTAAAGGTAAGATGGAACCGAGTTCCCCGCGGAGACTGCCAAACTGAGCCAAGTATTGATGATATAGAGCCAAAAGAGACTTCACTGCCTTGTCAATATCGACATCGAGCCAAAGACAACGGCTAATCCAGTATCCAATTAGGTTTTCGTGGATTTCGATCGCGGCATCGTAGTCGCCAGTATGGCTGAGCATCGTGACCAATTTTGTGACTAAGTCTTGCAGTTTCCATAGCCTGCGAGTGCGATCTTCAGACAGCTTCCATATTGATATCAATTTTCGATAAAGCTTTTCCGCTTCCTCAAACCGTTCTTGTGATACGAGAATGGCGGCAATTTTTTCCGTAGTATCAATCGTATCATAGTCATGGCAGCTCAAATCATGGGACGCCCGCTGTAGAGATTGAGGGAAATGGAGGCTTTTGATGCTTTGAAATATGGCAGTTAGTCGCTATACGAGCTTTGAAATTCAAATGTTCCCCAACATACCACATCTGGAGTACCCATCGCGGGCACAAGTCTCCTTCCTTGTATCCACTAACGTAGGATTTTACATCGTCAAAGCTGCAATCGCTATTCAGTGCACAGTCTTTGCTGGTCCTTTGAGATACCTGAGGTATGATATCTATGGCTACTCGCGTGGAGTCAAAACACGCTTCCGTCGCTCTCGCGTGTACTGTAGGAAAATCTATGGTACCGTGATTTGAAACTGTGGGAACGTCCTTTGAAGCTCTCACATCGAGGGAAGGCTCTGGTGGGTCTTGGAGTCGAGGTCTTTCAGAAGTTTCGTAGGTCACCGTATTCTTTCTCTGTCTACCAGTCGCGAGCTGTGGTTCAGAGCATAGGAGGTCTTGCATCACGCACAACTTGCACCTCTCACCCGGCCATTGACGCTCTTCTGGCTCGCACTACGTCGATGTTAGTATTTCGGTAGCAATGGACACTATGCTTCATACCTTTTGCTTTTTCTCGCGACACTGTTGGCATTTCCAGCGAGAGAGCTTGCGCCGTTTGGCGTCCCCAGGTGCGTCTAAGAGGCATGTATACTCATAATCCTTGCATCGTTGGCATGACGACGAATCCGAAGATGACTCGCACTTTTAGCTCTTATATCAGTAGACTGTTTTTATAAAGTACACTGAATGCCTCTTACCTTTCGTCGGTCGTTTATGCAGTGCCAGCATTTTTGATCCCGTTTTCCCCTCCTGTACGTGGTTGAAGGCGATAGCAGTGTTGACTGGGGCTGAGGTTCAGTACCTTCTGGTGGTGGCTCTGGAAATGATGGCGTAGAGAAATCAAAGTGAGATCGTTCATATGAAAGAGGGGTTTGCCCCTCGTGTGAACTCCATGTTGGAGAGCTGTGAGCATGAAAAGCCTGCATTATTCGAGCAGAATGAAACAGGATGAGAATCTGTCTGTCTGGTACGTGCTCAAGTAGTGGACTAAGGCGAATTTTATAAATTCTTCACGCTCATTATATACAGCCTGATGATTGGTTGCCTATAATCGTAGGGAGCTGGAAGTCCATGCGGCAAAATATGGCGTTGTCTCGTGCACACTTTGTCTAGCCACGTGCTCGTAAGCTCGCACGCGGCTAGCAATTTATTTCGCCACCATATTGGCACGAGAGAAATTATGCGCTGTTCCTTACCCAATTTTTTCTTCAGCCCAGACTCCACTAGGCTTTGTTTTTCAGGCTAGCCACCCAACCAACCAAGTGCAGACATGCATGACGTAAACCACCAGTGTTACAGAATAAATAACCTAGCTGTGACGCCAGCACTTACATGAGAACACGATGAGCTGTCTGGGATATCCAAGAGATGAGATTTCTTAGTTTGCGGGGTACGTCGATGATATCGATGTGCGCGCACACGCGCATTTGCGGAATTTGCCATGGACAAGATAGGGAGCAAGAATTCGAATGTATTATACCAAGGGCAAAGTTGGGAGCTGCAAAGAATGTAATAGAGAAGAATAGTGATAAGCCAAGAACGTCACCTTGATCGATCTTGCTAGACACTCCACTGAACCCCACAACACGGCATCAGACCTGCCCTCGCAAGAAGTGTTCCATCTTGCTCTCCCTCACGCCACGTACAGGCTCTTTGCTTCTTCAAAGATACTCATGTACACATTTCCCGCCATGACCTCATGGTCCAAGAAATATTCGTTCTACTCTTAATTAATGTTATAGTGAGCAGCGAGATACGTACGAACGTGATCTGTCACTAACACGTTTTGGTTCGTTGTTTCATTCACTGTCACTGGAGGAATGCTTGGTTGACTAGAATTGGCCACCACTACTAGATATCCTCACCACAGCCAACATGGAACCAGGCCAACGAAAGATGGTATTGCTAAAGGACGAGGATGAATTCACTGCGTATTCCGAGACGCTCATCTGGGCCAGACAACGTGATTCCGGTAAACGTACAGCTTCCCCTGACTCCCCCTGACTCTGCTGCGCGATGTTTATATGTGTCACTCAACATCTAGTTTGATTATCTAATTGTCACACCACTAGCATGGTTCATACCTCAATTTCCTCTATGCGTCTATTCTCTAGATAACATAGACGAATACGTGTAAAAACTAATGAACAGTAAGATACTACAGTAAATTAAGGGGCAGGGTATATTCCGAAGATATGAAACTGCTCCAACCCATTGAAAGATCCAGACAGCTGTAGATAGCCTAAACAAATCTTGATAAGCCCAAGCTTTCCAAAGATCTACAAATGACCCGGGGAGATAGAGTGCTCGCTAGCGTCGATCTACCCGTTGAAACAGCGTTTGGATCGATGCTTCTAGCACGCGCTAGCATTGTTGACTTAATAGAGCAACCCTGCCACCTCTGAAATATGGCCGTTGACTTTGTGCGTTCTTTGATCTTGGCTGACAGTAGTTTTGCAGCATGCAGCCAAACCTTACCTTTATAAGCAGCTTGCAGGCAAGGAACAACACATTGAAGGCGGCTATCTACCAGATAGCCTGTAGATGAAGGGCAGCCGTAATCTATTCAAGTAGCAGTTACAATCAAGAGATACAGCCTGAACCGTTACAATGAATAGACGGAGACCAGGAGAACGGTTCCATATCCACAGGGATATACCTCTGGCTGCAGACGTAGTAGTATGTAGGATTGAAAGAGAGTATTCTACTCCGCTGATTGAAAGGGTTGTAGTATTAGGAACCGCGACTTTCTCCTTCACCTTCTCTTGTGCCCAGATTTCTAGCCTAGCTCGCAAGCTCGCTCGGCTAGAAAATTTATTTTCGCAGTCTGGGTACGAGATAATCCTCCACCCCCCTTCAGGTAGAACTTCAATGTCTACCACGACCAATGCCTTGGAGTAATTACCGCTACTCAGTACTATGCGCATCACAGCTGCAAGCTGCACCATACCGCAGCCTTCTGCAACCTACTGTCGGCCAAGATCAAAGACGCATGAAGTCAAAGGCCATATTTCGGGGGTGGCAGGATTGCTCTAATTAAGTTTATCTCTATGCTACGTCACATGCACAATTAATGTTGTATTGAACTAGCTCTCTCTACCATAACTATTCTAGAACAGACCGCCACCTTGCTACGTAGCTACACAGCGCAGGGATGGGGAAGGTTAGGGGTCAAATCCGAGGCGAGGGAACCAAGATAAGAGCGTAGGGCTACAAAGACATGCATAAGCACAAACCGGGAAGAAGGGAACTAGATATAGATCCTGGAAGTGTGTGCTGTGTGTATTTGTAGGGGTAGCTAGCCGTGAAAAGTCTCGTAGAGATATGAGTTGGTCCATACCTGGATTCTATATACTAGCGCCACGAAATAGACCCATTTGAATAGTTGCGAGGCGGTTTACTAGCTAAGGTAAGATAAATTCTAGATCCATAGGCTACTCTTAGAAACTGAAACATTTGGTTTCCACGTATACCTATAAGGCATGCCGCAGATATGATTTGCAGAATAACGGGGGTTGTATTGCGGCAAGAAGGGAACCATCCTGCATTCCCCCAAATAGCAAAATAGCAATATACCTTCCATATACTCTCCGTTCAACTCGGTCAGTCCTTGGCCCTCTGGTATTCTTCTGCAATGCCACCTGTCCACGTACGTTACACCGGCCGACAGGTAACACGCTTCCGACCCGGACCGTCCCAACCGAGCATCCAAATGAGATAAAACTCTAACCCATTTTTGCGTTAGGGAATGCATGATGATGGTAGCTGAGAAACCTTCCACCCTGGAATCCTAATATCAGGCCGAGGTCAACTTTTATCATTGATGTTTTCTGGATGGCCTCCAATGGTCTCAGAATATCACCCAGGCCAGAATCAAATCACTCCCCTGTTACACAACTTGATATTGAGAAAACATCTTAAGTTGATGTTAAACAGACCGACATAATTGAATTGAACTTAACATATTCCACCTACTGTACTAAGCGTCAAGGTTCTTAGAACTTCCTTTGCGTGATGTTGTTCCTCGTGTTTTTATTTAAGCAATCGATGCTGTGACAGCGATCTATTATTAGCTGAAGGGTCCGTGATAGGGTTTTTTGTGCGGTTACGGACGAGTGATCATGTACTTTCGAAATTCGCTTAGTATGGATGGAAATAACCAACAACCTGAACTGCGAGGATGGATTGTGCTCTCGTATCGCCTCGACTGGAAGTTTTGAACGCTGCTGTGGCGTACTCGCCAATCGCAACACTGCAGCGTGCGGTCGATCTTGCACTTATTACTAGTCGAGGGGATACCAGACTTTCCGGCTTCGCTTTGCGGTGAAACGAGCTGGCGAGCGAGGCTACAAAGTCTGGGCACGAGATAGATTTAGCGCGTGTCATCATTGTGCTCGGTGCACACGTGGTCTAATAGAGTTTCACACCTTGAACTTGAAACCCTCTGCTGCTCGCCTTCGCGACCAAATGCCATCCTCCAGTCTCGAAATCCACAGCCCAAAACCGCAGCGACGCCACTGTCCTGACCACCACTACCACCTCTTGCCACCCCTCAGATTGATCTTCGCCACAATCTTCAGCACTATCGCACCAATAGCTACATGTCGCTATCTCTTCTCTCACTCAAAGGCGATATTACCTTCCTCCTCACCTTCGGCTCCACTTCTTCGACATCCTATACGCTACTCCTCGACCCATGGCTACACTTCGGCGCCCCCATTTTCCAGCACCTCATCTCAAACTAAACGCACACTCACAGCAGTTGACATGTACCAGAAACGAAGTTTTATAGGCTGTTCGCAGGGCAGCAAGTAATGAATGTTCGAGCATTGTATGTATAAGAGTTCGGAATTCGGATTTTAAGGGGAGGAAATGTTTAATATGAACTCAACTTGGGACAACTAAGAGAAATAACCTATATATGCAGATGCTACATAACGTTCGGAGCGAGGCGGTTACCCACAGCGCAGCTAATTACCCACAGCAAACCATACAAACGTCGATGTCCGTCTTTCGACTATAATTATTACCCATGCCACATAATCTAGGTATGACTTAAAGTATCATAGGGTATTGTGTTTGCTTAGTTGAAAATGCCCCAGTGTACTAGGTGTGGAGAAATAATGCAGTTGTACTGTCCTCGTATAAATAACAGCCGCACTTTTATATGGGAGATTATCAACCCAAGTAGAGCACACAGAGCAGCTGTTTAGAAACAGGAAGACTCTGTATGGTGATTATACATGAGGGGTCTATTTATTCACTCTCGTGACTAGCCATGCACTGTTCACTCTAACTGATGGAGCATGGGGGATTTGTCTGGGAAAAGGGCTTTTTTCTAACTGGTACAAAGTCCAAGGAATTATTGTTTATGTACACCCAGCCCCTTGTTTGTCTCTGTCTCCCTGTTGTGGCATACTACCCCAGAGCTCGGAGCTTTGGCATGGAGCTATGTGTAATAGCGGCACCGTGGTTTATCACCCCGCCCCCGACGCTATATGCCTAGTTTCATACCCTGCTCTCCCCAACTCCAGAGCAGGTCTGCAAACTTAATATGCGTGTATGTAACACTGTTGTGCTGTTGTGTGCTTTGTTGATATATGAGTGCATTCTTTCTTTATTGACTTATTTAGATGGATGCCTCTCCCTTCCGTAGACCAAATTGCTATTCAACCCTAGAAGCACTAGCATACCGAACCGTGGCTATCACACACGGACCTACGGTGCGACGTCGACTTTAAGATTGAAGGTGGACAGATTCATTCAAACGGTACTCCAAAAATTCCGCCTTGATGTCTGTTATGCACACCAAGCACAGTCACCAACCTCTAGCACATCCATTTATGAACTTTTCTACAGACTGTACTTTCAACAATTCCTGTCCTTGGAGACTTCAGGGAAATTAGCCCTCACATCATCAAATGGTGCCCCATTGCTTGCCTACCACCTCCTATATTCTGGCTTTTATTAGCTGCATGTGTTACATAAACTCAGAAACTTTACAATGACTACAAAATCCCATACAAATTTTCGAAAAATCCTCGATTTGAGCTCATGACCATCAATGTAATGAATACAAGCTTTCTGTCATATGATCCTGAACCATCTAGGAAGTTCCTCTGCCAAAAATAATTGACCTATGTTCCCTGTTGCTCGCTGGAAAAATATGGATTATGTATATCTTCAACTCTGTGGCAATTTTAACAATCACCAGACAAAGATTTATGTTTTCCTTCCAAAAAATTTGCAACATATCCCTTTACATATTATCATTTTGTATGATAGTTTGTTATAAGTTTGTGTTATGTTTCGAATGGGGAGAGCAAAAATAATCGACCGTGCCAAGTTTTATTGGACACACGTACTCAGTACTCGTACACAAATAAGAAATTCATTTCCGCCTACTCCTAAAACAATTAACAGTTCCATACAGTTATACCGCGAATCTCAGACCACACAACGAACCACCCTTCACAAAACATACTAACCACACCAGCCACTTCTACCGCTCCAGATACTAAATCTATTCTGAAAGGTATGTAGCTTCCATGAGCTATTCCCGGGTCTTGGGAGGCTGAATTGCATGACATAGCAGTCTCGCTCACTAGATTTCGTAGTGAGAACATTAATATTCTCTCAGATGCTTGCCAGATGACTGGATACGAACCAAAGTTAGACTTGACTACCCAATTGCACCTGCATCCTCCAGGATTTTTATAATCGATCGAGGTTCCGCACCCCGGTGGTAATATTCCTTTGCGGCCGCGAGCGCAGATAGCCCATTCGAACGAGACGGTTTAGCATTAACCATTGCCCCATGCTCTAGTAGCAGTGTAACTAGCGACTCATGACCCTCTTCACATGCAGCCTGAAGGGCAGTCCTTCCACCATTGTCAGCCGGAGGGGCATTTACATTGGCGCCATGGTTCAATAATTCACGGGCAATTGATTCATAACCCGCCCAGCATGCAGCATGAAGAGCAGTCCTTCCATACTCCGGGGCCGGTGGGGCATTAACATCGGCCCCACAGCCCAACAGCATTGTGACAAGCGATTGGTGCCCTCCGCGACATGCGGCTTGAAGGGCGGTCCTTCCACCTTTGGCGGCCGGAGGGGCATTTACGTTGGCGCCATGGTGCAATAATTCATGGACAATTGATTCATGACCCCCTTCACATGCAGCTTGAAGGGCGGTCCTTCCATATTCCGAGGCCGATGGAGCATTAATATCAGCTCCATTTTCCAACAGCATTATGACCAACGATCCGTAGCCTCCCTGACATGCAGCTTGAAGGGCGGTCTTTCCACCTTTGGCGGCCGGAGGGGCATTTACGTTGGCGCCATGGTGCAATAATTCATGGACAATTGATTCATGACCCCCTTCACATGCAGCTTGAAGGGCGGTTCTTCCGTCGTTCTCGGCCGGAGGGGCATTTTCTTCCGCCCCCAGTTGCAACAATCTACGGACGATTGATCCATGACCCGCTTCACATGCAGCCTGCAGAGCAGTCCGTCCCCTGTTCCAGTGAGCCACCCCGTTTGGATTCGCACCCCTGCCAGTAAGCTGTCGAACTCCGCTTATCCATCCATTTCTACACGCGAGCTGCAGCGGTGTCTTAGGATACCAATCTTCTTCATCGCTGCGCATCCAATAGAGGAAATCGTTGATATCGGCACCATTTGCGAGTAATAGCTCCATGAGATCGTCCCGTTCAGTCTCAACTGCAACCCAGAGTGCAGCTGGACTTCGCGAACGGGCACCCTCAACATCGGCTCCGCGTTCCAGCAGGAAGCGTGACAAGTATCGATGCCCACCGCAGAGAGAACCCATTAATGCGCAGTTAACTTCTACAGGAATACCACCGAGGTCGAATCGAATATCGGAGAAAGAATTCACAGCTAGTCCCTTATCTAGTAGAAGAGCCACCACATCGTAAATACCTCTGATGCTTGCACAAACAAGTGCGTCTTCAACAGCTGGGACATCGTTGACATTTGATATTCGTGTCAGCATACGCAAGGCGATTGTGTTGTGACCTCTGAAGATCGCAGCATGGAGTGGGGTTGCTTCTCGCCAATGGACCTTGATGCCGGCTTCTGAGCTGCGGAGTTCAGCTTCTGCTGTAGGGTCCGCGCCTTTATTCAAAAAGAGTTTAACCATCGCTGACATGCCATAATAGGCTGCAATAAAAAGAGGGGTTCTCCCTTGATTATCCCGCGCTTCAAGACTAGCACCTTCTTCCAAAAGCCTTTCCGCGAAGTCTATGGTGTCCTCAATTTCGGACTTGGAAACGAGATGTAGAGCAGTCTGGCCTGTAGCGTCTTTTACATCTATTGTGGACTTGAATTCCGTACGGCTGTCCAGAATGACCTGGATGAGACCCGCGCATCCGAGACCGAGGGCACGATGTAGAGGTAAGATACGACGCTCACGTCGGGTATCTTCGTTAAAACCACCGATTTGCAATTGCTCGTGATAGTGATGATACAGGGCCAGAAGAGACTCCACTTCGCTGCTGCGGATAGGATAGTCGCGGCTACTCCAATATTTAACCGAATCTTCGTAAGCTTCGATTGCAGCATCATAATCGCCAATGCGTGTGAGCATAGTGGCGAATTTGGGGACTAGGTTATCTAGCTTTTCAGTTTCACACCGCGACCTAAAGATGAGATCCCGCATGGATACAATTCGGCGATACAGCTGTTCGGCTTCTGCAACTCGTCCTTGAGATTCAAGAATGCTAGCAACTTTCCCCGTAGTATCAATCGCATCATCGTAATGGCGGCCTGGAATATCAGATCGCGGCTGCAGAGTGCGAGAAAAATTGAGCTCCTTGATACTATAATCATGACAGTTAGTTGCTGCACTAGCTTTGGGGCTCAATAACATACCACACATGGGTTACCCACTCTGGACACCTGTCTCCTTCCTTGTACCCCTGAATGTAAGATTTTACATCGTCAAAGTTTCGATCGCTATTCAATGCGCAGTCTCTGCCGGTCCTTTGAGAGACATTGGCCTCAGCTGTTTGTGCACAGAAAAAATTCACTGCAGTTGTACCAACTAGCGCTTGAGGATGCGGAGCAGTGCCATGATGTGAAATTGCGGGCTGGACCTCTAAATTCCCCACGATAGACTCCGGCGTATCCTCATTTACTGGGCATCGGGGCCTTTGCCTGCCTGCCGCGAGCTGCGGTTCAGAACACGGAAGGTCTTGCATCATGCATAGCCTGCATCTTTCCCCCGGCCACTGGCGTTCATCTGGTTCGCACTATGTTGATGTCAGTGTGTAAATAGCAATAGGTTATGTATATGCTTCACACCTTTTGCTTTTTCTCGCGACACTGTTTACATTTCCAGCGAGCAAGCTTGCGCCGTTTGGCTTCCCCTGGTGCGTCTGGTAGGCATTCGTACCCGCTATTTTTGCACCGCAAGCATGACAACGAGTCCAAAGATGGCTCGCACTGTTGACCTCATAAATCAGCAGGCTGTTCTTTACGACACGTTAAATACTTTACCTTTCGCCGGTCTTTTGTGCAATGCCAACATTTCTGATCCCGCTTTCTCCTCCGGGTTGTAGCCGAGTATAGTGGCGTTAACGGAGACTGGGGATCGTTACTATCTTTGAGTGGCTCTGAAAGTGATGGCGTGGGGAAATTTAAGTGAGATGGCTCGAATGGAAGAGTGGTTTGTCCCTCGTGCGGACTCCAGGCTTGAGGGCCGAGAACATGAAAAGTATGCCTTGGTAGCATTTTTAAGGCAGAATGAAGATTGAAGAGATGTGAATCTGTGCCGCTCAAGTAAGCAGTGGTTGAGCAAGTGTTGAGTACTTAAGTACCGTAATTCAAAAAAGAAATTGGTAACTACATTACAAACACAGATCAACTCTGAGCATCAGTAGCAACCCAGTGTAAAATCGTCCATGACATCATCTAACTCCACTCCAAATCCAACAAAGAAAAAGTTCATGTCGTGGCCACCTTCCGCCTCATCCCCAGTAAGGAGTTATGTGACGTTGGACGCTAGCTTTGGTGCACGACAACTTATAGTTACGGACTTAAGAAAACACACTTGGCAACAGAAAACTCTAGTTGACGTAATTGATGTGCGACTGTGGAGTTGTAGCTGATATGGGATTTTGAGAGCGCACGTTTGATGTCGTAAACCTAACAATCGGGTATGGACTATCTATAGCTACGGCCGATCGGATTTGTGGAGCCAGAGTTACTTGATGAGAATTCAATATGATAGGAATTTAAAGCGCGCAAAGTGCGACTAGATTGAGCTAGAGCGCAATGTACGGTTGGAATGCAGTGTAACCTATGCACGGGTGCGTAACACACTAGAGTTCTGCCCAATCAAATATGGACATGACTGATGCATCGTCACGCCATAAGCCTTATAGATCTGTAAAGCCAGCACCTGTAGGGTAGAACGCTGAGTTGCACTTCGTCCAAAGAACTAGATCTAAAGAGATGAGATTTCATCGCTTCGTTTTGTGGGGTACGTCGTACTACTTACTCATCACGCGCATTTGTAGAGATTTGCTAGTGATTATATTATACGGCCAACAAAGAACGAAACAAAAAATGGTGAACAGACTCGGAACAACACTTGGATCGGTCTGGAACAGACACTCCACATGCACCGAACACCAATACCGCTGCATCTGACCCTTTCCATCGCAAGGAATGCTCCGTCGTGCTCTCCTCCCCGCCACGTACGTACCCGTTTTGCTTCTTTAACCATATACACGTGCGTCATTTCTGCCTGACTCAGGGTCCAAACTTTGCCTTATTCTCTATCAGCACTATCGAAATTAACGAAGTATGAAGACCATGTGTCATCAGCATCTTTTGGTTCGTTGTTTCATTTGCTGTCATTTGAAGCAGCTTCGAAGGGCTGATTGGCTAGAATCTACCACTACCATTACTATACAGTAGATATCCTCAGCACAGCCAATCCAACGAAAGACGGTACTGCTAAAGGACGAAGATGAATTCACCGCTTATTCCGGCCGTTTAAAGGTTTATCAGGGGTAGATCCGACGGTCCCGGTGAAACCTGCAGACACCCCTGACTCTGCTGTTAGTTGTTCATGTGTCACTGAAAATCCGATTCCATCATCACCTAAATTGCCACCTCACTAGCATGTTTCGTACTTCATTGCTTTCTATTGGTTCTTCTCTGGTTGAGAGGACGATGACATGGACGAACACGAGTATGAACTCTAGGATGAACCGGAAGATGGCGAAGGAGTAGGGTGTATACCGAGGATATGGAACTGCTCCGGCCTACTGATCCTGGACTACCTATGGATGACCTGGAAAAATCTTGATAGGCCTGGGCTTTCTAAAGATCTACAAATAACGCGGGGGAGATAGAGTGTTCATTAGCGCCGATCCACCCGCCCTAAATAGCGTTTGGATCGATGCTTCTAGATGCACTAGCACCGTTGTCTTTATTGAGTTTTCTCTATCTTAACGTCAGAATTGATGTTGTATTGAACTAGCTCTCTTTACTGTATTTTTTTCTAGAACAGACCATTACACAGCTACGTAGCTACACATCGCAGGGATGGATTAGTAGAGGGAATGTTAGGGGTCAGATCCGAGGTGAGGGAACCAAAATAAGAGCATAGGACTACAAAAGAAATGATAGGCACAAATCGGGAGAAAGGAGATCAGATATAGATCCCGGTATTGTGCGTGTTTGTATCTGTATGGGTAGCTAGACCTCAAAGCTAGCTGAAAAGTCTCGTAGAGCTACGATTAGTCCATATCGTGGCGAGAAGTGAACAATTCAAAGCCTGCATTCGCCCAACTAACATACGCCTTCCATATATTCTCCGTTAAACTCGGTTAGTTTCTTGACTCTCAGTATTCTTCTGCCATTGCCACCTGTCCGCAGTCCGAGTACGTTTCACCGCAGGTAACGCTTTCAACTCGTCCCAAACCGAGCACTCGAATGAGAAAAAATCTCTATCCCATTAGCATCCAGGGCGTGGCAATTACCCACGGCGCAGCTATTACACATGGCTCCACGCCAAAACTACGAGCTTTGGGGTAGTATCCCTCAACTGAGAAGAGACAAACAAGGGGCTGGCTGTATCTAAACAATAATTCCTTGGACTTTATTTTGCCAACAGAAAATAATCAGGCAGTCATCAGTGCAGGGAGTTTCACGCTGGGAAAGCCCCCTCCCCATACAAATTGCCCATGCTCCATCAGCCATAGAGTGGATAGTGCATGGCTAATCACGAGAGGGAACAAATAGCACTTCTCAGGTATGATCACCATACAGAGTTTGCTGTTCCAAACAGCCGCTCCATTTGCTCTACTTAGGTCAATAATCACCTATATAAAAGTGCAGCGGTTATCTGTATGAGGACAGCATAACAGCATTTTCTCCACACCCAGTGCACTAGGGCTTTTTAATTAAGCAAACACAATGCTCTGAGATGCTTTAACTCACACCTAGACTTATGTGGCGTGGGTAGTGGTTATGGTCGAAAAGTAGGCATGAACATTGGCGTAGGTAATAGCTGCGCCGTGGGTAATCGCCACGTCCTGTTGCATGTGTACCTGCATCGTGAGCCTCACTGCACAGGTCCGTTTGATATGCAGTTGGTGTATGAAGATATGCCTCAGGAGAGCGGCTCGTATCAGTGCAGAGCGGCTCATATCAGTGCAAACAGATGAGTAAACGGAGATAAATATGGAGACGAATATGGCTGTGAGTATGGGAGACAAGTCTGTATATACAGGCCTTCTGGCCTCGAGAGATCAGTCAATCAACAAGTCTAAGAAGCATCCAAAGTAACATGTCCTGTTGCATAAATAGATCTCAGCTCTCATACGGGCTGAGTGGGCTGGCTCTGATACGGGCTGACGGAGCTCAGCCGTCTCTACATTTAGATGAGTACGTACGTGTTCGTACCGTATATATATGGCCTTGTGGCCCTCTTAGAAAGTACAATTAAGCTTCTAGCAATCAGTATTTCAACATGTCCCGGACGTTAACTGCCGAGTGCTTGCTGATGATGCTTACAGAGGGTTTTGCCCAAACATTTCCCAGTCTGCTCCAAGAATCAAATTACTCGCCGATTATATAACTCAAAATATACAACTTACATCTCCCTATTTGCTTAAGTTGATGATAAACAGATTGACATTGAAATTAATATATTCGCACTTATTCGTGGAGCGTATGCAAGGCGCCTATATTTAGCGTCTATCGTCATTGTACTCAGCCGCAGTTGAAATAGAGTTTCAGATCCAAACTTCAAGCCTCTCATGCTCCAGGGGCGACCAGATGCCATCTCTCCTCCGTCCAATCATAAACTCCACAGCCCCCAACTGTCGCAATGCCACTACCCTCTTGCTACCCTACGGATTGAGTATCTTCGCCATCTTCAGCAATATTGCACCAATAGATGCCATGTCGCTGTCGCTCCTCTCACTCAACGGCGATATCACCGTCCTCCTACCTTCGGCCCCACTTCTTCGACATCCTACATGCTCCTCCTCGATCAATGGTTGCACTCCGACGCTCCCATTTTGCACCGCCTCATCTTAAATTAAACGTACACACTCACGCCGTCGATTGCGTCGCTTCGGGAGCTCGCTGCTCCGCCGGGTGCTGTGGTGCTGAGCCAGGATAAGAGCAACCACACGCATTCACGCATACTGGGAGAACTGCACTAGAAGGTGGGACCACGCAGATCTATGCAGTGCCCAGCGCGGTGACAGTGGTACGAGGATGGAAGTGGTGGCAAGCGCTGGTAGAGGAGGCTAGAAGTGTTAAAGAAGCGAGAGGTTGTCAGAATTCCAATACCTACTACTAGGAAAAAGGAATATGGGGAGTGCTATCTGGAAATTACTCTGCTCTCCCCCCATACCCCTGGCAATTCCCTTCGTTGCATTCAGCGATAGGAATTCGCTTCGTCTCCCCGACTGACGAGGTGAGCGTGTTGTTTTCACCCCACGGGTCGCCGATAGGTTGTGTTCGCCCTTGGCTAAAGGAAGGGAGGCTGGATCTGCTGTTATGGCCTTAGGATCGGGTGACAGCACCTTGGTGGTTGGGTGGCATTGTGTGTACGGGTTTCCCGGCGTTTAAGGTGGGAAGATGGGTTAGTACACATGATGAGGAGAAGCGCTTGGAAGGGTAGGTGAGCTGATGGATTGGTAAGAGGAAATGAAGGATGGAGGGGGTTATGGCGGGGGTTGGGAAGGGGGTGGAGGTTCTGACGGCGAGCGTGGGAGTGATGATAAATGTGGGGAAAGTGTAGGTGATATGGAAAGGGCGGATTTCCTGTACATGCTGCTTTCCGGCGCTGCGGTATCTTTCAGGAGATGTGGAAGCGGGTTTATTATCTATATCAGCGCTGTTTCGACTGCACATACGTAATACCAGATGTACGACATCGCGTCAAGAGCGAAGAATACTCGACTGCACTTTTATAGAGCTCATCCGGTTGAGACCGGCCTGGCGGCCATTGGGTAGGGTACGGGACTCCTGGAACCTATGGTGTCAGCAGTCGGTACTGTCATACTCACGGGACTCCTGAAACCTATGGTGACAGCAGTGGGTACTGTCATACTCTAGTCATACTCTAGATAGAGTGAATAACGTGTTCTACTGGGAAGCGAGTCCCACTGAGAAGTGATAATTTGTGTGTAAAATTCCCATACAAAAAAATACAAAATTTCAAAAACACTCAAAAACCCCAAAGTCTGTGGGAAAAAGAAGACCCGGCGGTTACAACCCCAGAACAAGACTCAATACAAAAATTAAATTTGTTGTAGTTGAGAATCAAGCCTCTGTACTGTCTGATTTTGATGTGATTCACTTCCCAGTGAGACTCGCTTCCCAATAGAACACATTACCTAGAATACCTAAACAACAGCTGCCATTCCAGAGACAGGCACATCGCTTGTATTTCATATGCATACCAAATCAGAGAGAAACAGGGATGCCAAACCCCGAGTTTGGTGTGTGCAAACACGGAAGCGAATGGAGGACCCGCCGCAGTTATCTGGGCACTAGGCGTATGGAGGTCTTTGACGCCGAGTTGTGGGCGATTGGACTTGCGCTTGGAAAGACGGTCAAGAGAAGAGAAACACTGCAAAGGCATGGAGTGAAGATGGTGGCAGTCTTTAGCGACTCACACACCGCAATTCAACAAACAGCACACCTGGAGCCGGGCCAGTGGCAGCAATGAGTGCTGCGGATCATTCGAAGAGTGCAGGCTCTCCTCGCCCACAGCATCACAACCGAGATTCACTGGGTCCTGGGACACTGAGGCATCCCTGGAAATGAAGAAGCAGACCATCAGGCGAACTTTGCCCAAGACACAAGTGGACACACAGTGATATATTGGCTATATACCTCAGCCTCGAATAGAGCTAGACGAATCTCTGAGGGAAGGTCAGCAGCCAAGGTTAATTGGGGGGCCGACAAGTGTAGCAAGCACTTCAGCTACAGACTCAAGGGCAAGATGGAGACCAAGAGACCTGTTCTGATGACAAGTGTGAAGTCGCTGCCTGTTACAGGGATATTTAGGCCCAATAATCAATACAACATTTATTAGACTAAATAAAGCCGCCTATCTAAACCCCTTTTTCCTGTTCCTCGTCTTTCCCAAGACTCAACCTCTTATCTAGTTCCACTAGTAAGAGCTCACCAACTCTCCTCGTCCATCCAAAGTGGTTCTTCGGAATATTCTTCGAAGGGTAACAACCCAGTAGTGATGTACCGGTGAATGTTGTATTCGATACTGAGTATAGCGACGTAAAGAGAAAGTGCGCGGCAGATGTGGGTTAAACGCCACTCACTGAAGTATTGTATTTGATCGCCGATAGTTTCGACAACCGCTTTGTGTGCGTATTGAGATTGTGTCAGTTTGAACGAACACATACAAACAATAGTCATGTAAGTGAATTAGGGAAGTAATGTTCAAAAGATTTTGTAGATAGAATTCTTAATAATATTTTAAGGTGTTCTTCGCTTGTAATGTCTGACTGTGGATTGCTGCTAGAGCTTGGTTCTTTCCATTGTCGGGGACAATGCGAGTTCTTATATAGTCGGATCCTCAGGTTAAGCTTGCCTTTGGATTCCTGCCATGACACATAGTTTGCTTGATAGCTTATCGCCGAGATCGACTTAAGTGACTCATTGATAGTGCCACGAATTCCTTTAAGGTTATCGTGTTCATGTATGAGTGGTTTTCAGGCGTTACGCCCCCACGGAGGGCCAGCCTCATATCATGATATCATGTGCACATATTATGACAACTCGTAACTTCAACTTAGACATCTTGCTTACCATTTGTTCAGTAGCTGGAACATCTGACGACTTGTAGTCTTATCAGTGCTTATCACAATATATTTTCATAGCTCGTCGCTATCAATTGCCTCACCTTAGATAAGGATGTTTGGCATTGCGTCAGAGATTTAATCGGCAACCAACCGATACTCCGCTGTCACGGCGCAAGAAGGTACGGAGATACTTGGGAATAATAGAAGGAAGGTGTGGAAGGAATTGTATCACGGAAAGGCGGAGACGTTGGGAGACGTGGAGGAAGCGGCGAGATGGTGGCGGTATAATTTAGTAAGATAAAGAAGTGGTCTGAGGTGTTGCGACGTTAGGTGAGGTGGCGTGGTTGTTACGATAAGGAATAACGGAGTGGTGTGTAAGATCATGGGATGAGGTTCGGATGGTACATTGGAGCATGAGGAATGGTTTGAGGGTGGCAGACGAATTGTATATAAAGAGAGTGTTGATGGCGTTGGAGGATTTCCTTTTCTTCTCTCTTTACTCGTTCTCTTGTATAGCAAAGCAAGTTCCAACTTTGAAACAGCTTCGACTCTTGTCTTGTTTTGTCTTGTCTTCGATATCATATTATTGTTACCAATATCACCTACGCCCGACTCTGCCCGTTACATCCGCCAACGTAGATTATGACACGCACACCTAGTTTACTCTTTAAACTGGTATGACGTTGCGATGCATACTAACTCAAACCAATGAGCAGGTTCGCTTCAGGCCTCTAATCTTCAGCCAATGTCATTAATCCCTCCGACACCGCATGCTTAGGTCCGTAGACCGGGGATCTTCGCAAGGTGTTCCCACCGCTGAGCGCGTGAGCTTGCAACTCCCACATACTCGCATATTGCGTTATCGTCTGCTGCACACGTAATTCTGCGTAAGCACAACTTAACTGTGTGTTGTCCCGCTAGATAAGATATAGTAGGTGTGGTCAATAATTATACACACTGCTGAAGGTTTTTCACTTCCCAGCTATAGCGACATAATTGCATCATCAAAGTTGAATCCGCTAGTAAGGGCGTGCCTATGACTAATTGATCGACACGCGGCCCTAGTATAATCCCGCTAAAGATTACTAGGCTGACTACCATGATGATGTTCTGCAAGTAGATGTTATGCACATGGTTCATTCTCAAATGAATAGTCACGTGTACTTGCTGCAATCCATTCATGTATCATTACCACTATCAGGAGAGAACCCCTAACACTGCCTGCCAGGTTCTACCGACTAAAGTGCGGGCATGCACCCACTGGAGTCTACCTAAAACAGTTCAGCCACCAAGAGGACGATAAATACTTGTGGTGTGATGGGACAGTGGCCCAGACACGGGAGCACCTCTTCCGCCATTGCAGCCGGTGGGGAGACCAGCAGAAAGCACTCTGGAAGGCAGTGGGAAAGGTGACGGGCTGGAAAGCAGACCGATACTGACACGTGCAGGTCTCTGAGCTGCTTTCTATGGAAGAGTGCGATCAAGTGGTGGTCGTCTTCCTGGCAGCTACTGAAGTCGGGAAGTTCCCACCCAAATGAATGGTGGTATGGAGCAGGCGCAGAGGCTGACTCAGGTGCGGGGGGCGGTGGCAGTGGGCTTATATTTTCTCTTTTCTTTTCTTTTCTTTTCTTTTCTATCTTTTATCTTTCATTTGTCAGCGGGGATGAAGGGTAGCGGGGGGGGAGCTCCGCCATCTAGCCGGCTCGCCCAGAGGTGGAGGGGGTATTAGGTCCTGTCATACTCTGGTAAGAGTGAATACAATATGAATAAACAACAACAACAACCCCAAGTTTGGTAACTCAACCTGCGATATACCTTTTGATTTCTCGGTAATACCCTTTGTAGAAGTACCTCGCTCTTCGTTTTTGTCGTTGTACCCGTTATTCTTAATGTGTATTTTATCTTATTTGATCACTGTGCTAAACTATAGTAACCCATACGCTAAATTTTTAATAGGTCGATCCATATGCTAACTCTTCATCTTGGTGAATAGGGTAACTGATATGCCAATTGAGAGAATAGATTGAGGTGGTAAGTAAGAGATTGATTGGGAAGGCACAGTGCAGCGCGATTTCTCTCAACTTTTGAACTTCCACTGTCCTACTTCTTCATTAGTGACTATCTTGTGTGCCTCCAACTCTACCAAAATTATCTCGACTACAATAATGACTTCTTTCGCTCCTATCACCATCACCACTAGCACCTCCACTGAGTCCACGTGTACCCCAGTAGTACTGTCTCCCAAGGATTTTCATAAATACGTAGTTTACTAGAGGCTCCTCGCGTACCTTGGGAGTAATTTAGCAGCAACAAAGACCCTGTTCAGTACTAGAAAAGTTAGCGAGTACAAAAATTGATTGTTTTTTTCAAAGGAAAAGCCAAATGCCCCGAAGGAGTCAATGCAAGTCATCTTGTGGTGAGTGGATTGACCCATAGGCCAAAGAGTTGACCGCTTTGCCATGTGGGTTGACCATTAGCCAACAATTCAACTTGTAGATCAAGACCCGTTAAGCTAGCAGTAAAATTTGGCATATAGGTTGGAACATATCTTAAGCCACGCTCTCACTATCGCTGTTGCTTACTTGGTCTATATACCACTATAGAGAAATACTTCATTTAATTTCATTCAACAACCTCTTAAATTATTGACTAACTTCATGATTCCTTCAGACTCCATGATCCCTTCAGAACTTCGTAGATTCCGAACCACCGCTATCTCCCTGCATCGCCAATTCTAGAGAAATGTCAGCTCTAGATCATACGTTCATCGTCTAGATGTACCAAGGATTTCATAAATCTCGCCACTACCGTTGCTAAGTTCATCGTGAACCACGTTATACAGCCCGGGAGAGGCAGGGACTGGTAAACCTAGCATCTTAACCTATTAGACTGCGTTACTGAATGTCAACTGGTAGTGACCTACTTCACCAGAAGTTCCCTGAGGCTGCATCGGCGGGAATGGACCCCAACCAGCAATGTCAAGCCAGAAAGAGGTACTGCATACGGTGGGCGAAGTGGACGCAACATCGTTGACGATATTCGCATCCTGAACACCGGCCCAGTCACCGTGACCGCCACCTTGGTCCCCACCCAGTTGCACATCAAAGTTACCAGCCGACTGGCTTAAGCTCGTACCACCATTCTCCGTAGTGCCATCAGCGAAGGTGAGGGTTGTGGAGGGACTTGCGGTGTTCCAGTCGCACACCAGTTGAAGTCGCGTACAGTTCTTACAGACCGGGGATTCTTCGCCGCACTTGACTTTTCTTTTGCGACAGGCTACAGTTAGTCAGATTGTGTCCACACGAAGTTAGGTTGGAGGTATGAACTGGACTACTCACTCAAGCAGCCGGCCCTAGATCGTTTGTAGCCGGGCTTGTGTTTGCGGGAGGTAGGCATTTTAGGCGCAGAAGGCTGCGGATCCATGAGTAGAATATCTGTTAGTATCATAATTGTGTATCCTTGTTATCAGTCTGCCTACGCAATAGTGACAGTTGGTCGGCAGTGGGACTTACATTTTCTGTAGAATTAGAGTTAGGCCCGTCAGACGAAGAATGGTGGCGGTAGTCCTTCTGAAGTGTAGGATTCAGGTTTTCATATGTATACTACTTTCTAGCCAACAGTCCAAGCGAATTCGAGATTTTTGAATGCGAACTGCAAGCTGCAGAAACATGATGGGAAGTGTCTGGATGGGTTGATCCAGGTGTCTGTTCCTGTAGGGTAGAGCATTGAGTTCAACTTAGTCCAAAGAACGAGATCTAAAGAGATGAGATTTCGTCGCTTCATTTTATGGGTACGTCGAACTGCTAATCACGCGCACGCATATGTGTAAAGATTTACTAGCGAGTGTGAAGGACGGATTATACGGCCTACAAACGAACGAAACAAAGCCAGGTGCTGGCGTTACAGATCTATAAGGCTTACGGCGTGACGAAGATGACATACATCAGTCATGTCCATACTTGATTGGGCAGAACTTTAAACACCTCGCACCTCGCACTTCGCGCACTGAGGTTAGTTCTACTCTATTCCACCGGTCCGGCTTAATCTAGTTGCACTTTGCGTTTTATCATATTGAATTCTCATTAAGTAACTTCGGTTCCACAGATCCGAGCGGTCGGCTAGCTATAGATAGTCTGTACTCGTTGTTAGCCGACATCAGATCTACGCTCTAGAAGGAGATCTGCTACAACTCCACAGCCACACAATACTCCAACTAGAAATTTTCTTATGAGTCTGTTGTCCATCCCTCCAACTAGCCAACTAGCCAGATATATGCTTAGTTAGGTGTGTTTTCTTAAGTTTGTAATTATAAGTTGTTAGTGCACCAAAATAGGCGTTACAACGTCAAATTTCTTACAGGGTCCCGATGCCACGACATGAACTTTGTTGGATATGGAGAAGATGATATACAATGATAACGTTACTTGCTCTAAAGTTTACTTCAGAGTATTAGCGATGTTCTCTCGTTCTCAGTTTGTCTAGCCACGTGCTCGCAAGCTCGCACATCGGCAGAACTTATTTCGCCATCACACGAGAATTAGCGATGCGGGAATAGGGGAAAAATTTGACCCGAAAGTTCGAGTTAGTTACCCTACTTTCACTGCTGCATCACAACTCGTTTCATACAGACCCTCATGTTCATTCGTGACTTTTTTGCTCTCGGCCATCAGGGAGTCGCATACCGATATATCGCGATATCATGAGGCTTCCGCCACAGGAGTCACTCCTCCTCGTCAGTCAACCTGACTCCCACACATACACTCCTCCTACTCCTCCTCCACGGACTTGGCCACTCACTTGTAATCAGTTCTACTTTCACTACCCAGATTTCACGTGATTGAAGAGCTGCTACGAACGTTTGACCAAACTTCAGAGCATTTTGCCGTGCGGTAGCGAATGCTTCAGTTAGCGAAGTATATTCCTCGATTTGCGTTACCCGGCTTTCATTACTCTACTCTTTTGCGTGCAGTATGGTTAGAGGAGGATAGCATTGTTTTCGATATCGAGTAGTGGGTTCGAAAGAATGTGGTATCGAAAGCGGGTTGCAGTAGTCTGTCATCTGGCATTTTATCGCTGGCGCTTGACAGACTAGGATTGCAGATGGAGAGAAATTTCGGGGAGTAAACTTATATGTGCGAAATGCTAGCGAAGTGACGGCCCATAGTGTTCCTTGAACCTTGTCAATGGCTATTGAGGGTGAATGTGTGGTGCTGCAAGGTTGAATCGGAGCTTGAGGTTTTGATTCACGCTGTATCAAACTGGACAGGATGTCAACCCTAAACGAAACACATGCAAATTCCAGCACCAACTCAGCTCCACAGCTATCTAGATGGATACTTAAGTATATATCGTATAGTGACCGCTAGACTGATGCAGAGGTTGCTCTCGGTCTCCTAAACAGTATTCCTAAGCGGCCGCGATTTTGGAGGCCTGGCTTTTTAGCGGCCAGGCCAGGCTTCATGCAGGCCGGCCGGGCCTAGCCGCTTGGGAACACTGCTCCTAAAAGGGGACTTCGGTATACCCTAACCCATTGATTGTTAAATCATTCTGTATTCGCTCTATCTAGAGTATGACAGTGATCCTCCAACTTCCCATTTCCTCGCTACTTCAATGAGAAAAACACCCACAATTAAGTTGTAGCTTCCCTTCCTCTGTGCAATGGAGGGACACTAGGAATCTTCGCTTCGACATCACAGCCACTAATCTATCCACAATACCCTAATCTTTGACAACACTCTTACCCATAGTGCATGTTGCATCAAGTTTTTCGATGAACCCTTTTGAGTCTGATATTTGCCACCAAAATCATGGTTTGTCGGGTCGGCCTGTGCGAGTTGGGAGTTTTGCTATTGCCCAACTACAAGAACGGCCAGGATCATTGAATCAGGAAGAAGTAATCTATCGGCTTACATAGCTGAGCATAGCGCTAGAAACACCAGAGTGTGGGTTCGAAACCTGCATCGGTGCTATAAGCACCAAACACCGGATGGAAACCAGGGCCATCACGTATTGCACTTTTACATTTGCTTCCACCACAATAATTGGGTCAGTGGTCACTGCACTGACGGGATCTAGAACGTGAATAGATAGCTCTGACCACTGTGAGTATGTAGCTAGCCACTAACTATGCAGGCTAAAGTAATTGAATCAACAAGTGACCTCGTGGCTTATGCTAGAAACACCATGCGCAGGATCGAAACCAGCGGTGCTATAAACACCAAGACCAGGCTGAAAACCTGTGGTCATAAATATTTTGCTCTTCGTTCATTTCTCGCCACGGTGGCTAAAATAACCACGGCCATGACTACTACTCTAGCAGGAAGCGATCACTTAACTGAGATAGCTAGGGTGGTGCAAGAAACACCAGGATTGAAGTTCAAAACTCACAACGCCACAACAGGCGTCAAACCCGCGACTGTCGGTTTTTTGCTCTTCTTTCATATATGTGGTCGATATTGTCGGGGGTGGCCGTCCAAGCAGCCGCTTTATCGAGTGAGTTTTGTTGTTTCTCATTTATTGAATTGTCCCAATAAATAGCCAGAAAAGAGAAAGTCTGCCGACCGAGACCGGCAAAACCACTGGCTTGTGTTGAGGGTGGGATGTCTAGAGCGAGTGAGAAATGGTGATATAGATGGGAGGGGCAGGTTCCTCTAATCGGGGGAGAGCAGATACGTACTGAGCGCATTTATGAAATTATACTGTAAAACATTCGACTAGCAAATATAAGGATATAATGCTCAAACAAGACAGACACAAGTTCCAGGGTATACAGACCAAAACAGATAACAATACTCCTCCCCTCGATCCACTACCAATCATCCGCCTGCTTCCACGGAAATCTTTTCCTCACACTCGCACACGTCAAATGCTTATACTCCACCTCAGCATCTAGCTTCAGTTTACTCCTGACCAACCACTGAAAATAATACATCCACGGGCTGCCAGTATACTCCTTCACATCCCTTAAAATCTTCTCAATACCCCTATACATGATTCCCTCTCCCTCCCTTTCCTTCTTCCACAGCTCCGCCAGCTGCGCCGAAACCTGCACAACCGGATGCGGACTGCGCGGCATATACTCCGCACAATGCCTCGTCGCAGCAAACCGCGCAACTTCCCGATCTACTCGCGTCCGCATCTCGCAGACCGTATGGTGCTCCTCCATCACTGCGTTCCTGATCTCCTCCGGCAGCTCATTCCGCCGCTTCCAGTGCGCCTCGAACTGGCCAACAAGGTGCACGAATGCGTCATTGTATAGCACCTTTGAACGGATCTTGGTGGCGAGGACGAGCACCTCAATAGGCGAGGCGTCAATTTTCCCGTGCGAACGCGACCACTTTATCAACAGCAGCTCTATGGCGCCGGAAACGTGTGGGAGCGCGCAGTACTGGTCTGCGACAGAGACGAGGGTTTGGATCATCGAGAGCGTCTCAAAGGTCAGGTCCGACGTGCGGTTGTAGAAGATCTTGAAGAGCGCGGAGTATGCGGCGCGAAGGTTGTTGGCGATGTCATGCGGGGGCGGAGGCGGGGTTGGAGAGCGCGAGGGGGCTTCAGTCATGCTGATGTCTGGGATACTCAGGCAGCTGTGCGAGACGTCCATGGTATCGTCGCGGATCGAGAGTGCGCTGAGGTCGGCCTAAGTGCATTAGGCAGAAGGCACGGGATATATGTACTCACAGACGTACCTCCCGACGTTTAGCCACAGGCTCTATCATACTCATCTCCGGCGTGTCCTCGTCAAGTTTAAGGCGGTAGCGGTACTGGATCCCGTCATCGCCGTCATGGGTGTTGAGCTCCTTCCACCAGGTTGAAGAAAGGCCCTTGTCGAAGAAGGGGGAGTTGTGGCGGAGGTTGGCAGAGTGGAGATGGTAGATATCATCAAAGATGGTGATTTCGACGTCGGGGGAAAGGGAGGATGACGAGAACTTGATTATCGAGTTGGAGTGGAGGAACGTGTGAGACCGCGCGCGCTTGAGAGTTTTGTTGGCGGGAGAGTTGACGTCGCGGGCACGCTTCGGTGGCATGATGCCGGTGGTGCGGGGACGCGTACAGGAGGTGAGATGGTGATGAGGTTTGTGTGGGTTGGGGATACCTAGGCGGAAAGGGAATAGTGCGCCACGGGAGGGATATGCGCACGGTCCCCTTGGTGCAGTCGGTTGTAGATATTAATTGCATCCTACCAAGTCTCTCCACATTTCGCCAATCGGCTGCATCACCCCAACGATACTGAAAAGCTCTTGTCTCGAAGCGGGAACCCGTGCGCAGGATTGTGCTGTAGGTGCGGTAGGTGATGGTGATTTCGACGTCCGGCGGAAGAGAGGATTGCGTGAAGGTGATGGCTGCATTACGGTGGTGTGGGGGGGCTGGAGTAACAGCGTTCGTGGAGAAATGCGCGGCTAGGCAACGGCGTCGACAGGCTAGTCTGGATGTGGCTCGGTCTACAGCTACGCGAGGCCCCGCCTTACCCGCCTTACCCGACGCTGCGGACGCGCTGAAGAGAAAGGTCACACCAGATTTTTGGAGCGGCAGAAGTGCACATGGCTGGCCCCAAGGTCATGTACCCTGACGCAGTCCGCCGACATGCAATCAATGAATAAGACGAATTCCCCTCGGCCACTTTAGTTTCCACCGCATCGACAATCTACTTACTAGTAAGTAACACAACTCCCCGTTCATCGCCCATCTTCTGTCACTTCCCGGTTCAACTTTGTTCCGCAAGTCCAACCTCACCCACTCTGACACCACCGATTCGACTTTGACCCAACCTACCAATCACCCTCATCATTCCACGGGTACATGTCGCTGACCTTCGCACAAACCAAATGATTGTATGACACCGGATCATAATTCAGCCGCAACCTGTTGTGAAGCACCTTTGAGATTGCCTTCTGCAGGGAATCAATTTGCCACATTTTGCGGTCGGTCTTGATCTTGTTTACGATGTCCAGCAGTGTTCTGTACTGCACGACATCATAATCTTCACCCTTGGCGTCATCAAAAAACGTCTTCAAGGACACCGGAACGTCGATGCGATTTCTGGCCATTGCCATCGCAAACCAAGTCAAAGCTTGGTAAACACCTTTGCGCAGCTCTGCAATGTCAAGGCGCGCAATCAAAACATGTTCACGCACAGCTGCGGGAAGCCTCTGCATTTGCGGCCTGTTCGGTATGTCTCCGTTGTCGAGACCGCCGACGAAGTGAATGAAGGCGTCATGATACATGGTCTTCGACCGGATTTTGATTGCGAGGAGTATCGTGTCGATGGGACGGATTTCAGCGATGGTGTCCCTCCCCCGGGTCCATGCAATGAGCATCGACTCGGCAGTCTGGGCGACAATGGGCAGACAGCAGTATTGGTCTGCAAGGTTGACAAGATTTTTAATGTCATTGAACGAGGCCTTCTCCGAGTAGGTCTTGTGGTAAAATATGTGAAATAGCCTGGCATACGCCTGTCGCAGAGCCTTCGTAGTGTTCGCTGCCAACTGTAAGTTGTCCTTTGGGTTTCCGAACGAATATCCTGGAGTCCCGTCTTCATTCTGGACATCGTCAGCAAATTAGCCCTCTTTTAATGACAATGCAGAACGTGAAACTCACTCTTTGGGGCGGCATAGGCTCCAACATACTCATCATCGGATCCTTGACATCTACAACAAGTTTGTATCGGTACTTAATTCCGTCCTCTCCATTATGTGTATTCTCGGGTTTCCACCACGTGTCGGATAAGCTGTTGTCGAAGACTTTGGAGCAGTTTCGGAGACTGATGGCGTGGAGGTGGTAGATGTGGTCGAAAACTGCGATCTCAACGTCTGCTGGGGCTGAGGAGGCGGCGAGGCGGAATGGCGGTAGTTTCTGCGGCAGCTCGAGCGCTGTCTTGATACGCCGGCGCTTGTTATTGTCAGCTGCAGCTTTTCCGTCGGGTTTCACGGTGCGTTTTAGCGACATCGCAGAGTGAGCTGTTGTGTGATTTGTATATGTGTGATAGTGGGAGACGTAAGGATGGAGTGAACATACGCTCTCCATCGCCCGTTTTGCTTTTTGGAACGGTGACTCGACCCCGCATGGTACAATCTCGATGTGTCATCTCAGCAACTCTTCTGTCTAAATTCCACCAAATATCATAAACTCATAATCAACTCTATGAACTCTTTAAACACCCGAGTACAGATTTATACCCACTTAACCCATACAAATGTACATTCAACACGCGAAAACAGGAAACAAAACAATGCTACAGGCTCCGCTTATCCTCTATTCCTCCTTCACCTTTTCCGCCATTCCGTCCTGCCAAAGCTCCTTCATGACCGCTAGGTCTGCCTGCGGCACTCCAGGCTCACTACGGCTCCTATTCATATCCTCCGCCCCACCCACTATGTATTCATTGGCCGGTACCGAACTTCTCCGTAACGCCGAACTGGGCCGTGGTCGGGCACTCGATCGCGACGGCTGAAGATACCCTGTGCCTCCTCCTCCTCCTCCATTCCCTCCACCAACAGAACTGCCCCCTCCAAGACTGACGCCGCCAGCAATATCGATTCCCAAACCGTGTGCAGGCATGGGGGGCGGCAGATACGGACTCGCATGCGTAAAGCCCGTAATATTATGTCTACCCGGAGTAGGGGTGCTGACGCCCTCCATGGAGAATACCCCGGGAGGAGTTTGGCTCCGGGATCGAGTTATCGGCTCGCTCCACGCTTCTGACGGTGTTGCAGAAGAGGGACGGTTGTAGACTTCCCTTACGGAAAGAAGAACCGGAGAATTGGAGACATCGCGAGCTGGCCGGAAGCCAGGTGTAAATGGTCTTGAACGTAAAGGATCCTGAATCTCGGCGCTTGGAGAGATGGGGTAAGGGGGCATTATGAATGGTGGCGGGCTGAACGGATAGGCGGGTGTGTATGCTGGTGATGGAAGCCCGGGGATGCGACCAATCTGTGCTGGAGCGGAGGACGAGTGTTGGTGGAAGTCATGGTGATAATGGCGACCGAGATATGGGCCGGCTGCCCGGGTGCTGTATGGGTTGTAGTGCGAGCCTGGGGGCGGAACTGGAGGGACCGGGTAATATGAAACAGACGTGGGCGATCTACCTCTGTTTGTTCCCTGGTACGAAGTTGTAGTACTAGCGGCAGTGCTTGAGAAGCCTGTGCTGGTTCGTCCTCTCCCAGCGCCGTTCTGAGGGTTGCCAAAATCTGCTGTGGCAGACCTCCCTCTTCCTCTGCGACTGCCACTACTTCCGCCCCATCCCTTTCGTGGCCCCTTTGGTGGCTCGTACCGGAACTGGAATTCTAGATTCTTGAGGTTTTCCTTCACTTGCCGCTCCCGCTCGATTTGATGTTCACGGTCAATTGAGTGCCGCCGCTCACTCACTGGGGATTCCATGACTGGGAACCACATCTCGATGTCTTCACTCGGGGTGTCGGCTTCGGGACCGCTCGTTGTGCTGCTGCTGCCGCTGCGTGTAAACATCGACATTCTTTCCTTCTTGCTTTCCTCTGCGGTTTCGGGATGGGCTAATCGCTGGATTTGGGATAATAGAGCGACTAGACGTTGAGAGGACTCGAGCTTGTACCGGCGGATACAGTCCTGGATGTACGTCCCATGGGTGAGGTATCGCGCGTAATCCGAAACGAGGAACTCAACACCATCCGACTTTTTTCCATCTTCGGGGGAGGAACGTACTCGCCGACGAGCTTCAAGATGCTCGAAAGAGTTGCAAAACACCTCGATGGAAAGGTTGCACCATTTCCCCAGCTCTTCCGCACTTCTCATACGCATGACGCAAACCGCCCTGGCGATGGGGTGTATTCGGAGAGTATCCACGCCACTTACACCCTCCACGCCCATCTCCAGTCCCCGCTCGACAATTGCGTAGCGCAAGCATTGTCCGATACTCACATCCACATCTGCGCCGCGTCGGATTCCTTCCCGCGCAACTAAGGACTCCCGCTCTCGCTTATCGAGTGCTCTCACACCCCACCAGATCAGCTCAACCGGTACTCCCCCGCCTTCCCCTTGGCCCCAGAATGACAGTACACGGATCAACCCGGCAGCCTGGGGATACGCGGTCTCGAAGCGGTCGAAGACAACGTGAAACGGTCCCAAGTAGTTTTGTTCTACAAACGGACGCTTTTGGTATTTCCGTAGATATTCAGATACCGGGAGCTGCTTCTCCTTGATGTAACTAGCTGCCGCGTGAATAGCCAACGGAAGACATGTCAACGCTCGGCAGAGATCGGTGTATGCTGCTGAAGGCGTGCCGTTAGGAATGTGAGAGTAGTGATCCAACATGCTCACCGCTTCATCGAGAGATGGTGGGTCGAGTGCGAGAAGGTGGGGAGAGCCGAGGCGCGCTGATCCGGCTAGAGTGGCATTGATGGAGGTGAGAATGATACTTCCGGAGGCAGTGGGGGGAACAAATTTAGCTATAGTGGAGACTTGGGAATCTCTATCGATGTCGACACCGTCGAGAACTAGCAGCCATCCTGAGTTGTTCGCAAACCAGGCGATAACATCCCTCAAATACATATGCGCCATATATTCAGCGGTAGTGGGAGGTTCCAGCCAAAGTTGCTCAGCAATCGAGGAGTATGAGGATTCAATAACATTGGTAGAGAACATTCCAGTCTCGGAAGACCGGCAATCAATCCAGAAAAGACCGCCGGGGAATTCTTCGCGGTGAGTAAAGAAGTATTCCCGAGCTAGATGTGTTTTTCCCCCGCCAGTGATTGAGGAGATGAGGATTGTACGTCCCGACGGGTCTTTGAGAATTTTATCGATAGTAGCGAGCTCTTTTTCTCGGCCAACGAAGAACTTATTTTCTTGAAGAGTAGAAGGTTTGATAAACGGCGCAGGGGCGGTGAGAAGTTTGGGGGCGTCTACAACACAATAGGTCAGCTACAGCAGGGAGAAAAAGCTTCGTCTGAATTTAAAACGCTATCTGATACCCCGCCAAACACCCCTCCTCGCATCCCCAGGATCGGACTCGTACTCGGAAATATCATCTGGGAGGATAATACCATCAGCACCTGTCAACCGCTGCTGCTGTTGCGGTTGTCCACCCTGTATCGCTCCGAAGGGTACGGACCCCATCTCGATAGCCCCCCTGGAAGGCGAAGGCGTCCGTCCTAACACACCGTTAACATACCGTACTTGGGAGAGGGAGTGGGACATACGACTGTGAATAGTCCCTCGAATCCTCCAATCAATATCCAGATGCTCCTGCTGAAATAGCTGTTGCCACTTGGCAGCAACAACCTCTGGTGCCAGTTCGACATATTCGCACAGCACACCGGCGAGGACATTCCATCCGGGTGCGTTCTCGTCTGCAAATTTGCACATATCGCTGTGGGTGGCGTGGATGGCGGCTCTTCCGGCGTCCGGGAGTGCTTCCGGGACTGCTGAGGCGTACTCTACAATCTGCCTTCCGAGTTAACATCCCATAACCACCACCACCAGCGCACATGACGTACCACATCCCGTGTCATTCCCGGAATATGCGTCTTCAGCTCTTCCCAGAAAAAGAACATTCTAAACTGCATCGACAGCCCAACAAAGCTGTCCGTGATATTTTGCAGCGTCTCCGAATTCGTTCCGAGAGCGTGAATCAGCGCATCGTTGGAATCTACCCAGCTTTTCGTCGTCACCATCCTCACCAGCATCTCTGCCATCTTCCCCCACCGCGCAGCGTTCGCGCCCATGTGCGGTGTCCCTAGGAAAATAACGCCGTATGTAGACACTTTGATGGAGCGGAGTTCCGGGTTGTGCGAAATGTTGCAGGTTGAAGAGTAGATCAGCGCGCGCTTCACGACTATCCCTCCGAGCGAGTGGCAGACGAAGATGATCGGGCGATGGCGCTCATTCGGTTTCTACCCAAGTCAACCACAGATCCTCCACTCCCGCTGCTTAACATACCCGTCGGAAGTAGTGCAACTCCGAAACTAGCGTCGTAGCATGATGATGCACCATATTTGTGCTCGCGCTCTCAAAAACCTTCCCGGGATCGCTGTCGTAGCCATAGGTTAAGATACGTGCGTTCGGAACCTCGGCGGGTAGGAGATCGCGCAGCCAGAAGACTTCTTTCTTGCGTTGTTCGGTCGCAGGGACGGTCCATGTTTTGTAGGCGTCGCCTTTGAGACCGTGGACGGCTACTATGCTGTGTTGAAAGAACGGTTAGCGACCGGAGGCAAGCCTGGGGAAAGGAAACATACTCGACGACGGATATTCCGTCGGGAGGGGTGTACACTACTTTCACGCCGATGCTGGCGTCTTTGGAGTGTACTTGTTCGGGTTCGAGAGAGGGGCTAGTTGTAACGCTATTGCTTCCTCCAACTCCCCAAGGCTGCATCCCACCGTCGTTAGTGAAACCGAAGCTCATTATCGTCTCTTAGAGGCACACATACCGCCATATCTGCTTCTTGTAGCTCGTGACGTTGAGATGAGATGGATTCGCGGATGGACACGTTCGGACTCGGAAACAATGCGGGGTCAGCTGTGATACCCTCCTTTACGACAACGGATCAGCAGTACTTATACTCGCACTACGCATATGACTGCATCTGGGGTTCCACAAAACCTGCACGACGGCTTATTCCATCACGCCTCGGCGACAATGCAGGAGGAAGGGCTACAGTTTTTATTGGTCGAGTACAACATCAGATACCAATCATCGTCGGCGGAGATGCGCTTAACTTGCGTGCGCAATTGGTACATGTGTACGTACTTGTCATGTGGCAGTGGGATAATCCGTCATAGTTGTCACTAATAAATCGCCATCTTGCCTTGCGCGCACACTCCCTGTGGAAGGTGCTGTGGTTGGTATTTTAACCCGTCGACGTCAATGCTGGTGGCTCAATCGTATACTATGACTAGTTTTGTAAGGCAGCAGCGCAGTTCCGACAGCGACATCGACGTGTAATAACAGTTTTTTTATTTCTGTAAGGCAGCAATGATATGAATGATTTTGACAGCGGGTTTGGCGTACAATATCTTGTTTTAATACTCGCGGAAACCGAGCGCATGTGCCTAAGGATTAGTGGCGGGAACGGGTTTTTGCCATTTGGGTAGTCACAAACTGACGATCAGCGCAACAGCAGTATCGAGGCGACATACCTGCGCGTACAGTGAAAGGTTGAAACGACCTGGAGGAAGAATGGTTCGCCAGAGCTGGAGTTGGAGTTACTGCGCCACATAATGGTAGCGTATATATATCTCGGTGGCGAGTTCACCGCTCGAATTCATTACTAGTTAAATAGAGGCTATAGGCCCCTAACAAATTCAAAGTCCACGTTCAAGAATTCTCGCCGATTCAAGCAGTTAATAGTGTATTGACTACAGGGTTACCAGCAGCTGTGTGGTAAACAGTGAGGGATCCTACTTAGATTTATCACTCACGGCCTCAAATGTTAGCTATTCCCCATTTATGCACATCCGCCTAATCATCTAAATTCCAGAAAATGTATTTACCCCTCGGGCAGTTGGCATAGCGGAATGTGAAATGGAGTTATTTTGACCGTCACAAGGCTGAGTGAGCATACATGAATAGAATAGACCGAACCCTCAAATAATCGATTTCATCCATTGGCTAGGTTTTGGCAAGCTTATCGAAGGCTGAAAAATAGCGTCGCCCCAGGCATGAGGGGCATTTCTTCTTAGAATGGAAATGGGGGATATTTGTAGAACTGGAACTTCGGACCGTTATAGGAGCCACGAGTAGCTCTAGAAGGAGCGGGCGAGTAATAATCCCTTACGAGGGTTGGGGCTGGAGAGCTTGGTGCGTCGGGATGACGGTTGTGGTTTTAGTGCCATGCTGGAGGAGCACAGTGTTCGAAACGTGGACTGAATTCACTACCAGATCGCCCCGTCCGCTGAATAGAGGTGGCTGTCTGGATACCAAACCTGCCGTTTTGCTGGAAGTCTCCTTTTTGTATGGCGAAATTCCGTTAGGTTATCGACTGTACACATATAATCGTGAGCCTTATAATCGTAGGCCTCATAACCGCGAACGGACGACAGTCCTAATAGAGCATTTTAGTTAATCAGAATGCACCATACCTACTCGTTGATAAGGCACTATCAAAGCACTGGAGTCGTGGCGCGGTAACTGGACCACCGGTGCTCGTACGTGAAGGTTTTTGGCCTACATAGCTACTCTCATAATATAGTGCTTCATAAAGTGGATACAGCACTCCAGGTGATCCCAACTTATCAAACCCAGTAAGGCAGTAGTCACACGCAAGATTGGTCATTAAAATCACTCATTCACGAACGTCAAGCTTGTGAATACAAGAATTCCCCAAACCCACCAACGAACCATAAAATAATATAGAATTCTAAGCATATTCGGAATGACACCGCCTTTTTAATCGGACCTAGGGCCTACTTTCAATTCGCCCTCCTGCTTCTCTTTATTCGATTCCAGAGAAACTTAAGATAATCCTCCTCCTTATAGGTAATGTAGACGGCCGCAACGACGGCAGTTGTCAAGCACTATTAAGGGTGGCTCGGCAACACACCGGGAGAAGTCTGATGAGAACAATCACCTGCGCACAAAGATGTTGAATTTAAGGTAAAACCTATGCCTTTATATACATGAGGAAGCTTGGAGGTTCCGCGGAGTTACTGAAAGTGGAGAGTGGCGGAGTCGGGTGGCGAGTTAAAATTCGTGAATGAGACTATATAAATGACTCAGGCATTAGCAACCACTCTCCAGTCCTTTCTAGCAGCTTCGATGGCCTTCTAGCAACTTGTAAGCCTTTCGAGCTAAATCCTGAGTCAACAAAGTCCAAGCTCAAAACCTGGGGGCTCAGTCAGTGTCAATCGCGAAGACTGTTTCAATGAGTGCGAGAGACTTGCGAACAGTAAAGTGTTATCTCAGCTTTAGCACAAGTATATTCAAAGACCAACACAGCTGAGAAACTCTCACCCTTCTAAACTCATCCCGGTGCTGCTCTTAGAGCCGTTCCCAGACCCAGAGCTGTGTTCTAACTCCTGAACCTCGAATTGCTCCTAAATCCAAGAGCTTTCTGTACCGCCATAGCCATCCAACCGGGCAGAGTTCGTAAGCGGCCGGGCCGTCCAGACTTTACCTCGGCCGAGCCAGGTCTGCGCCAAGGCAAACCTCCGAACTGACAGCCGGGCCAGCTTTTTGCAGCGCAGGCCTTTTAAAACCAAGACCTGGTCAGGCCTGTGAACAGGGCAACCAGTTGAATTGCCACCGGACCGACCTGGTCACCGGGCGGGCCACATAGGAATACTGCCTGGGTCGGAGGTCCTACTGCAGGACCTTGAGGGATGCCAGCGGCAAATAGAATTTGTCCACAGCTTAATTGTCTATGACGTCGTAATTCAGGGCCGGTTAAGTGCTACAGATACCGAGGGCATTCGCTTGAACTCGCGACTTTCTTAAACCGTATCCGAAAAGATCTAGACTGAGAGGGGGATACTGTTGACATTGTCGGATCCGTTCCCATAGCTGTTTCCAGTTTCAGAGCTGTGTCTCAATCTTTGCATGACTTCTAACTTCAAGAGCTTCTAACCTAAACATGAACTGCTATAGCTACCTAACTAGTCGGAGGTCTTGCTGCAGGATCTCAAGGGAAGCTGTTAGTAGATCAGTGTTCCTGTTCGGCCTGCACGAAGCCGGGCCTAGGCAGACCAGCAGAACAGCAGCCGGCAAGAGAGCGGCCTAGCTAGGCCAGATCTACGAGCACCTCAAAAGCACGGCACTGGCCCGGCCAGTTAGGAACACTGCCATTTACAGTACCCGTCCGGAGTCGAATTGTCTAGAATTACGGTTGGTCTAGTGTGGTAGTTCCCGAGGGTCTGTGGGCGAAATCATCGTAGTTTATGCTATAGGAGGATTGAAGGAGAGCGCAGAGAGGTGTCGAGCTTCGAAAATAGGTTTGTAGAGCAGAACCTCCAAGTCGTACTAAGCACAGACAGAGCCATCCTGTGGGGAAGCAGTTCGCAGATATACACTGTGTCGTCACGTGGTTAGGATTAGGGTTCGTAAGTAGTTAGTGAGATTAGATAGTCGAGAAGGAGAGTTGGGTTAGGAATAGAATCATCACCTGTACGAACATCGAATCGACCCCCTCCCTTTGTGTGCTTGCAAGACCCAGTTCCGACAAACACATAACCATAAAACCACCTACCTGGGAATTTACGGTCGTTGGCTTGCAACATAACGCTCCTGCTGTCATCAGAATTAAGATGCTCGTGTAGCACGTCCGCCGCAGCTAATACAGCGAGTGGAAAAAAGTATTAAGTAAACGGTCCATAACCGGCCATTTACGGCCACATAGCTCAATGTAGGTGCTTCACTCAGTCAGCATTGCAAATAAAGGTTCTGATTTCTTTGGTATTAAATATCAGACCATTGTTGGATATTCATTCTTACTGTATTACAAGAATTTCGTTCTGGGGGTGAGCATTTGGGAATAGTAACTCCCTTGTAGTGACTAGTTTCACTCAATGAGAATAGGTGCAAAGAAAATGAGAATCATTGGGCATATTCAAGAGGTCCTTCTGAGCATTGTGACTAAATTTTGTACTTTAGCGAGAATTTATTCTGCTATTAATACGGATTGCCGCTTACAGTGCGTTTACTTAATAACTTTTTTCCACTCGCTGTACCACATCGCCGTCGGCAAAGCCATTCGTGTTCGTACTTACCTAGACCACTGACTCGCTAGAAGTAGTATGTTTGTAGTATAAGTGAGAGGAGATGTCGCTTCAAAGACGCAGCTGTACTAACACCGGTCTTAGAGCCGAATGTCCTAGATCAAACAGTACTTACATATTAAGGAACTACTTTAGTGCTTGGTATTAGAACTACAAAGTACAGAGTAGGTACTTAGGGCAGGGAAAAAGAACTCGGTCACCCAGGTTTGGCAGAACTACATATTCACATAACGGCAATTTATAAAAGCACCTAGCGCAAAATTGGGTTAGACATGGCAGAAATTTGACCAGAAACAGTAGATTCATAGTCCACAGACAACTGTGTTAGTGTCTCCTTCCCAGTCACCCCTCCAGAGTCATCCCCCTGATCTCACAGCAGAAGTCAATTTCCAATTTGGGGGGATCTGAGTCCATTCTCCTTGCCCCGAGTACGTCGTGATACTTGTTGTGTACTGTATGTAAATTTATCCACGACAATGCTAATATTTGCTCTCGTGCCCAGACTTTTTCGCCTCGCTCGCATGATCTCGCCTGCCATCTCCTACGATTTACGTAATTCGCCGAGCGAGTTTGCGAGCAAGGCGAAAAAGTCTGGGCACGAGAGCAGTTTACACAAATCGTAGGGGATGGCAGGCGAGATCAGCTGATGTTCGTAAGAGCCCGTTCAGTTGCATGTAAGATATTTCTAAACTCGATTTCACTCCGGCAGGAGCTGATCTGAGATGTATAGGGTTTACACCAAAGTGTGTTCGGTTGACCCAAATTCACAGGAAAAAGTGGGTGCTTAGTATGTCCTACAGTAAATTGGAAATCTATATCTAGAGGTGTTTTTCAAAACCACATCTTGAGGCCATCTAGAGCTGCCGAACACGTCTGAAATATGCAAACTGCGAGATATTCAGTTCTTGGGGATTTTGTATAGTATTTGCAAGATATATCGTGCAATAGAACGCGCCCTAAGTCATAAACGAAATTTAAAAACACTGGCATTCAACTTCGGCTGCAAATCGTCGAACCATAATCCTCTCTTTTCTAGACCTCGTCCCTATATATCCTCCCCATCACCCCACCCTCCTCCACAACTTCACTCAAGATCATAGCTACTATCATCTTCCCATACATCACTGCCCCATACACCGCCCCCATAGCAGCGGCGTATTTTGGTTCAAACATGGTATAGTCTACGTTCGTAAGCGATCGGACAACATATTGAAGTTGGGAGGTATTGAGGTACATACCCCAAATTTTCGCCACATATACCAATAAAAACCCAACAAAGACCTCACCTACAATACCTCCAAATTCGGCAAACCCTCTTGCCCAGATATAGGATATCCGTAGGGTTTTGTGCTGCTTACGGAGTACCATATAATAAGTAATCCAAATACTCGATCCGATCAAGCTCCCAGCGATTGCTATTCCGCCCGCTGCAAGTGCTCCATAGCAGACGGGCTTGAAGGGATATTCGAGACCCGCCGCAGACGCTACTACAACAGTCACTATTAACGGGTATAGGAACAGAATTAGCCCGCATATCACTCCTGCTATCCCTAGTGTCCACACTTCTGGTAATAGTGTAGTTGCGGATACCGCGGCACCCAACGGAAGAAGAAACAGGGGCGGAAGCATATCCACCACCATAGACCTAACAACGCCGCCAAGCAGACCCAACAGTAGAATGTATCTCCCGGTTGCGATTCCAGTCATTTGAGCACCGGCCACCGCTGTTGATACTCCAGCCACAATCTCAAATGCTAGTTTAATTCCGAGATGAAGAAACACAATGTAGTTTACCGCTATCAGAAACTTAGCAATTACCCAGTAATTATTTGTATAGTGACTCACCGAGGAATCTATAATCCTTTCCACTCGTTTGTAGAGGAATATCGGTGTTTGCGGCTGTTTCAGGGTTGGTGGCGTCGGTTCCCTCGCGGGAAATAGGATAGGAGTTTTTAGTATTCTCGGCCGCCTCGCCCGGTGACTGAGGGAGCCTCACATCATCCACATGCAGAGTCACCTTAATATCTTCAAGTGTTTCCGTGATTGGTATAAAGTATCCCCAATGGGGCGACTCGGATATAGCATATAGATGTCCCACCAACTCTGATGTAGTTGAATCAACAAGCCATGCTCCAGACATACCTCGCTCTAGAACCACGTTATGCCATGAACCACTTCAACCAATCAATAAAGAGTCTCACCTAGTATCTGGTCTGTTGATACCATGAAAGCTAACCCCAGATCTGGCTTATTTTGAAGAGATACAAGACTAGGAACGCCAGACGTTGTACCATTACAGTATACTTTACCGTCAATCAGGAGGTGAACTGCCTTCCTCCCGTGGTGCGCTGTTTTCGTGACTCTTCTAAGGAGGGGTGAACCCGAACTATCAATTTGAGTGTCGGTGTAAGAGTTTAGCATCTGATTCCTTGGTTCATGTCCCATGTCGACTAATGCCCAATCCATCACATACCGTAGATTTCCATCCGTTCCGGGAGGTATTGTAAGTCGGATACCGGAGGCCTTAAAAACCAACGGCCTGTCAAAGCTCTCGCGATTACTGGTCAGGCCGCGTACCGCGATTCGAGTAGCCTCTCCTGATTCTGAGAGCTTGCCAGGCCCACAAGATGTGTCCAATTGCCACCTCGGTGAACCTGCCAATTCGTCAGGACCGGTATAAGCGTGTTCACCGGCCACATCATGGTCAACGCTGGCTGTTTGTATAGAACTCAAGCTGCTACTTTCACTTTCAGTGTGCGAAAAACGCGGTGCAAGTTCCCCACGAATCTGCAAAGCGCTTGTAAAAATATGGCAGACTGTAAGTCCGTAACAACGCTCTCCCACTTCGATAAAACCTCCAACCAATGTATTTCCAACCGGGGTATTATCAAGCAACGGATAAATGTGGAGGCCACATTGATAAACGGCGACTTGGCTAAGAGTCGTAGGTCTCTCTGGATTGCTCTCGTTTCCAGATTTTTCGTCAGTCGTTGGATGGTACTGCCAACGCAACCGCTGGGGATTCGAATTCCGGGTGTCCGATGGATATATAATGTCACCCCGTATAATTTCCACATCAAACTTCTCTTCGTCGATGCATTCAGTCCTGTTGATCGCTTTGCGCATTTTCTTTTTGTTTTTGCACATTATCACCACGACTGGTTTCGTATTTGACGCATTAAGTTGTCCAGAAACTGCAGGTTGGCAGTGCAAGTCAACGGCCATGCGCTCGTCTCCTTTAGAGAAGTACTTATCCACCATTCTCTTAAAATTCGGCAAAACATGATTGCGATATTCTGCAACCAAAGGGTGGCATGGCTCTGGTATCCATTCTGGTGCAGGTCGCCCAATTGCTGGCTTGTTCGGTTGAACTACTCCGCGAGCGCTAAGTAGCGTTTCATTGGATCTGGAAGCAGTTGTTGGGGTTTCTAATATGCCGTCAGGATCGTCCCAAGACTCCAAAGCCGGTCCAGTAGGAGGCGCCATCATTTTCGGGGAATGGCGTTCATAATCAGCTGTGTGTGCGGCAAGTGACGGTTGTTTAGAAGAGGTTGTCGGGGTTTTTAATATGCCATTAGGATTGTCCTGGAGCTTCGAAGTTGGCCCAGGTGGCGCCATAACCTCCTGAATATCACCTTCACCGTCATTTGAATTGGCCCCGCATTCATATCTGTCATGCGGACCAATCTGCAAGGCATCTTCTGTGCACATTTCCGCCGATGATGTCTTCTCGGGTGCTGTCACATCGTTATCTGATGCAACAGTCTGAGCTAAGCTATTTTGAATCTGATCTTGAGGTTGCTGATGGTGACTAGGAGTGGATTTTGTCGACCTTCGTTTGAGCCTTAATTAATCCAGTTTCATCGAGAAATTGCGCTGCATCCCCATCTCAGAACTTTGCACCACTTCAACGTCTACCTTAACATCATTTCCTTTCACAAACTTCTTTATAAATGTTTGCATGGCCATCCTATCGATTTCTATGGTAGCTGCAGTAGTTAGTCGTATGTACCATCTGCCTTCTTTCAAATGGATTTCACGTACCTCTTCCTAGAAATTCATCCCCTTCGGTATGAATCATTGTGTTGGTTAGAAATTGAGGAGTTGGAGAGAACAAGCTGAAGCGATGTGCTTCTAGGACAGAGCCGCTGGTTTGCCAATCAGTTCCATCAACGTGTAAGCATGAGCGAAGGTATCAGCATGTGGGTGCTTCTGGCTCCATCATTGGTTTGCTAACTGGAATGTTCATAATTAGGCTACAGGAGATATGCACAGCTATGGTGAGATGGAGTGAACCACTTTATTGGCCATCATGTCTCTGATATGCATGCGCAGCAAAGCATTCGCATCCTTATATGCAAACAACTAACTGATGGTGGATCTAAGGCCACGCACCTGAAACCTCCAATGGGATAAGTTCAAGGTGCATCCGGCTGCCTAAAGATACTAAGCACCTAAATCGTGAATTTAGAAAAAAAACACCACTCGATGTAGATTTTTCCAAGCTTTTATTCAAAAATGGTTCTAAGTGCCCGCGCTCGGTGAGAATTGCTTATTGCTTGCCACGGTTAACTGTACACTCTAGGATCAGTACCAGATCTGTATCTTCCATCTCATATCTTTCCCGGCGGGAGAAGGTTGTTTGTAGAGATACCGCTAGCGTAATGGAATGACACTTGTACTACCACACTAGCTAGGTATCGTCCCCGCCTTAATTGTTTTGCTTTTTGGAGGCTGAGAATTTGGATACAAATATCACTCTCGAACTCTGCTTGTTTTCATGACTTCAACGCTGGAATTCCGGTATGACTGCCACAGAACCTCCCATACTGATTGAGCTTTCTTCCAGCTACCAGTCTCTTAAAACACAACAAAACCTTACAATGGGAGACCCTCTAGACCTCAAGCTTTCTTGCATACTTTCCCGGGAAGCAAGATACACCATTTTAATTGATTTGTGGGGCCATGCCTTTAAACTCAAAGAATACATCAACAACGAATCTCAATTCTCTCCTTACTTCACATACTACGAACACGAGTGTCAACAAACCACAGTTGGAGGGGTTTTGCCGTTTTCTAAACACCGACAAGTGCTCGATGCGATCGTCACGATATCCACTGCACGGAGTCAACCTTACAACGAACTCCTGGAACTCTTAGGGACAAAATTTCTGGCGTTCAAGGAGGCTTCCCGAAGCGACCAGAATCTCGGCGTTACTCTTTGCCTGCGACTTTGGCTGATGATCAATGTTCGCGATCCTACGGTCGACGGAAACATTGTGCCGGGAGCCCGTAATGTCATTCGTATATGAGACTTTGGGAGGAAACAAACTTCCGCCAAGGGGAGGTTCGACCTCTTGTTTGAGCCACGACTTCAATGCGCGCAACCTAGATCGCCTGGCGGGTATCAGCATCTGGTTTACCGCAAACCTTGCCGACCACCTGATCTACGACCCTGATACTAATCGACTCCAAATATACCACTACAACTCCTTCTTGACGGCACATCTCGTTAACCGGAGCTCAGTTTGTTTGTATGCCATCCGTTTCTTTAGTTAACACGCTCTTCTCACGGCAACAAGCTAATACCGCATTAGTAGAAGTGTGTTCGACGAGACCTTCCTCCGCGAAACGCAACAGACGTTGAATCTTATTTTCCCCTGTCATGATGTTGATGCGACCGCCTATCTCCACCGACTGAAGAAAGTAAATAATACCGACGTCGACCCAACGCTCAGAAATGTCGCCCCCATGCCATACACATTTCATCCCTCTGAATTCCAATTCTACGGCGCACGTTTGGAAGTCTTGAAGGATGCACTGAATTCTGCACGGCATGCTTCTACCAAACAACTTTGGTTTGACAGACGGAACAGACATGCCTGGTGCGCGTTGTGGGTCGCTGTGGTGATCTTTGTATTGACAGTGATTTTTGGAGTTATATCAAGCGTTACAAGCATTATGCAAGTCAGGATTGCGTTGAAGGGTGCGCAAGCTGGTCGTGGGCAAGGGATTTGATCATGAATTGCCAAAGCCGATGAGTGATGGATATAATGACCATACTGACCATGGTGTTTACCATTCTCTGTTTTATAATGGGCTACGGATTTCAAGTGGGATGTATATATCTTCGTGAAGGGGAAAAATGCAAGTTGCCTCACCTCTCGTCGTTGTCCCTTAGAAGCAAATCTCGAACGTATCCCCATCGCCCATCGTGAATCCGTAGAAAGCCCGCATACGATGAGAGCGTTACTGATGTATCATCTCGGGCCGAGTCCGTGCGTTCCTAGTGCTGGATGTATGAGCATCGTAGTATCAAGCCCCACCGAGAAATAGACACCATCTTCAACCTCAAACACAACAGAAACTGTAGCTGGCAGTTAGCCATCTACCCGGTAGCGGAGGCCACCTCACCTTGCAACATCATCATGATATTAGTAAGCCACTTCCGAAAGTTTCGGGATTTAACTCAAGAATTGGTTGAATTCAATGGATTTGGCATAGCGATGCAGAATATTAGCCCTGTACTGCTACTAGAGCTGCGCTATCAGTAGTCCAAGACTCCAGAATATCAATATTACAAATATAAAAAGGGTTAATTCCATATGTTGCATATATGCATCTAAAGGTAGATACTCTGACCTCCTCCGCGCGTGACTACTGTCTACAGATGGTTATAGCTTCTCACACAGATATGTACACGGGAGCTCTCCTTACTGAACACAATCAACTATCTTCCTCCACAAGTAACATCATGCATTGAACGAAAGCGAGTGATCGACTATAACCACAGGCTTCTGACGCCTTTCTGCAACTGCTATTTAGTCAATACACCCGTTGTATGCAGCTCAGTCTTTATCCCTACTCGTCAGCGAGCCATGGGTAAATTTCATGTTTGCCAGGTGGACGTAAAGTAGATTTCTAAGACTCGATACATACCTAGGTAACTACTTGTCGTACGAATAACACTAATAACTGTATGGATTAGTACACAGGATATCTCAGGGTTTATGGCGAGTGGAAGCTTGCAAAAACTTTCCATCCCAAGGTTCGCATACGCAGTTCTCAAGCGTCGAGTGCAGAGTAGGCGGCCCTGGACCTGAGGTTCAGAGAACCACATCATGTGAGATTCGAGGTGTCTCTTTTTTCAGTGCTGTAGTATTCCACTCTATTGAGCGTTGAGGTTCGTACGTACCATGCTGTACAATCAGCAAATATGTCCAAGAGATAAACAGCGAACGGCCGCCTATAAATGACGGATTTGCTTTTGAACAAAGACCAAATGACACGAACTTGGAGAACGAACCAAAGTGCTACATGCACATGAGTGATACACAGCACAAGCAAGAGAGAGAAGTGTGATAGAACTGACGATGCAGAATCAGGTCTACATTGAAGGGAGAATGAGGAGAAGAGGTGCATGACGAGATAGATCCAGACTCGAGACACAGGCGGGAGAGGTCAGAGAGATCACTGTGCCTAGATTATTTCTGTGCACACCTCTCAAATGATAACTCTTTGGCCAACGAACCAACTTCGAATGTCATTTTTTGGATGCGTACCAAAGAATCTGATGACTGGTGATATTCGTTAATCAATTCTCTGTACGTACACCTCTTACACCTCTCGTACGTACATTTCGCAGCACACCGTCATGACAACGTCCCGAAGGTATGTCAAGAACTGCTGTTCCGCGAAGAAAAAAAAAGCTTGCATTCACCCTCGAAATCCGGTCTGTCTCCCCTGTCACTACAAGCACTACTCAGAATCTGACATTTGAATCATCTAGTTCCTTATTGTCCTAATCTTGTGCTCCACCAGTACTCCGAATAGCGAATCATCGCCAACTCGGGTAAGCTAGTGGGGGTGATTTTTTGGCCCGCGCTCTGACCGAGATTTGGTAGCCCCACACACAGCCCCGAGTTGTAGGTTCAAGGCCGCCTGCCACATTAACATCACTAAACAGGATTGCCTGGGGAGAGTGCTGTTGGCTCATTTCCATGGAGAGAAATGACATTGAGATGAAGACGAATTCACGAAGTTGGCGTTAATAATACGCATATACTTAGTTAATATTCCTGAAGGCACGCTTCAACCAAACTCCCGGATGAAGCATAGGAAACTCTAGCAGAGATATCAAAGTCAGAGCTGAAACAACAAAGTAGACAATAAACTCTGCTGTCTGTCCATTCTTTCCGTCAGTAAGCGCAGATTTTAATGGAAGTGAAAATTGAGGTGCCAGGGAACCCCTAGTGAAAATTCCAAATCAAGCTTTCTCTACGCCGAAAGACGAACCCTCGAACTTAGAGTCCATTCAACGCGTCAGGTTTCAGCCTTCGCTTTATCATTTAGACCTGTTCAGAGTGAGATAACTATATAATTAGGTTCAGTTAGTACATACCTAGACAGGTAAACCCCTCACGGCGACGAACTAGTTCGACTTTGACAGACTCAGCTGAAGTCACTACGCATCTCAAGCCTTTGATGTGATACTGCCCCTTTAACCCACAGAATGACGTCTTCCTTCGAGCTTCCCCTATGTAGAGTACGTCCTCCCTCAGCTCCTCTAGCTCTACCCACGCGACACCAACATGCACCACAAACTTGTAACTCGACTTAACGCATAACTTTGTAGTCGCCCCTGCATTATGGTATTTACAGCATTTCTGTGGAATTGAGCATGGCATTCATGGCTCTTTCCTCTTAATTGGCTAGGAATAGCCGACTTTGCGGTTGCTGTCTCATGGCAGCGATGGCGGGATAATGGGGAGACTAGATGGGTTCCGAACACTCTTCCCGCCACGGAAAATCAAAAAAACCTGGTAGTCGCATTCTGGTTGGTCAATCCTGATGTGGCGGCTGAAATATTTGCCAGCCCATTCGGTGGCATTCTCTCCGTAGTCTCAGGCGGTTGAACTGCCATGCCAAGACAGAACGTGTCGGGAGCGGTAGGATTTTATGGGAATTCTGGATCCGAGCTACCAAAAAGATAGAGAAAGTCTGCGAGTCCGTGTGCAAGGTAGGTCGAGGCCAGATTTCTCACGCTAGATCACTCGTAGCTACCAACTGAAATGCACTCGGCTCCATGATTAGGTAGCACACACGGGAAGAACCGTGATAGAAAATGATAGGTGGGCGGATCAATATTAAGGGAGACAATACAGAGCCGCGGGACCGCACGCGCTGTGTAAGGGTGGGAAGCGAAGGCTGCAAGTCACGAGCACAAGTGCAACAAATTAAGCTGTGCCTCCAACAGACGAGAGAGTAACGAAGGAAAACTAGGGGTGCTTTTCTTGCTTCGTGAATGCATGCAAAACAGAGCAGACTTGGCATCTAGCGACGAAGGTATCTTTGGATGATGTACGCGTAGTCTAGGAATGTTGTGCCACCGAGGGTGTGGAATGGGAACGGTGATCCTGTGCTTTCCACCCGCCGATTCCGCGGACACATTGACATCGCGGTTGCTTCGGAAACATTGTATCCTCGCTGTATGACCACAGACGTCAACTCACCAGGTGCATATCAAAGCGAGTCCATACTAGTTTGTGGCCTTACCAGGCGCAGTGAATTGGCCTGTTACAAGCTTTATTCTGCCCTAAATACAGCTTACCCCGCACTGCTTCACATGCTGAGGGACGTGAAGCGACGATCAAAAGCTGTAAAGTGTCGGCGACGACTAACGATCTCGGGTTAGGGCTGTCCTGGGCACTCCGTCAAGCATTACCGTTGTCTTCACTACCCCGCCGCGTTGTTCTCTGAACTCGGCCTTAACCAAGGGTCTGGAAGGCCAAGAAACAGCTCTATGCACCAGATTGCTATATTTGTTCGCTACCCCGCTTCTGCTAAGCCCGAGGTTCGTGGATTCGGTGGAACTGTGCTCATTTCTGTTTACGGCACCAATGAGAGTAGATTCTGGACGCGAATCGCGGCTCGAGCCAAGTGGTATTGCGACGCGCAGATGGATGGTGACAGCCCAGATAGCTGGTTGGGATCGCTAGAGCCGTCGCTCGAAGTCAGCCAAACCACTCTTCCACCTATTGCATGCTTGTTCGCGTTTAAACAGTGCTAGCGACTGGAGCAGAGCTCACGTGCGATCGACGTGCTGTGTCGATCGCTGTGTGTCTGAGAAAGATTCGCCGGACACACCCGATTGCTTGGGTTTCGGCGCGACATATCGACCATGAAATCGCGGTCCTTGTGGTTTGGACGACAAAAATGCAGAATTGTCCCGTCAACGGAGCACCGGAGTGGACAATGAAGGGAGACCATGCCAACACGAGTGTGTGCCGTACTCTACTCCTTCAGGACTGCCGTGGCTGACATCTCGCCATTTCTGATGCAGTACTCTATATGACAGTCGTATTCCTATCTGTTACACAGTTCAGGCGTCCAAGATGGGTTCCAGATCCTGCAGCGTACCTGCAGCGAATGCACGCTAAGCGATCCCGAAGTGGAACATCACCACTTGTGTGCGGCCCGCATAGCTTGGCGGCTGGAGTTTGCCGAGTGGGGACGAGTTTTAGCAGTCTCAACGTCTCGAAAATGTGGAGATTGCATCCAACAAGGGGCAGCGGAAAAGCTCTCTCAGAAAACGCACGAAGCAGGAGACGAGGCGCATGCGTTGGGGGAAGCTTGTTTGCACGATAGCTACAATGCCGTACGTGTGGCGTGAGATTCGAATATTCTTGGAGCTCTTCGGTCGAAGTAAAACAATCCACCGTTGCTAGCATGCGGCGTAACTCAACGAAGGCGAGCTCTCCGGTTCACGCGCGCCGATACGAACCAACCATATCCGGGGGTTCGGGCTTGGATCGAGAGCCAAGATCTAAATTGATCCACGGATCAAGCCGCAAAATCGAACAGGCTCATCGCTGGTTGAGCCAATCGCAGAGCTTGGGTTTGAAAGATTGTCGGTGCCTGCAGACTCGGTCGCCGACTGCAACGTGACTGGAGCATGCTATCGACGAAGCATGCAGATTCGGCACGCGTAGACTTAATGACGTTCAGCCTCACATCCTTCGCGGGAATGGGATTGGTGTGAATCAGGGGACAGGACAGGGGAATGGCCACAACTCAACCACGGCCGCGCGCGAAGCGTGGCTCTTTTCCATTCATACCAACAACCGATATCGGAATAGTGGAAATTAGATGACGAGCGGGTAGGCCAGAAAAGCAAAAGAATTCAGGGCTGAGAAAGGCCATAGGTAACGGACGGATCAACACCGACTGGAAGGGAGCCGTGCACTAGGTATCCCCCACGTTTTGCCTCGTGCAAGCGATTCCATCGGCATCTTGTCCAATCGTGAGCCAGGTTTACAATGCTGAGCCCCGTCAACCCAGATACCCATCCCTGCGCTTCTGAACCGGTACCAACATGATCTATTTTGGCCATTAGGTCGAATGTCTCAATCTTGGACCTTGGGCTCAGATCTAGACGACACTTCGGTGCGTCTAATACGGGGGAGAAATCCCTATAAATCCCCGACGGACTGCCATCCTCTTTTGCTCTTCACCATCACCAACTTAGTCACTCTTTACTACCTGCTTGTGTTGTGCTCGGCCTTCGTTCGTTAATCTTTTTCATTCATTCATTCCTTACAAGCAGAAATATGTTTTCGAAGCGGTGGACGATTTCGGTCCTACTCCTGAGCTTGGGTCTCCTCCAACTCGCATCTTCTCACGCGGTCGACTCCTCATGGAAACGCAACCCTCACGCAAATCCTCATGCAAATCCTCATGCAAATCCTCATGCCAACCCTCATGCAAACCCTCACGCAAACCCTCACGCATGGGCTCAGGTGGCGAAGGAGATGGGGATGGGTATGCGCTCACGCAAGAGGTCATTCCCGGACACGAACCGGGGCAAGAGCATCAATCGTGGCGACAACTCTCGAAACCCCGTTTGCAGGAAGTGGTATAGGATTCGTGACGTTATCTTGGAGGATATCTTCGGTGGTAAGTTGAACTCCTGAGAGCATACAAAACGAATTGGCTAACCTGGTTTTGATAAATAGGTCAATGCGGTGGTGCAGCTCGTGCCGCCACTCGTTTGGCTTTCCATGATGCCGGTACTTTCTCGCTCCGCAGACAGCGATTGAGACTTCCCAATGGCGGTGCAGATGGATCCATGCTTAGCGATCGCTCCGAGGTGCACCGACCAGAGAACAATGGCCTACAGAGAATCGTTGCGGCGTTGCAGCCGCTTCCCAGGCGGTACGGCGTGTCCAGCGGTGATGTTTTACACGTAGGCTCTTCCACTCTCCATTTATTTTGGCCTCACGTACTCATTTCTCCAGGTTGCCGGTATCCTCGCTGTTATCATCTGCCCCGGTGGACCCCCGATCGAGACGTGGATCGGCCGCAGAGAGGCTAGAAACAAAGCCCCCAATGGACTGCTTCCCGACGTCAATGACTCGGTTCCTAAGATGCTTGCACGCTTCAGGGATATGGGATTGGATACCCGTGATACCATGGCCTTGATCGGTGCTCACACGACCGCCACCCAACAATTTGTTGATCCTTCCCAAGCCGGAAAGTCTCAGGACTCGACCCCCGACATCTGGGACGTTAAGTTCTACGGTGAAACCTTGAATGACACCACTCCCGACAGTCAGTCATAATCCTAGGCTTTCACTCTTGCATCTGAATTCAATAAACTAATTTGTCTACAGACGTTTTCAAGTTTGCATCTGACATTGCCTTCTCCCAGCACCCTCTCTCCTCCAGGGATTTCGAGCGCTTCGTTGATGAGCAAGATGACTGGGATCGGGACTACTCCAGTGCCCACGAGCGCATGAGCCTTCTCGGCCAAGACAGGAGGCGTATGACCCGCTGCACGGAGATTTTGCCACCCGCGATTGATCTCGGTCCATTGTTTATCGACAAGGACGGGGACAACGGACAGTCGGATAACGAGGATGATCCAACCGTTGGTCATGAGCCTAAAGATTCATACACCCTAAATGTTGATCGTACGAAGCTCAGGGCTGTCATGAGGAAACTTAGAGGATACTGGGGATACGAGTGATAGAACTTGTTTTTGCTTTTTCGGAAGGATATGATTGGGCCGGGCATGGGTTTTTCTAGTTGAACGGTAATTTTAATTCATAATCGGTGCTTACCTTAGCTTAGGCGTCATTCTGCGTCGTACATTCATTTTAGGAGGATGGCAAATCCAAAGAGAATTGGAGTTGGAATGTACAAAACCTCTGGGGTGAAAAGGGCGTTGAGGCGACAAAACATTAGTTTAAATAAAGATCGTGTCAGTGAATTTGAAATCTCCAGATGTATGTGGTACCTGACAAGATCAAGAAAACAAACTCAGCACTTTCAGCATATCTTATAGGGGATACGACGAAAGTGGTGATTCTTATTAAACTAAAATCTAGCTATCATTCTTAGGGAAGCATCCAATATGCCATAAAGAATCATCACTAAGACTTTCATAATTCGTATACGCAAATTTGAAGTTTTATCAGGGTTTTAAGCTTTATCGAACTCCCCTATAGGGTATATATATGCAATAATATGGCTTGCTATTATGTGGCTTATGCAGGAACACCCGTAGCCTCCGCAATTTGGAGAAATTTCTCCTGATAGGGGAGCGGCCCTCATTGTTGAGTACACGTACTCTTATCAAAAGCATAAGAACGATAGGGGGGATGCATGACCAAGAAGTGCATGGCCGTGCGTAAATAGGTAGTGAACTGAGAATAACCTTGGGTGGGGTTCGAAGCCCACAGTGAGTTTGCATTGCTACAACTAGTATGTGGTGTTTATCTTGAATTGTAGTCAGTTTGGTGCTTCCTTTAATATGCTAGAGCTCTTGGACAACGAAATACCGAAGCGAGAGTTTATTCGTGCAGTCAGTTGGCCGGATGCCATAGCTAGCCCGTCCCTTGAAAACTAATGTTATGAATCACAAGAAGCTAGCCCCAGAATACATGCCTCAAAGGTCAAGGAGCGACTGGATGGTGTCGCATAACAAGGCTTGTGATGTAAAGTATGTGGAGAACAGATGCGGGTTTTTGTCTTACAATTACATACACTCAACTCCTCACTCACGGCTCGGTCTCTTCCGGTAGCCGAATCCAGTGAGCGAGACCTCATCCTGAGCCCCACTAGCTCGAGCTTGTTCGCAATTAATCGTCGCGATCGGATACACAGCAATTATTGACAACGAGCAGAATATGAAGCGGGCAGTCTCATGCTCAAACCTACAATTCGGATATCGCCACCCCCCTAGTTTCGAACATTCTTCTTTAGTATAGTTGTAATATAATAATTTGTAACTTTGTGGGTATCCATGATGCTCTACAATTGGTTTCCACTTTTCCTCGAATCTTCTAGTTTGATGGAATCCGGCTAAACAAATGGGGATCATTTCTGGTCCTGGCTCTGGGTTTTGTCCTGAGATCGGGCAGTCTCACATACAACTCCGAGTTGTAGGCCTGAGACTGCCTGCTTCGTGTTACATTACCATCGAGTGGTGAACTCTGCAGCTCTGGTTCGTCCGATTCGCGGTATTTTTTGCCGTTTGCAAACCAACAAGAGACTTGTGAGATGGCACGGATCGTGCGCGTGTATACATATCGGTTGATACACTATGCAAGAAACCGCCATCAATATCAGATGTACAGTGACAGACTACCCGATTGCGAATACCCCCCGGGTGTGAATTCCATACAAGCTACGGTTGCAACACAACCCTTGTCGAGATTTAACCAAGCACACTACTAGATTCGCAACTGGGTGGTACTCGCAATCGGGTGGTCTGTTACTGTAACCTATAATGTTCAAGAAGGTGGTGATATCTAACCACAGCTGTACATCCAGGTCGGGTATCTGCACTTTTTACGAGCCAGATCATAGAATGGATGTTGATCGGTCGTTCGTTGAGGTGATGTTGTATTACACCCAAGAGCTTGGAAACACCAGCCTGAAACCCCAATCGACGACCACATAACACGATTAGAGAGTCGATTCAACGCTCATCCAATAAGTGTTGACACGCAGATGTTGCAAGGTGCGCGGAGAACTCATCAATCGTCTGAATTCTAAAGAGCGGAAGAGAAAAGGAGAAAGCTTAAATACATAATGTTAAGATAACTATACTAAAAGTGTCAACCAACGTAACAGTCAAGCAGTCACATTATGCCCGTCGATGATCTCGGGCGAAAGCCTAGTATTTCCGTCAACAATAAGTAGCTACGAAGCCCCGCGGAAACAAATTGTCTGATCGAGATTAGTCTACACCGCTTCGACCAGTTTTGAACGAATTCCTCTGCCTGTTTCTGGCGTAGTATTTGATACAAAACCCGTCGCATATCCTTGCAATACTCCCCAGACACCGCAGTTATGACATTAGCTTCTATCCTCTCTAGCATCTCTAACCTACCAACGTTCCAGCTATGCTCCTCATTAGCATTTTTAGGCCTTCTTTCCCACTGGACCTACTTCGTTCATAGCGAACACGATACTCAGGTCTGGGCTCTCTTCCTTACGTTAATTGGAACCCCACCAGCTATGACTACACTCCTCTACTTGTCTACCGAGAAATCGCTAGAACATGCTAGCTATATCGTCGCCACTTCTGTGGGGTCGTATCTCGCAGCGTTGGCGGGGAGTATGATAATATACAGGCTCTGGTTTCACCAATGTACGTACCGTCAAACATACCGAGTGATGGCTCATGATACCCGCAGTGTACAAGTTCCCTGGCCCCTTCATGGCCAGAATCACCAAACTCTACTACCCCTACGCATACATCGGGTGTAGCGGAAAGTACCACCGTCTTCAGAAAACTTGGTTCGAAATATACGGCGACATCGTGCGCACTGGTCGGTAGCTCACTCCTCTGCTAGTCACCACGCTCACTACCGCAGGTCCAAACGAGCTCATCATAAACGACCCATCCGTCATTCCCGCGCTCGCAAAATCGTCAAAAGGAAGCTGGTACGCCCTCGGCCACTCCCTGCAATCCGTTCAGCTCGTTCGCGACGTCCTGACCCACAGCATCCGTCGGCGAGTATGGGACAAGGGGCTCTCTCCCAAGGCGATTGAATCTTACCTCCCTCGCATCCGCGAGCACACCGCGCTTCTTCTTTCAGCACTTGAGGGGGAAACAAACATTACGGAGATTTTGGGATACTATGCATTCGATGTGATGGGCGCCATCAGCTACGGCCGCTCCTTCGGTATGCTGGAAAAGGCTGGAAAAGACGGTAGCGACTACTATAGGATCATGACACATAAAAGCATGTGGACGATCGGACTGCTCGGCCATGTTCCGTGGACGGTGCTGCTGTTTGAGAAGCTCGGTGTCGCGGGGAGGGACTATATGCGTTTCATGAAGTGGTGTAGCGAGATTGTGGAGGAGCGATTGAGGCGGGGTGGGGAAGGGGATTTGTTTCAGGTTTGGATGGAGGCGGAGCCGCAGAATGTCGGCGTGCATCATATCCCGTTGAATGGAGACTCCAGAACCGCGATTATCGCTGGAAGGTAGGTTATCTGGCAGTGGAGACGTAGCGGGGCTGACTTGGAAGTGATACCACGGCGTCTACGCTCGTCGGGCTGTTTACCCACCTTGCAGCTTCACCGGAGATACTGAAGAAGCTCCAGATCGATGTCGACGCTAACGACACGGACTCGGAGTACCTCGAAGCTTGCATATCTGAGGCGCTGCGCCTGTATCCAGCTGTTCCGAGTGGAGTCTCTCGGAAAACTCCACCCGAGGGGATCACACTCGAGAACGGCACGTACATTCCCGGGGGAATAAATCTCCTCCTCCCACTTTATACGGTGATGCGGGATCCTCGGTGGTTTGATTCCCCGGATGAATTTATTCCCGAGAGGGTGAGCGTGTGGTATTCTAGTAAGGATCGCAGGCTGACGAGTGAGGCGGTAGTGGATTGATTCTAACTCGGAGGAGCTGGCACGGATGAATGCAGTGTTCCACCCGTTCTGGGTGGGAAGATATCAATGCGCCGGAAAAGGACTGGCTATGACGCAGCTTAAATTCGTCGCTGCGGCGGTTGTGAAGAGGTATTCATTTTGCCTGAAGGAGGGGCTAACGGTTGAGATGGTGAGATGGTGGTTTCGGTGAAAGACGGAAAGCTAATCATTGATTAGGCGATGGATGGATGTATTGATACGTTTACGATGGAGATGGGGCCGGTTTCGTGTGTTTTTACGGAGAGGAATGGGAAATATGAAGTCTGATATGTCACTCTGCACGGTTATGAATAATGGGGTAGGTTTGGTGAATTAGAAAGGTTATGTAGTCGGGGTATCATAGCCATGAATACTGGATTGATTCCCTCACGCGGTACATATCATTCTGTGGATAGTTGTAATGGGAGGCTGTCAAACAAGCATTCTAGCACTAAGGCTTGCGTGGTAATTCGAAATTAGGTGACAATTCGGTGAGTCAGAATATCACGACTCCATACACATCTCTCCGTCTCTCTGTCTGGGAGGCCGAACCGACAGAATGTATTATCAATACGAGCGACGTCTTCTGTAACCAATCGGAAGCGACAGCGGGGGCGGGCATGCCCGTTCCATGCGCATTGCCAGAGTCGAAAACACCCTATTGGCCGAACTGTCCCCGACAGAGATCTCATCGCGTCAATACGAGGTGGTGTCGTCAAGCTTTCTTATGTGATGTACATGTCAGACTTAGATGTGGGGGCTGTTGATCGAGGAGAGTGAGAATGGGTGCATGAGTCATAGGAATCATATCCACTTCACTCTCCCTGTTATTCCCAATCACTCCGTATCATAGTCTCAATTCCTTAATGTCGTTCACAGATTTGGCTACGCACTTCGGTGGCTGCCTCTGCACACTCGTCCGCTACCGGATTCTGCTACCGATCGAGTCACCACTAGCTCTGGGCCGCTGGTACGCATTACCTCGAGCAGAAGAACGACTCTAATATCTGCAGCTCCTGTGCGTCTTGTCGCAAGTCAGTTTCCTCGCCGCAAGCAACCTGGATCACGGTCCCGAGCACGGCAATTTCGTGGGCTACACGGCAGCAGGAAGCACCGGTGGATCAACCGCCAGGGTATTCGCAAATCAACAGCGGCAGTAATCAGCAAAGCGAGCAGCGAGAGATCCCGTGGCCGTATAAAGAGTTTAGGGACCAGGGCGGGGTGGTGAGGGGGTTCTGTGAGTGGTGCAGTGGCGGGGTGTTGGCGAGGAGGGACGGGGCGAGCGAGGTGAGGATTGCGGCGGGGAGTTTGGATGAGCCGAGGGTGTTGTCTGGTGTGGTGGTTGCGGAGGAGGCTTGTTGCGGGGAGGGCCGAGTGATGGATTGGTGAGCCAGGACGACGCTGGCGGTGTTTACTGGAGTAGAGAAGGGCGCAGCTTAATTGATGCGATTGCTTGTTGGTTGTTGCTTGTTTCGGGTCGAAGGCATTGGGTTGATGGTGTGCTCGCTTGCTGGCACTCGAGTGTTGTTTCGCCCTCTGTTCCCTCCTTTGTCTCCTTCCTCTTGTTCCTCTTCCCACCTCTTCCCACCCACTCAGCCAAGCATCTCCCCCCCCCTTCTCTCCCCTCCACCGCCCCGCCATGCCGCCCCTCCCCGACAACCCAATGCGCAGACCTCGCCTTTGCCGCCTCCCTCTCCCAGTCATCCTCAAAGTCCTCGACCACCTTGACTTCCGCTCCCTTATCGCCGTCTCCCGCCTCTCGAAGCGCTACAGCACGCTGATCACCAACTTCCGCAAACGCGAGCTCTTCCTGATCGGCCCGCCCACTCCTTCTCCCCCTCACCTGGCCATCACCGCTCCACCCCAGGAAGAAGACGCTACAGAAATCAACCACATCCACCCCATATTCAACCACCTCTACTTCGCCGCCACCAACCCGGTCAGCGCTATCCGTATCGGCTCCGTGCGCGGCCCACTACTCGGAAGTCTCAAAGTCAAGAATGCGTTTGCGACCGAGCCCGCGATGCGCGAGATGTGCATCCGCATCATCAGCAGGAAATGCGGGAAGGTGTGGGAGGGCGAGTGCGATATCAAGAAGGCTGCGGGAATCACCGTGTGGGAGCTGGTGAAGCAGTTGACGAGATTGTAAGTACGCTCTGGGTGCCAGACTTGTACTAATGGGTATAGTCTCGCGCAGGATATGGAGCCATTAGTTTCCTTCAGGGGGTGGTTTGGGGATGAGTACTGCGAGAGAAGGCGGCTTAACCCGGAGGTGGTGATGGCGAATCATGAATTTTTGCCCGAGAAGGAGTAGGTAATATCAACAGGGGATTGGAGAGGGAGCTAATAGTGTTATGGGCACTTCCCCAAGCTCTGGGTCGTCAACCCTGAGAACCGTATGCAGATTGTGTGTGAGTACGGCTTGAGCAAGCGAGTCAAGAAGCATTCTACTCTCCCCTTCCCCGACTCTAAAGACAACGGCATGGAGGGTGTAAACACGCAACTTGCCCGCCTTAACCTGACACGCCAGTCAGTCGACCACGAGGACTGCCATCAACCTCGACAGAACACCGACCTCTCAGACATTCCCGCCAGTGGGGGACAAGAGGGGGTTGACGATTGGAATCTGGTCACCGAGGAAACCGCAGTTCCTTTTGGAGATGTGGAAGCGGTTGAAGCTGCAGAGGCTGCGGCTCTCCAGGTCACCCTTTGGGCACAGTGGAAGGGCGATTCCAACGAGAGTAAGAAGAAGTGGGAGGAGTGGATGGAGAAGTCCTGGTTGACTCCGGAGAAGTAGGGTGTCAAGTCCATCCACATTACGCAGTCTGGGTTGGGGGCAGTTGTGTGCTGCTGCGGGGGGTCATATGGTGCTACAATTACCTCCATAGATATAGATCCTAGCAGCTGAATAAAATGGTGTTTGCTGCATTACAACCGATCTTCAGCGTTTGCGGGAAATTGAAAATATCGTCTGTAATGCACTTGCCCGATTACAAGTAGTCGTATTTAGTACGATGCACGTGGGTCGGGTCACATACGCAATATGCAGCCTCTACACATCGTCGCACACGCAAATAAACGTTTCACAGCCACCTCCCATCTCCTCGACAGCACATCCCAAAACTCCTCACCAGCAGCCACCCAAAACTCTTCACCAGCCACAAAGCCCGACGTAAAGACGTGAAACGTTTCACCCATCCTAAGCGCCCCCAAGCCACAGGCCTACCACCCCCCCATGCAGCGCTTCCAGAAATTGATCCGAGACCGTAACCGCCCGCCCAATCCCACTCAAAATAACAACGATATATAATCGAAAAACAACCCACGTTTTTTTGCTGTAAGCAATACCTCATCCACTCTTTTGCCTTTCGCTTCCCCGGGCTGCGCCTGCAAGATCTGGATCTTGATTTAATTATGCTTTTTGTTTTCAGTTTCTTACTACTGGCACTGGGGGCCACGGCGCTGCCGACTACGTTGACTTCGACTTCTACTACAACGATACAAGTGCTCGAAACCCCACCACCGGAGATACCCTACCCAGCGAACTCGACGTCCACAACTACTATGAAGTTCCGCCTACTAGTCCCTTCCCCGGGACAAGATGTCCAAAATTCAACAGTGACAGTCACAGCGACCACGACGGTGACTGTGGCAGAAACACTCATTGCCAGAATTACATTAACGGCTACAGCGATGGAAACGTTGACGGAGAAGGAAACGGTTACAGTCACGGAAACAGTACCGGCTAAGCTGGGCCAGCTGGAGTTTCCGGGAAAGGGGTATAGTGGGACGGTGGTGCTTAAGGTTGTTCCTGCTATTAAGACAGGCGGTGGGGGTGGGGGGGACCAAGATGCGGGGAAGGGAGACGGGGGAGGGGGAGGAGGGGGAGGAACGCCAGTAGTGGGAGATGATGGGAGTGTTGTGGGATTTTTGCCGGAGCCGGTAGGGTAGGGGGTAGATGGAACGGAAATGTAAGAGCGGGGCTACCGTGGAATCGAGGGGGACATTGTCTTTGATAGACCGGAAGGAGTGCGGGCGTTTAGAGGAGATTGTTTTAAGTTGGAAGGAAAAGCGTGTATATAGACTCTCACGTCCATTCGGGAACGAATATCGATAATACCATTGCGATCTCTTCATGTTTGCAAGCGTTCCAACAGTCTTGTCCAGCAATATCGAGGTGCACCCCAACAGCGAGACTGGGTTCTTGGGCGGAGAGGAGATGTAATGCGGAAATGTTAGCTACTAAGTACATTGTAATAGTATATAGTGTTGTTTTCTGGATTTACTCTGTAAACTTCTACCAATTGTAGAGTACAGAGTAAGTGTGGGAATGGAGTACTCGTAATAACCGAATCTTATAGTCAGCTTTTGCTCTCCTATCCATGCATAATTTGTAAGGCTCAGATCTTGCAAACACACAAAAATAGGGGAGGTTTTCCGTAAAAACAAGAGTGTGTGGGTCTCCACTTCGACTATCTAAGACTCTCTACCGGGGTTAGGGTTAATGTAGCAACATGGGAGCGAGAGCGAGTTTTGTCCGGTTGATCAAGTCAAAACGGTATATTTCCATATCCATCGGTACCGATCAGTATAATCGTATCTATTGCCCGCAGACGGCTATGTATCACTATCGACATGCTGTCTGATACTCATTGTTATGCAGATGCACGCTCTGACATGCGTTAAGACGGCAACATGTGGAAATAATCAAGCTGAAGCAGCATCTCCACTCTATCGCTCTTGGGCGAGTTTTGCTCATCTAGTGTAAAATGTACTCATATCGCCGCCGCATTTTGAATCCCAGAGGAGCGATATATTTCGCCCGCCAATTTGGTATGACAGGGCGCAATTCCCCCGTTAAATGTGCTGTCTACGCAACATAGACGCGGTATTACATTGCACATTGCATCTGATCTTTGAGTCTTCAGACACTCATGGTGGAAATTAGGAGGAAATATTTCCCAAAACGCCTTAGTTGACTCCACATTGAGGCAGCGCACAACTTCCGGGGGGTGAAGTTGAAGTGGAAATGGTGCGAATAAGGGGATGAGGGCAGTGAGGGGGCCTACGACTTTTCTTTGTTTTCCTTTAGGTTTTCACTGGAGTAGGGGGGAAAATTCTGGGAATCTGTATGTCATAGCCGCAAGCAGCTGAATACAAAATGATTACAAACAAACAAACGCACAACTTCCGCAACAAACATAGTCTAAATAGTTAGAGAATACCTACGACAAATCACTCGCGCTTTGTATTTCCAAGATGCTCGCTGATCGAGTGATTAAGAGCTCTTGCTAGTGTATGACTAGTGGGGAGCTCGTCCTTCCACCAAGCACATCACGTTAAGTGATGATAAGGAGGTCAAGTGGAACCTCAAACGTGCAATGTTAGACTCGTATGGCTCGAAGGCTGAAATCCTCCTTGGAACCTAGCCTTGAAACCGCTAAGAAGTAAAGGAAAGCTGAAAATACCTGATGGCACGTTGGCCGGGGGGCACAGTTCTCTCATACTCTAGTAATCTTGAATTATCTTAGAAAAACTTCTCCCTTACAACAATTTCCTTGATAGCTTTCTTGGCGACTTCCATACTCAGCTCAAGAGTCTCCTTGTATCGATTTAGTTTAAGGAGGGTACGTGAAAAGCTAACTGGAGTCAACTTCAACCATCCATGATTCGCCATACGGTACGACTAGAGCCAAGGGTGTAACTATCATGTATCACTTGGTAGAAGCTCTCGCTTGAAGACAGAGGATCCTTTAGAGGCTCTTGTAATAGTTAAGGCATTGCGAGACCAATCACCAGACCACCATAACGCAATCCTGGAGCTCTCATACCAAGCACTAACCATCTGCGGACGGGGTGAATCCGCCATAGATCCACTAGTACTAAAGTTACAAATCCGATTCTTCCCCCAACCAGCAAATACTTCTATATACAAGCGTTAGCTAGAATTTCCTTATCACCAACCACAATTCCCCTGCCCAATCCATAATCCTAACTCTTCCCATCAACCTTTTGTAACCCGGTGTTGCTTCCAAAGCACGTAAAACCTTCCCTGAATGTACCGCGGATTTGTATAGACACCATCTATATTCTCGTAGTCAAAATGATTGCATACTCTCTACTGCAGAAGATACCTCTATTATGCGGGCTTTAACGGAGCGTCGGAACGAGGTATTAGTAGCAACTTCAAGGCTTCTTTCAAGGATAGCTTTGTTATAATTAATTTCCGGCGAGTAGAGTGTTAGTGGTCTTCGAAACCATTTCACGGCTACCGCTTTACCAACTCGTTACTATCGTTTCCGAATCGGGTTTCTGATCGACCATCGAGAGAGTCTCCATGCCACCCTTTCCAAAGCTTTTACTAACCCCGATAAGTCTTTTAGAGATGGAAGCGAGGTATTCCCGAGACTAATAAAGCTACTGACACCGCAGGATGAGATGCCCCGGAATATATTTTGAGTATCATGGGACTGCGTGGGTGATACCCCATGATACATGGAAATGCGACAGCACTAATTCACTTTTTTCTTGCCGGAAACAGGGGCGGTATGCGTATTTGTTAGTGCTTTACTTCCAAGATCCTTTTATCCACAGGGTTGCGACAATAACGCAGGCCCCGAGAGGCTTTGAGTGATCTTTAAGAAGCCATTGTAAGATTACAGGTAGGTTTTCTATCTGAGTTGTCATACCGTTGGATTAACCGAGGTGATAGGTACACACGGCCTGCTCGCCAAAAAGACTAGATGTCTTGGGATCCTCTTAGGTCTCGTTGTTCCGTGGCCGACGCTACCGGTACCGTCAGAGGTAAGTATCCCGATAGTACATGATGTAAGCTCTTCAGTGCTCTGCGTCGATTGTCCAAGGAAGTTTACGTCTGCCACCATTGCAACACAAGCACCGCAACAGATTCTTGCTGACACCAGCACCAGGCCAGGCCGGCGCCAAGGCAAGCTGGCAAAACAGCAGCTGGGCTCTTGTAGCGCAAGCATTTGAGATGGAAGCCAAGCCTGCCCTGTGTCAAGGACGGCCGGTAAGAACGCGGCGATCTGCAGGCGCCTGGTGGACGGCCAGGCCGCTTAGGAACACGCAAATGGCACCAGTCCCAAGCCCAATTGTCACAGACTTCGTGAATTACGGCCCATTGACATTCCTCTTTTTTGGGGCCAGTTGTGTCTGCTCATTTTCCTCCTTGGCGCGGTGCTTTGAGAGACATTTGGTCGCCACCTAGGATTGTGAAGCCGGTTGAGTGTAGTAGTTACCGAGGGTCTCTATTCGGAGGGACAACAGCAGCAATAACGGAAGAAATGTTAGAAACTATCGTATCTATGTTAAAGGTTCTGTGATAACCGATAGAAAGATAACAGTAACGCATGATGTATAAAAGGATGAGAGGAGTGTACCGATGTCGGCTTCTGTTGTTTGTTAGGTTGGGGTAGAAGGGTGGAAGCTGAGATTGAAGAGGTTCATTGATTGGTAGATGGAAGGATGGCTTGGTGGGGCACAGTAAATCAAGCACGATAGTTTGGGTATCGTACATGTACACCGTAAGTACGCTTTTAATTTCCTTGCGCCAACTCGTAAGACCCTTGACTTTGTTTTTCATAAGATCCATTAAACAAAGTAAAGCTCGTATCACTTTAACAAGCTAAGCAGCAGCTACGCTGATAGTTCTTCTCTTTCCCCACAGTCAGTTCGTAGAGAAGATGGAGAGTAAATTGCAACTTGACTGGCTGGAGGCGCGAGTGAGAATAAATGCATTGGTGAAATAACTAATCGAGAGCTACCGTGCCGGCAAACCAAGATCACCATAACACTATCCCGAATATTGCCGGAACATTTAGGTGCCTCATGGGTTCTTGCTGGTCCATACGTTTGGAAAATGAAGTGTTGAGTCTCATACACCGCCGTTCCAGAATCCCATCTTTTAATGGTAAGATATGATGATGGGATTGGTGTAGGGGATACCTTGCAGCATATGGATAGGTATTAATGCCTCGAATGTGAAGGTTGAGCGATTTATATCTCTTATCTCCTGCATCTCGTAGTCTGCTTTGTGTATTTAAGCTGTCGTGGCCGCCGTCTATAAATGAATCCGGAGCTTCATAAAATCCATACCGCAAATCAAGATAGTTCAGTCAAGCAACACTTATTCGCAACAGATCGTTCGCCAGCCAAGAACATCTACTCTATACATACTCTATATCCAAAATATCGGTCATCATCCGACGCGTCCACCCTCTCCCGTCCCCCAGCAGCTGACTACCTAGACTAGCCACCCCATCATCAACTCCACCCACTCCCAACATAGCATCCTTGCCACCTGCTCCCTTCTCGCCTCCAGCGTTACTCCAACCACCCCATCAAGTCCTTGCATATGCTCCACCTCCAACGCCTGCCTTGAACATACCCACCTCCACTTCAATCCCGCAGCCACCTCTCCCTCCATGAAGTCCCACTTTAATGCCACCTCTTCGCTCCTAACGCCGTTAGACGTCTTAATCCAAAACCTTGCCATGACTTTTCTTCCCCAGAAATGGTAGGCGGGGATGAAACATTCCGTTGTCCTAGCCTCTACAGACGAGGAAGTAGAATTTGGCACGTACTCGAGTTCAAAGCGGCAGTAATCCATTAGGAACTCAGATTTGAGGATCATTCCTGCTGTGGCAACGGGATAGGGGCGCAGAAATGCCGGTGCCGCGCGGAGGCCGCGGTATAAATCTCCGAAGAGAGCGGCACGGGTAAGTGGGACGCTGTTGTCATGCGGGCGTATCCCGATGTCCAAGTATGGGTTCAGAGGAAGTTCAGTAGTGACAGGATCGGAGGAGACGATCGAAAAGTCCTCCGAGTTCCATCCGTCGCCGCTTTGGAAAGGTGCTTCAGTTTCATTTTCGACTCGCCTCGGTTTTCCGCTGGTGGCGTGTGCCATTGTGAGGTTCCAAAACGTCCAGTTCAGAGGGCCCGCCAGTTCCATGCCGTGGAGTATCGCGTCCATCATGCTGAGTTGGTGGTGGATATTCCCCGAGTTGTACGCGGACTGGAAGTTCATATCCCACGGCACTCCCGTTTCGCCGATAAGTATAGGAGTAGGGGTAGTCACTCCGGCGCGGAAACTGGAGAGTTGACGCCAGAAGCGGCGGAAGTTGGCGGCATAGTTGTTGGTGAGGCCCAGACGTCCAAAGTACGTGTGCGCGAGCATATTCCTAGACCCTCGGGCGAGAGAGAGAACGTCGAATGATATGGTGTAGGACAGCTGCTTTTCGTACAAGCAGCGGATGTCGTACCAATGTGGGGAAAAGCAGACCTGGTCGTCTTCCGGAGGTATGGCAGAGTGCCACTCCGGGACTGTATCATTCGGAACCGGCTCGACGAAGAGCCAGGTCCCCATTTTCCCGCCTTTGACGGCGTCGAGTACCGCTCGGTGAAATGAGCGGAGGAAGGGGACGTAAAAGTCACGTTCAAAGTCGACCCGGATACCTGTGACAGGGTGAGCGAAAAAGTAGGACGAACCTTTTGGTCCGAGCTCAACGGAGCCGGATGACGTAACAGTAAAGACGCGCTCGTCTTGCCAGATGTCCGAAGCGCCCTGAAGATAGGCGGTTATATGGTCTCGGTTCAGAACATCGCGGCGGGTGACTTTCGATGGAAGTGGCCAGCTGCGTGAGTAGTAGCCGACGCTGGTAGGTACGCCGGCTGCCAGAGCCATGGATTCTATGGCATTTGGCATGTGGCCCAGGTGCAGATCCGTGGTCTCGTTGAAGGAGTGAAGCGACGGCAGGCCGATATATCCCGGATGGGGTTCGTTCATCGGATCCACGCCCAGGACATTGGAACAATCTTTTAACCTGCTCATTAAGTGTGCGAACGCGCGGGTATAGGTAGTGCGCAGGACATGACCGATATTCTTTCCGTAGAATTCGGTGTTGGAGCCCGTGTACACGGCCTTTGGAGCAAACACTTCGCCAGCAAAAAAGACGGTGAACATTGTCGCGACCGCATATTTGGAATAGTTCGTAGGCCATAGTCTGCCGGAGGGCGTAGATAAGTTGCAGCTCGTCTTCGGTTGATCGAGAGCAACGGCGCATACGTGCGGGAACATTTTCGGATTGAGACCGACAAGATGAAATGTCCATATCGGTGCGCCGGAGCCACCTGTAAATCTCGACCACTATTTCCATCAGTAAGCTTTCGTTGAGCGCTGCGAGCTCGTTGTGGATAGTCGCGTACGCAATCCTGATGACCATCGATAAACACGCGTAATCCCGCCTTCTCGGCCTCCTTGACAATCGTGTGAACATAGTTCATATACTCCTCGTCGTAGACACCAATCTCCCGAGGTTCCAGCGCTTCCCAGACCACCACCAGCCTCACGACGCCCACCCCCCAGCTCCGTAGCTGCTCCCACCACAGCCTTGCCTCTGCAGCATCCTTGAACGGTTTTCCGGTGTACGAGACATTGGAGACATCGTAAAACCCGGAAGTACCGGCGAGTGGATTGTTCTGAGGGTACTTTGCATCACCGGCGACGTTGAGACCGCGAAGGAGGAGACTGCGGCCGTGGGAATCGGAGAAGGTATTTAGGGTCGTATGGGGTTTCACGGCATCGAAGGTGACGTTCGAGGATATGGCGGAGAAGGTAGAATTTATAGTGGAGGTGTCGAAGGAGGGTGAGAAAGATTGCATCGCTGGGGATGTTCGGCAAAACTCCTCAGCTGTGAGCTTATACTTAGCAGGGAATGAGCCGCCGGAACTTGCCGTGCGCTTATGTAGTTAGACCAGGATGAGGATCACAAAGTATCACCCAGCCATTCCTCGGTCTACCTAGTAGTGATAGAAGATAGGCACTTTTTTTGGTTAATATGATAGCAGCATTGTGCGCTGGTTCATGTTTATAAGTTGTAGTTTCAGCTTGCCTTATTCCTACTCATAATTACCTACCTAGGTACTTGTATCGCTCTAGATTTCTCTTAACATTTGGAATTAGTCCTTGTCTCGCACCCAGACGTTACCCGGCAATTCGCTCCGCAGGGCTGGGGATTCCGTTTCCGGACTGAAGCATTAGTTATTTTTGACGTCGAGGTACGAGGCTCGAAGTCACGTGATAGTAAGGAGGTCTCGGTGCGAGACAAGCCCTACCCACTGCATCCATACTTTCCCAGTGTAGATGTATAGACAAACACTCCATATTGCGGTTGAACCCGAACTCGCTTGCTCCACCAGGTTTGCCTGTGCGATATCGCCGAGTTGCGTTCACCGATAGATATATCTCCTCTACCTACGCACGATGGGTACAATCATTACTATTTGATTTTCGTTGCTATCCTTTTACCGCTACCGGCTCCGCAATCGTGGATTGCCAATGGAAGTGATCATATCTGGCGCGAACAACCCGGGAACACAAAATAATACAGAATTACGGCGAAGTAACTGGCACAAGTTCCCTGCACATTAGTTCTGTACCTTTCTCTGTGGTATCATGATTGGTCTGGAATGTATAGATAGACGGGCCGTTGGGATAGCATAATCAGTTGACAGCCTAATAATTTTCGAGTTGATCACAGAACTAGGCTCTCCCAGAGTCGTAGTAGAAAAGTCCAGCTGACCGTAACTGGACACAACGTGTATTCGCTAATGGGGGAAACCGAGAACCAGGAAAATAGACCAATAAAACATTGGAGGTGATGTTCGCACTTATATCTCTAGGAAGGATAGCTGTGGTCGAGTTGAGAGGCACACTACCCCAGGACCCAGAGATTGAGGCCTCGAGATCCTCAGAAATCCGGAAGTTCATCTACTACTATCTGCTCCAATCAAACTCGAGGGTATCGCAACAAATTCTGCTGTGTAGATTCTTTCCATTGGGTTTCAAGCGCTCAAAGCCTGCCTGCGACTGTACTGTAAGAGCACATGCTATGTGACCGCACAACGTCGCCACCATTGTCCATCTAGATCTGCTTCGGCTCGAGTTCCGCGAATCTAGAGCCGAGCTTCCCCGCAAAGGTCACTAAAACTTCGCTAATACGTCTTTAGGGTCTGAGATCGCGTGTTCTGTGGGTGAACTTAGGTGATTCTAACGCTCCAGAGACACACGTTGCAAATCGCTTTGCGAATACGGGGTCGTTTAGGTTCTTCTCATCCATCGGCATGTCATAGTGTATGACAGTTTGCGGACCAGAGCCCGTCCCACATGCCAACCGTTGCTGCGTAGTCTAATCAGCCTCTAGCTAAGAACTAACATTGTTTTGACAAATACCTCCGCGGGTGCTGTTCGAGCCGTCGGTGTGACACGGCTGGCTGTCCGGGCTACCGGCGGCCGAGCCCCGGGTCTTGCAGCCAACCCGCACGTGGCGGAGGCGGAGAGGAGTGCTGTTTGTGGCATTTTGGCGCGACAAGCACATTTAGCCAGCCACTAGTAGAAAGGCCTAACACCGCCACACCGCCACCTAGACTAAGACATGTGTATAGTGCAACTCTCGGGCCGATGGAGGAGGAGGCGGCACAGCTTGTCTCGATGTCCATCCCATTTCACTGTTCCCTTGTATCGCAGCAAACGGGAAACTCTCTGGAGAATTGAAGACAATCAGTGCTGCAATGTCTGACAAGCTGCGTCTTCAAGGAGCGCGGATTCGATGGACCTGTGGGGTTAGCGTGACTGGCTGAAATTAAATTTTAAGTTAAGTTTAGGGGTAGATGCCTCGTGCTGGTGTCACACCATCGAAAGAATCACCAGTCATTCCACACCACAGCGAACCAACTGCATCACCGCCGAGGGATTGAGCGTCGTCGCCCACTCGTCATCTCGGAAACGTCGTCAAACGAATGGGAACTGTGTGAGTGATTGATACCGCTTTCTTCACATTGCATGCGCGCGCAACTGCACGGCAATGTGCAGACAATTGGGAACAACGTGTCCGTTCCAATTTTCTGTCCATCGCCCACGCCTACGAACTCCACACCTCTTGAGCCCTGCATAAGCGAGATGGCAGCCAGACGGCATTCCGCGCGGCAGGTTGCAGTGATGCGGCAAGTTGAGCGGCGGTGGGCATTTTGGTTGCGATGCAAGTGAACTGATAATAGGCACGTTATTCGGAACGCAGCGGCCTTGCCCATTTCATCCGCCCAGCTAACCCGCCATCCTTTCCATCCCAGTACGCGTGGTAAGATCTTTTTGCGCAACGCAAGACAATACAGTCAAAGCTCCCTCCTACCCCCCAGCAAGACCACCTATCGGGTTGCTGGATCCGTTCCATCTATCTTGCACCCCCGACCCAATTTTCCTCCCTTTTTCTCCCTTTTCTATTGCCCCTGTCCCTTCAATTCATAGCTCCACCCAATACCCTCGCAGCAACCAACTACTTAGTAAGTAGGTGGTGGGAAACTCGCTGACCGTCTAGCCGTTCCCCTTTTCCCTTCAAAAGCGCTCTCACCCCTCGGATTCGGTAGACGGAGACCTTCACGGTACCTGGCCATCGCCTTCAATACTCGCAACTGTATACCGGGTATCAATTGCATAGAAAGCACCGAAAAACCGCCGGAACGCTTGATTCGTCACGCAGCCAACAAGTCCGCCGAATCGCACTACCATCGTCGACACTTCCCGCCATTATGACAAGCTTCTTATCCGCCTCTTCGGTGGGCGAGAAGGTGTTGTCGGCCACGACACCGCTGTTACAAGTGAATGAAAATGAGTCCAAGACAGCGAAAAGAAAACCAGCCACAACCACAAAAAATGGCATCAATTCTAACAGCAGCACCAAAAAATCGAATGACGGTATCGGTGATATAGGGAAGGGAACAGGGCACGTAAACCCGTCTTGGGGACGCTTCAACGCAGGAACATGGATGAATACGTTGGGTTGCGGAGGTATCATCCTTATCTGTCCAATTCTCGTGATTCTTCTCGAGGTTGGGTTGTTCCGAACCGAGTTCCACGGCTCGATCGTAAAGGTATTACTCTCTATTTATGAACTGGGGCCTATCGAGTTTTCGAAGACGTACGGGCCACAATATTGCCAGACTGCGACGATAGGTTACTTCGCGTGGGTGATCTTCCAGATCGTGCTCTACATGGGACTCCCGTCCAAGATCTGCTACGGGCAACAAACCCCCGCTGGACATCTCTTGCCGTACCACGTCAACGGTTTGTCTGCCTGGATTGTGTCACATGTTGCATGGGCGGTCGGCTCCTATAATGGTTTGATTGATCCGGCCCTCATTGCGAGGAACTGGCCGGGCTTGATCGTGGCGTTCAACATTTACGGATACATACTGCCCTTGTTCGCTTACATCAAGGCGCACCTCGCGCCGACGCATACCGACGATCGCAAGTTTTCGGGCTCGATAATATACGACTACTACATGGGCATCGAGTTCAATCCGAGGATCGGAAAGTGGTTTGATTTTAAGCTTTTCCACAACGGAAGGCCGGGGATTGTTATGTGGACATTGATGTGAGTAGACTTTTTATACTTTTCTTTTAAGTTATTGATACCCTTGTCATTTTTGTCTTGTCTTGTCTGTTGTGGTCGATTGGAAGACCGGTATCTTGGTTGCTGCAAGATGGGCGGGTGTGGTAGATTGTAGTCTACATAGGTGACTGATTGAGACTTACATGACTTCTACTTCTACAGTGATCTCTCGTTCGCCGCATACCAGTACCAGCTCCATGGTTACATTACGAATTCTATGGTTGTGGTCAACATCCTACATGGCTACTACGTTATCGACTTTTTCGTCAACGAAGACTGGTTTGTCACTTACACCATATCTCAACTATGGTTGCGCTGACACTTCCGGTATAGGTACCTTCGCACCATTGACATCTGCCACGACCACTACGGCTTCTACCTCGCGTGGGGAAGCATGGTGTGGCTGCCGACAATCTACACCCTTCAAGCTCAATACCTTGCATACAACCCGTACTCCCTCTCCAACTTTGGCACCGCTCTCCTCCTCGCTACCGGTACATCCAGCTACATTATCTTCCGTCTCGTCAACTACCAGAAGGATCTCGCTCGCCGGACCAAGGGCGACTGCATCATCTGGGGCAAGAAGGCAGAGGTTATCAAGGCCAAGTACCAGACCGCCGACGGTGTGCAGCACGAGACTATCCTTCTCTGCTCTGGTTGGTGGGGCACCGTGCGACACGCCAACTACCTTGCCGACCTAGTGTTGAGTTATTCTGAGTGTGCGGCCGCTGGGTTGGCTATGTACGGCGGTGAGGGGAGGGTGTGGAGCTTCCACTTGCTGCCCTGGACTTATGCCATCTTCATGACCGTCCTATTGATCCAAAGATGCCTTCGAGATGAGGAGAGGTGTAGTGGAAAGTATGGAAAAATATGGGATCAGTACTGTACGAAGGTCAGGTGGAGGTTGATTCCGGGATTGTTTTAAGCGACCAGGGCACCGATGGGGGTCAGTGGCGGCCGGTGGTGTAAAACGGTATACGATATATACCGGATGGAGGAGCATCTAACAAAGCTTTTTGATTACCTGGGTTTTTGTCGCGTAGATCTACACATTCAAATTCTGCTTGCTTGTCGATAGATGGTGGGAGTAGACGGTATATTAGAGTACGTTCGGCATTTGTGTCTGATGTTACGTGTTTCTTGGTTTTATATTCATCCCTGTTACTGCTTTTAATCTGATTTTGGTGGGAAGATGGATGCTGCGGGTTGCATTTGGGTTTGGATCCGGAGCGGGAGTGGGGCCAGTGCTCGTTATTGCATTGGTGATCGGTAATGGATAAAGTCAACGAACCGAACCGTGAGCAAGGATGGCCAGGGCAGATATACACTCCAATAAGGAAAGATCGTGAGACAATATGTGCTGTACATAAGTGAAGTCAAAGTCGAATGGCATTCTTGCCATATTATGGACTAGAACTGCGGCTCTATATACAGTAACTCAGCCTTATGCTCGCCTTGTCCGGTGAGAAGCTAGGCTGCAGTTCGACAGAAACCCCTCAGTTTCCATCCGCTGTCAATCAGTGGATATGGCTACAGTCCCACAAGGTGGGTTAGTCCTTGATATCCCAACCCTGGCCGGGTTAACCGTTTCGAATATCCGGTAGTAGAGCAGTTTTAGAAGAACGAGTTTCGGAGCCCGGAGCCAGGTTTCCGCTGCCTGTAAGACAGAAAGTTGATAAACATAGCCACTCCTTTTCTCAGTTCTTCCAGCCATCTCGATTGATTACTGGAATGGGCGGATGTGGTATGGACTACTCTACCCTGGTGCCGGAGAATAGACCGTAATATAAAAATGCTGCAAAGCTAGACTTGTTTTGAATACGCCGTGGCACCTCTTCACTGCACTGTGCCCATTCGAAATGTCACTCGACCATAGGGCTAACCGCTTGAGTAAGAGTGCAAATTGAATTTTTGGCTGATCACAAAAAAAGTGTGAGCGGTATCTACTCTGAAAATGTAAAAACAGATGCACGGTGATCATGAAGAGAGATATAGCTACAGTTTGTTTAGATGTAAGAAGATACATATACATTTGAACACTGAATAATCACCCCGTGGTAAACTGTGTGAGCAATATTGGTCAATCTTGCCCCCAGGTGAACGGGAACCTACTCGTACAATTGACTCAATCCAACTGCTAGAAGCCGTGGAAATATATTGACTCCCGGCGTGTGTGCAGGGTTAGGGTTCTCGAATGTAGTTTCTCTCGATCTAATTAGGATCGAGTTCAGATCCCATGAAGATTAGACTCTCCCTTTTTGATGCACTATTATTTTTTCTCTTCGCTTTTCTCTACTATTATACTATCTCTTCCCGCTTCATCAATAAGTAGCTCGTTTAACGATGCAATGTGAAATAAGCTTTGTGACGCCACCACCCGTTCACCTTTTTCAACCATCGCCGCCGTTATGTACAGGTCATCCTGAACGCATTGAGTGCTTCTTGGCGAGAGTGGTACAATTTTTCCGTCTCGCCACAAACCTTATCGTCCAGAAATGCATTTTCGTTACGTCGTTTGTATAAGACCCTGTGCAATGCACGAGAGCATATCGTTACTCGCACCTACTTCACTTCCCCGCCATCCGCAAGAATGAGCAAACTGGAGGAGCTTAACATTGAAGATAGAAAAACCGCCGATGAGTTCACGCCGCCAGCACCCAGCCGCGCGCACGCCCTCGGCGCCATTCCCGATGAGGCCGTATCATCCGCCTACGCCAAGAAAGCCCATGCTCTTAATAGCGCCATACAGGAGATAGGAATGGGACGGTATCAGTGGGGGCTTTTTTGTGTTGCGGGATTCGGGTGGTGCGCCGATAACGTATATGTGATTGTCGTTCTGATCTTGCTAGGGCTGATGAGTGTAGTTGTGGCCGCAAGTCACAGCCATAATCCTCCCATCTGTGATTTTGGAGCTGCATCCGCCGCGCAAAGAGTACCTAGCTCTTGCCCAAGGCCGTGAGCCCCCGGATTACACCTATTTTTCCTAGCTGACAGTGCTAGTGGGCCTTATGGTCGGTGCGTCTGGCTGGGGTATCGGTTCAGACATTATCGGCCGGAGGTGGGCTTTCAACCTCACGCTCCTAATCGCGGGAGTATTCGGCACAATAGCAGGAGTATCCACGAGCTTTTCCATGGTTGCTGCCATGGACGCGCTGTGGAGCGTGGGTGTGGGAGGAAACCTTCCCGTAGATTCGGCGGTGTTTTTGGAGTTTTTGCCAGTAAGCCATCAGTACTTACTCACTGTGATGAGCGTGTGGTGGTCTGTGGGACAAGTCAGTATGTTTTTCAAAGCACCATGTATCCGCGTCGCTAACAAAGGTAGTTGCAAGTGCGGTTGCCTGGCCTTTGGTGGTAAATTTCTCATGCTCATCTGCAGGCGAGTGCAGAAGAGAAGACAACATGGGGTGGCGTTATTTGCTCTTCGCGATGGGCGGGTTGACACTGTCGATGTTCATCCTGCGCTTCTTCGCTTTCGACCTCTACGAATCTCCCAAGCTTCTGGCAGGGCGAGGGGAGGACATAGCTGCATGTCGTGTAGTAGAAAAACTGGCTCTCTACAACGGCTCGCCAACCACATTCTCTCTCTCTGACCTGCAAACAATCGACGCCACCTCCGATTCGGCGGGGGAGTGCACTTGTACCTCAGCTGCCGTGAAAAGAAACCTCTCCAGATTCAGCGGCTCGCACATCAAGTCACTCTTTTCAACTTCCGGTCTAGGTATAAGCACAAGCATTATAATCCTACTGTGGTTCCTGGTCGGGCTGGCATTTCCGCTCTACAATTCCTTCCTACCATACTTCCTCTCGCGGCATGGAGCTAAAACAAATACCTCCACTACAACGACATTCAGGAACTACCTAATATTTGGGATCATGAATATCCCTGGCTCGCTGCTGGGCGGAGCAGCTGTTGAGATCCAGGGTATCGGTAGAAAGGGCGCCATGTGTGTGGCCACAGTATTTACAGGCGTGTTTCTGTTCTGCGGCACAACCGCAAGGACTAGTAATGCGCTGCTGGGATGGAATTGTGGGTACGCCGTGACAAGCAATATGATGTACGGAATTTTATACGGTGTGTCTCTCGGATCAAGACCTAATAAACTCACTCAAGGACTTTAGCGTACACCCCCGAGGTATTTCCAACGACAGCTAGAGGCACTGGGAATGGTCTGGCAGCGACAGCGAATAGGATCGGAGGTATATTAGCTCCAGTCATTGCGATGTATGCTAATTTGGATACCCCGGTGCCGATATACATTGCAGGATCGCTGTTCCTGGTGGCGGGGGGGATTATGTTGCTGTTGCCGTATGAAAGTCGCGGGAAGAGTAGTTTGTAGCTATGAAGTGTTCGTGGAAGTAATGGAGTGTGAGGATGACTACTTTCAATCTTAGATTCTGGGAGAATTACGTATTCTACTTTATTGATGAAATACCGCTTTGGTGGACGTCATATGAAAGCTCGGTGATTAAAACGTTATATTAGATCACTAGGAAGCCAGTCCACAACGCGGCTTCATATCGATAAAATCCTCGCTTATTCCTAGAAAACCTTTGGATTGAGGACGAATAAAGTGTACAGGGGAAATTTTTTGTACGACTATACATTACAATACCACCTATGATGTAAAATAATCAGCTACTTAAGTAGCTAGCCGTCTCGAACAACTAGCTGATTAATTCTATATGACTTGTAACATGCATGGCCTAGTAACACTATTTCGAGCCCCAAACCACCTCCTCCGTAAGCCGCTGCTATGTCATTCAGCATATACTTGGCTGCAAATTAACGGTACAACTCATGAAGCTTTTCAATCTAGTCGACGAGAGTTCCCCATGAACTCGAGTAAATGGCCAATGTGGTCACCACGATATCCAGCGTTGTCAGGTTGGCAACAGCTGCCACCCAGATGACCAAAACTATTCGCGATGTCATCGACTCAGTAAAGAACGCCCCCAAGCGACTTACACTGTTCAGCGTTGAGCTCGATAACCTAGCTGCCATATAGCTAAGTCGGTCAAATCATAAAGTAACTAAGTAAGCGAAGTAATTGTGATCCTTGCATTCCCAACTAACAATGTCCATCTTTGAGCCGTCTAACGGGTTCTAAAGATACACTGCATTCTAAAGAGAAATTATTTGATATACTGAAGGTTTTATATGATGAGTTTCAGAAATACAACAATGTTGTGGGGTGTTAGGTGTAGCTTGATTGCAGCCTTTCCAGGATATGGGAAAATTGGCCCGATTAGTATGGGTACTGCGGGTGTAAACACATCCACCATTGCAACAAAAACTCCAAACATTGGAGGTCACCATTTCAAATGCTACAGAATGAAGAGAAATTGTAGTTTTTCGAAAACAAGGTCCCAATTTAGGTCTCACGAGCTTTATACCTCTCTTACCTCATCAAATCCAGTGCACACTGGATGAGAAAATTACAAATCATTTTTTGACTACCTATTAGGGTGCAGGCCATTTTTTATTGTGTTGATAACTTCTGAACTAAATGTTGTTCGGACCCAGCAATCACGAATACTTTTGGATACTTAAGTAGTAATTGTAGATCTCGAGAATCACGGAGAGCAGGGTTCTAAGTTGGCCTTGAAACGTTTGGTGGCTCCGCTCGGGCGCGAACTGGTTGTGGAGTTCCAAGATCCACCTAGTCGTGTGGTGTGCTTTAGGTATGCGCTGGGCTGTCTCAATTAGGCACTGCAGATCACCAAATGTGCAACTGTGTGGGTTTGGATGCTCTTGCTGTAGCATTCTCTTCACAAGATGGCCCTTTCTATCTTACTGCACAAGGAAGATGCAATAAAATGGGTACCACAGCGAGAAGCGCACAGTTGAGAAGCCAAAGAATGTATTCTCTGCATGCAAGTAGGGGTTGTTAAAAACTCGAAATCTACTTCATATGTGCTCCACTTGTTTTCCAGGCTCTATATCAAAATTCAAAATTTCAAACGTGTATCACATGACATGCTTAATAATAGTTCACAGCCAATCACCACCCAAGGGCCTGGGCTGAGGCCGCCAGCCGAGCAACCGGAGCGACGAGCAAACGAGCTCTAATTCTTTCTACTTCTTTACTTGATAATTGGGATTTGTGACCTTCTCTGTTGACCGCCCAAGTGTGCTAGTTAACCAAATCTTCATATTAGCTCTTGAGCGCAGCGAAGTTCACATTCTATTGGCGGCAAACCCGCCACCAGGCCTTGTAGTTATGAACAAACACCGCAAGGCAACCACGGTTTCGAATAAAAATGTTGGATAATTGTGCGACCACCATGAGTATCAGCCTCATCGGGCAACCAGTCAGATAACTTTGATACGATGTGCAGCATGCACTGCCTGATGACATCATTCCAAGCCCCCGCACTACCTTCAGCTGAACAAATTTCCTCGTACTCTGAAAACCGCTTCATTCTCATACAGAATATATCCACTGGTACCGGACCATAGCTTAATCTGATTACAAGATACCTGGTCAACGAGCATATCCGAGGGATTGATCAAATGGCCGATGTCGTCAGTGCCGTATCAAGCGTCGTTGGTTTGGCAACAGCTGCCATCCAACTGACCAAAACGATTCGCGATGTCATCGACGCAGTAAAGAGCGCACCCACCAGACTTCGTCAGCTGAGTGATGAACTCCATATTTTGGGTGCTATCCTTACTGAAGTCGGCGATATTGTGGGCTTCGAGAAGCACGGAGAGCAGGGATCCATGAAATTAGCTTTGAAGAGCTGTCAGGAAGAGCTTTCCAATCTGGAGAATACTATCAAGCACTATCATACAGGAGAAGGAGCGAATGCTTATAAGCGGGTAGTCAAAGGTGTTGCAATGTTTTTCGATGACAAGGAGATCGGCGAAGCCATTCAAAGACTGCAACGGCATGAAAATAGGGTTGGCCTGTCACTGTTGAGTAATATAACAATGTTTGATTCCACCTCGGATGTGCGATAGGTACCGCTAACAATAATAAGAAAGCTTATTAGCCTCTCTGCGAGACCTCGAACACCCGAAGACCCAACTACCCGAAAGATAGAGCGCACATTGACTTTCAGGCATATCGAATCCATGCACTCACTCACTGGGGATGGAGAAGAAAACCTTTTGGATTTGTCAATGATCGCAATCGAACAGGACAAGGTGCTAGAACTTGGGGCGGCAATCACGGCAAATCAAGGTGGCCAGCTTCGAAAATTTCTGCTAGATACTATCGACCGGAATGTCCAAGTTTCAATAGAGAGGTATCGCGGGGACCCCACAGCTAGGGTTGGAGAACTGCTGGGATTGGACGAAGGACAAGACAAAAAATTGTGGGGATTGGATCTGTCATCCGTTCGGGAGCTCAAAGGCCCGTACTCAACTGATGTGAAAATGAATTCTCGCGCATGTACTGACAACATGCACATACACAGGTCTGCATGAGAAAAGGAAGCGCGAAAGTAGGTTGTATTTGGTAGTACAATCGTGAAATAGCAAGCCTAACTTAGTGTAAAGGTTTTATTCAGTCTTTGTGCACTGCTGACTACGAGGTGATTGGCTGTTCCGTAATTTAGAGAAAAAAGAACTAACGGCATATAGGGTGATCTGCTTCAAATCCAGGATGCAAGCGAAAAAACATGCGAATGGATCTGGGAACACGAGCAATTTAATAGGTGGCGAAATTCAGGGTCCAAAATTCTCCATGTGCATGGAAAAGCGGGTGTTTAGTGCCTTTCTAATGGATTATTTAGGCTTTGTGCTAACTTAGGTTAAGGTAGCGGTAAAAGCGTCTTGGTGAAGAGCGTCTTGGAGCGTCATTTAAAGACAGTCAACAAATCCGACCAACTGGGATCTCGTGAGGTTCTCTATTACTTTTGCAACAATCGCCGACGTGGTACCAAGGAGCGAGCAGACTCAATTCTCCGGGCATTGCTACATCAACTACTGACGCGGAGGCCGCATATACTCGATGCAATTTTTGAGGGTGATCCCGTGCTCGATAGCAGCTCGTTCCAGAGTGACTCATGGGAGTGGTCGACACAACGGTTATGGGGGATCTACTCTACCGCAATCAGAAATTCGGGTTTGCAAGAACTGGTAATGACTATTGATGCCCTGGATGAGTGTGAAAGAGATTCGGTACAGAAATTTTTGCTGTTAATTTCGAATTGGAAACTTTTGAGAAGTAGCGGCAATAGGATCGGCCCTGTGGTGAAAATATTGTTAGCTAGTCGGACTGAAGCATATATCGAACATTGCCTGGAGAAGGATTACACGTTCCGCTTGTCAATAATTCCGGAGACAAATAAGAATGATATAGAACAGTAAGGCCATCCATCATATTTGCCACCGGTGGTGTTTTTCTAAGACGATAGCCCAGATTCGTCAAGGGGAAAGTCTCCAGGCTTAAAGACCGATATGGGTTGTCTCGACGGGAGACACGAGAGCTGCGGCGGGATCTGGTAGGACGTGCAGAAGGCAAGTACTTCTTCTGTCAATGGGACTTTCTAATGTCTTGGATAGGGATGTTTCTTTGGGTAACTCTTGCAATTAAGAGAGCCGAGAACCAACGCTACGGCTTAGCGCCGCAAACATTGAAAAAGCTTATCCAGGAACTTCCATCTGATCTTACAGCACTCTACAACAAAATGCTTGAGAAGATCAACGAGGATTGCCAAGGAGATGAGGAGTCATTGGAACATGTGCGAAAAATCCTTACCTGGGTGACATTGTCGGCGAGGCCACTTACCCTTCGGGAGCTGGGTATAGCGGTTGCTTTAGAACCTGGAATAGACTCTCTGGCACTAATACAACCCGCGCGGAACATCGTATGGCAAATAATGAACCTAAGCTCCTTTGTGGAGCTGATCCCGTCCAGTGATGTCCAGGGGGCCGAAGACCAATCCGCGGTTGCGGCCGCAGCCGTTCAGGACCCCGCCGATGAAACTGGTAGTCACGCTAGTTCTGAGTATAGCTCCGACGATGACTCTATTGAGGGTTCAGGCGATTACCTTAGCAAGGACCTTGATGCTACAGTTCAACTCATCCACCAGTCAGCCAAAGACTATCTACTTAGTGTACCAGATACCCGGACTGATCCACGTTGCAAACTCCGAGTAAACTCAGACGAAGGCCATTCGAAAATTTCTCACGCTTGTCTTACGTATCTTTTTGTCAAAGATTTTGAATGCGGGCTGGTGAAGACACCCGACCCTGCAATATCTGACTCTGTCACCATCGGCCACGCAGATTCATTGGGGGTAATTCTTAAAAAACACCTTCGTGAAAAAGGGTTGTTGGAATATGCCACCCTTCATTGGATCCCGCATCTCAGGAACTCTCCCGGCGATCACATACGAACCTTTGCTGCTACTATCCTTGATAGATTTCCCCAGCGATCATTATTTTGGGCTCAAATATACAGCTATTTACGAGGGTCGGTTTCTAGCGCTCCTTGCAGTTCATTCACAGCACTGCATTTGGCTATCCATTACGTGGTGTTTAGTGTCGCTCTCAAACTTATCGAGGGAGGCGTCGATGTGAATTGTAGAACAACGACTGGACATACACCTTTGTTACTCCTTCTTTCAATGGAACGCCAGTCTGGGGTTAAAGATGAAGAGCACCTCGAGCTTGTTCGACTGCTGATAAATAAGGTTTCAAGTATCGAAGAAGAACTGTCAACCGGTGAAAATGCACTTAGTCTGGCGGCGAGATACAACCACCTTGATGCGGCCATTGCAATCCTGGAGCTGGGAGCACGTACTAAAATGTCTCTGTCTCTCAATGCTGCGGCCGCAAACGGCCACACCGAGGTAGCAAGAGTTTTACTCGATAACGGAGCAACCATTGGAGAATCAACTGAAGATGATAACACCGCCCTTCACCTGGCGGCTTCGAACGGACATGATGCCACAGCTCAGCTATTGCTTGAGTACGGCGCCGACAAAAATGTCAAGGACAAGGTCGAAGGGAGCACAGCGCTGCACCTAGCAGCTCATAATGGGCATGATGCGACTATCATGCTGCTTCTGAACCATGGTGCTGACATCGAGGCTAAGGAGAATGACGATTGGACCGCGCTGCACATTGCAACTCACCACGGACACGTGGCCACAGTCCGGCTGCTGCTCGACTACGGTGCCAACGTTGAGGCTAAGGTCAAGGGCGAAGATACTCATGACATTAATGCGCTGCACATAGCGGCCGCAAGTGGAAGCGAGGCCACTGTGCAACTACTGCTCGACCGCCGTGCTAATATCAATGCCAAGGCTTGGGTCAAATCTTTCCATAACGTTTCTCCGTTGCACCTAGCGGTCGCAAACAGGTCCGTAGCTATAGTAATGCTGCTGGCCGACCGCGGTCCAGACATGGATGCCAAGGCCGAATTCGAGGATATGAACGACATTACCGCGCTGCACATGGCGGTAATGAACGATCACGAGACAATAGTGCGATTGCTGCTCGACCGCGGTGCCAACATCGAGGCCAAAGCCAAAACTATAGATCTGGAGGGCCACGACATTACTGCACTGCATTTGGCTGCAGTGAACGGGTACGAGGCCATGGCTCGACTTCTTTTGGACCGGGGTGCGGATATCGGGGCCACGCTCAGGGACAAGTACGAAAGGAACTCGCTGCACCTGGCAACTCGGGTAGGAAGTGAGCCAACAGTGCAGCTGCTGCTCGACTGCGGTGCCGATATCGAAGCTAGGGACAAGTATGATGAGACTTCGCTGGGAATCGCCGCTCGGAAAGGACACGAAACCATAGTCCGGATGCTGCTCGACCGTGGTGCCAACATCGAAGCTAGCGATATGTATGAGGAGACAACACTGCACCAGGCAGCTCGGAAAGGAAATGAAGTCATAGTCCTGCTGCTGCTTGATCGCGGTGCTGACATCGAAGCCAAGGATGAAAACCAACAGACCACGCTACAATTGGCGGCTCGGAAAGGACACGAATCCACTGTGCGACTACTGCTCGACCGTGGTGCCGATATCGAAAGTAAGAATAAAAACGAAGAGACCGCACTTCACTTGGCCGCTTGTGAAGGATACCAAGACGTAGTTCGGCTGCTGCTCGACCGCGGTGCTAACATCGAAGCCAAGGGTGAAAATCAACAGACCACGCTACAATTGGCGGCTCGGAAAGGACACGAAAACACTGTGCGACTACTGCTCGACCGTGGTGCCGATATCGAAAGTAAGAATAAAAACGAAGATACCGCATTTCACTTGGCCGCTTGTGAAGGATACCAAGACGTAGTTCGGCTGCTGCTCGACCGCGGTGCCAACATCGAAGCCAAGGGTGAAAATCAACAGACCACGCTACAATTGGCGGCTCGAAAAGGACACGAATCCACTGTGCGACTACTGCTCGACCGTGGTGCCGATATCGAAAGTAAGAATAAAAACGAAGAGACCGCACTTCACCTGGCGACTCGTGAAGGATATCAGGACGTGGTTCGGCTGCTGCTTGACTGCGGTGCTGACATCAAAGTAAAGCTGAAGGACGATGGAGCGGAGGCGCTGCACCTGGCAGCTGACAACGGGCACGAGGCCACTGTTCTGCTGCTGCTTAATCGCGGTGCTGACATTAACGCTAGGTGCAGGGACCGTAATGTGCACGACTTGAATGCGTTACATCTGGCAGCACGAAACGGACACGAAGCCATTGGACGACTGCTATTAGATCGCGGCGCAGACATCGATGCTACGGCTATGGGCGAGGATGAGCAAGACATCACAGCACTGCATCTGGCGGCTTCCAGTGGGGATAAGGTGACTGTCCAGCTCCTGCTCGACCGTGAAGCCAATATTGAAGCCAAAACATCCCATGGAGAATCTGCCCTGCTCCTGGCGGCTTGTGGCGGACACAATACCACCGTGCTGCTGCTGCTTGACCGTGGTGCCGAAATCGAGGCCAAGTGCAGGGGCGGCAATGTTCCCGACCAGAATGCAGTATATCTCGCTGCTCGAAACGGGCATGATGCCACTGTACAGCTGCTGCTTGATCACAGTGCCGAAGTCAATGTCATCAACGTCGAGGATAAGCCCGACAATACCGTGCTGTGCCAGGCGTCCGTGAAAGAAGATGTGGTCGCTGTTCCTCAGCTGCTCAACCTCGAAGCCAACACCAAAGTCAGGGAGGATAATGCAAGGAATGTGCTGCACACAACAGCCTCATACGAATGTGAGGCCACAGTTAAACTGCCACCCGAGTGCGACATCGACATCAAAGCAAAGAGCAAGGACGAATTGAAAGTGTCGGAGTTGGAAACTCAGAAAAACTCAGAGGTGATACAGTAATACCACAGGGATGATAGTAGAATGGTACGACCGACCATCCAGCTTGCGATTGATATAGCAAAATATACTAACATAATACTTGCTGGCAGATAAGCCCTCTTCCTTTCGAATTGTCGGTTGTGTTCGGCTGAGGTTTTGGTTGGTGTCTGTTGTACGCCACAATTTTCCATTTGCTGGATACTGGTTCTGTATTGAAAATGACCCGGACGAGCTGTGGCTGCGAGGTTGTGTTAATTTCTGGGCTGCTTCTGTGCAGTACTCTTATGGTCGAGGTCGGAATAGTTTTTCCACGGCGGTTTGAATTCCTGCGCTCAACAAAGCTTCCTCCTGGAGAGAGGTGTTTTCAAGGTGTTTTTCAGTTTGGCTGTATTCACAAGGGGCCTAAGAATGACGATGCAATGCATGGCTACAAGAAGAGCCATTAGATTTGTACTTTGTTACACGGCTACAAGAAGAGCCATTATATTTGTACTTTGTTATACGCCCCAAAGAGGAACCTAAGCGCCATGATCAGATCAGCTCTATGCTACGCATCACTATCCTCACATAAGAGTGTGAGCAAAAACAACCTGCACGGAACGGAGAAACAAATAATCATACACCTGCCCTCTTCACCATCCATTCCCACTCAAAATTCTCCTCATATAAGAGTAGTATGTAAACATGTATAAAAAGGGGAAATAAAGAATAGTCATTGGCAATATCTCGTTTCAAGCTACCACCGAGACCCGACCCTTTTCAGCGTTTTGAGCGCCTTTGACGATAATATTATACCAATGGATGACATTTGTTATGATTTCGCTGCCTTGTACCTCACGCTCTTTGAAGTGGAACAGTAATAAGCTCCTGACTGCACTAAATAGCAATTCTCCCCGAACATGGAGAGTTCACACTGCGGTTGAGAAACTTATCTGCGCTGCAGAAAAGAGCATGTATTAAGTACACAACTATCGAGCAGAAAATTGAAACACCGAAAAAGCAGAACTAAGAGTTGCGGCAAAAGCAACCTAAGAAGCACGAAAAAGATGCTTGATGAAGGTAGGGTGTGGATTTCGTCGCACAAGCTTCTCGCTGCGGTGGAGAAAATGACAGAAGCCAAGCGCTAGTGATTCGTAGCGATAGAATTATGGCATTAATACGACCAAGGCTGTCAGTGGTTGGTTGTTCCCACCAATGCCTGCGCCAAGCGGATCTGTTTGTTGTTGCTGTTGTTTATTCATACCGTATTTACTCTGGCTAGAGTATGACAGGTCCCTTATTCCCCTCCACCTCCGGGCGAGCTGGTCAGCTGGTAGAGCTCCTAGCCACTACCCACCATCCCCGCTGATAAAGACATAGCGAAAGAGAAACGGAACGAGACAAGAAAAATAAACGAAAGAAAAGAACGAGAGACACCTCCGGCCTCACCCAGGTGGGAATGTTTCAACGTGTGTATGTGTGTGTTATTCATACTGTATTCACTCTACTTAGAGTATGACAGAATCCATTGTTCCCCAATACTCCTCGGTGTGACCCTGACGTGTCCACCAAGCCCTCCTCTCGGTCAGATTGAACCATCCCTTCCTCCTTCCTCCCATTTCTCCACCCCCCCACCGCCCCTCCTACTCTCCCCCTCTCCCATGCAGGGTGTCTTTAATGTCATCTCAGAGGCGTACCCCAACCGGCCAATCACCATCCGTTCCACTCCACCCGCTTACCAGGTTTTGGTTGACTGACCAGCATGTTCGATCGAAAGCACAGAAGCCGCGTTGAGGTGATTTGTGGAGCAGGTGCCGGGATTCGAACCCGTAGCACAGTAGTATAGTGGCACAGCGTCTTATACAATCATCAGCATGTTAACCACTACACTACAAGGACCCGCCAATGTTTCAACGTACGTGGGTGCCAGGAAGCCCATCACTGCCATGTGATATACCTGCATGGAAACAGCTCAGATATCTGCACCTTCTGACACCTCCTCACCTTCCAGTCTGTTGGCTTCCCTGTTTCCTTCCAGAGCTTCTGATGCTGGTAATTCCATGGGTGGCGCAATGGAGGAGATGCTCCCATGTCGTGGCCACCATCACACTGCACCACCATTACTTGTTGTGTTTCTTGCGTCCAAATCTTTTCAGGTAAGCATCAGTAGGTGCATGCCTGCATTTTAGCTGGTAGTATCTTGTTGCCAATAACTTTGTGCTGGCCATTGGAATGGGTCTCTTTCTGCCTGCCTTGCCCTTCAGTGTGAAGCTGAAGTGCACACTGCGTTTGTCTGTTATGGAAATCCATGCAACCACGCTCCCGAGTCCGCCCGATGAAGGAGCGGCCAATCAGATCTTGTCAATCCGAATAGATAGAGACCGCGATACTAGAGAGAACGATATCACTCTTAGACTTTCTCACAGTGCCCGGTACCATTTTCAACAGGTTATAAGCCCGGACAGCGCAGTGCTTGAGTTAGTCTAAGACTTTCACCACCATTCATTTCTGACATCGGCAAAAGTGCAAATCGACTATAGCCTGCAATACGCGCACACGCACACACACGCAGCTCATGGCAAACCTCCTGTGGACCCCTGCGCGACGCGCAGTCTATAGCCATCCATAGTCGGTTCATAGCCATCTGTGCGTGGGACTATGGGACTATATACAGCTGGCAGTCGACAAACATCAGCCAGCCTTGACTGCCGATAGTCTTCCCTGGTGCGGACACACTCATTGAGAGCATCTTGCGTGGCCGCTTCAGAGCCCGCTTGAGAGCCTGATTGAGAGCCTACTTGAGAGCCTGCATGAGAGCCTGCTTCAGAGCCACGTTTGAGAGAGCCTCGCATCGGGAGGAGTAGAGTTTTCCACGGGAAGCTTTTGGCCGAGGGAAAACTCTGAGTTTGTGGAAGCTTTGGCCAATAGAAGGCTTAAGTCTGTTGATGCTTTGACATTGACGTTGACGTAGCCAACCTACTTGACAAAGTGCTTTCGGTACCATCACCATCACCATCAGCATCACCGGCACCATCACCAGCACCATCACCAGCACCATCACCATCATCACCATCAGCCCCGGACCGAATGTGTATGCATACGCGCAAAATCGAAAGGAAACTGGTTGCGGATTCCCCTGAGAAAACTGAGTCGGAGATTTGTTCTCCCCGAGATCCAAATGTCTACGTTTCCTGCAGTATCTAAAGCTGCAATTGTCAACACCATGACCTTGAGGCATCGTGAGATCTTGTCGTGGTGGCCGGGCTAAAGATAAGGTTCAGACTATGATATCGACCGACGTCATGATTTCAGCCAACATACACCACCTGCCACCTGCCACATGCCACACGCCATACACCTCCCACCGCCCGCCGGCCAAACACTCCCCGCCATACGCCACCAGCCTCACGCCTCCCGGTGCCTGGCATCTGCAACTCAGCAAGTCTCTGGATCGAGCATGCAGGAGGATACATAGGAGCTTATAGTCAAGTGAGATTGAGGGTGTGTTCCCTCTTGAGAGTGTACTTGGGAGTGTCTTGAGGGCTTACTTGGGAGCTACAGTCAAGCAGGCTGGGAGGTGTCGTCAAGTGCAATTGGGAGTGTGCTTGAGAACATGCTCGGGAGTGTGCTTAAGAGCGTCTTGAGAGCTTACATGGGAGTGTACAGTCAAGCAGGCTGGGAGTGTGCCAATGAGTGCAATTGGGAGCATCCTTGAGAGTGTTCTCGGGAGTGTGCTTGAGAGCGTCTTGAGAGCTTACTTGGGAGCGTACAGTCAAGCAGGCTGGGAGGTGTCGTCAAGTGCAATTGGGAGTGTATTTGAGAGCGTGCTCGGGAGTATGCTTGAGAGTGTCTTGAGACCTTACTTGGGAGCGTACAGTCAAGCAGGCTGGGAGTGGGCCATCGAGTGCAATTGGGAGCGTCCTGGAGAGCATGCCCGGGAGTGTACTTGGGTGTGCCTTGAAAGGTTACTTGAAAGCGTAAGTCAAGCAGGCTGGGAGTGTGCCATCGAGAGCAATTCGGAGCGTCCTTGAGAGCATGCCCGGGAGTGTACATGGGAGCGTCTTGAGAGCGTAATTGAGAGCGTAAGTCAAGCAGGCTGGGAGTGTGACATTGAGAGCATTTGGGAGCGTACAGTCAAGCAGGCTGGGAGTGTGCAATCGAGTGCAATCAGGAGTGTACTTGGGAGCATGGAATGAAGTGCATCTGGCAGCTTGCTTTCATGTTTGTCGTATGCAGTGTGATGTATAGTATCCAGCGCACAAAATCGCATGCGTATCATAGTAATCTAGTCAACATGTAGGTCCATAAGACATTCATAGTGCCCCGCGTCAAATATGCTATGAATTACCGTCCCAAAAACAGCTTCTCTATGAGTTACGTGTCGCATAAGGTCATTTTTCCCGGTGGAGGTCCACTCCAGACCTTCAGTATTAGGCTATCCCCACCTGGAACACCATCGATCTATGAAACCTTCCGTTCTGAGCTTCCCACTGGGGAATGCTATTCATCGAAGTCACTACTCCAAGGCAAGAAAGCTACTCATTAAAGTCACTGATCCAAGTGGACTGCTTGTTTACATTCTAAGGTCCCCTCCAGACCTTCTCGTCTGAGATAGTTCAATCACCTTCGCTCCGACCCCTACAGGATTGGAGGTCTCAAAACCCCAGTCCCCGACAACAAAGTTCTTGTGGCATTTCTTCTTTCTTCTTCTCTCTTCTAGTTTAGTTGTTATCAGTGCTGCTAGCAGTGCAACTGCTGGTCATAGTAGTGCCGCCACTTGTTTCATCTCGGGTCACGTACCACACTACAGTGACTCCCAGCACAGAAACACTCCACGAAGAAAATTTCTTCTACCTCCCCACCCAGGTGTTCAGATTAACAGGTGCTTGGCATGCTATTCAAACACATTCAGATCAGTCCCTTGACAAAAGGATTTCGTAGATAAGGACTCCTTCCATGTCTTCCCTTGTTCTCATCCAGCTCATCTAACTCATCTTCACATATTCCCATTCCACCTCACTGCCTCTTGCATTCTTCTTTGCACCTACCCCTTGGTCGGTTCTTCTATCTCCCCGTTGGTTGCAGTACCATATCCTTTTATTCCAGCTTGCTCAGAATGATTTCTGAACTCTCTGCGTTTGTGTCCGTCAGACCTCACAGCGGTTGAAGCAGTGCACTGCTTGTAATGAGGTAACCAGTGCGGTATGTAGTTAGTTCTTGTCAGCGCAGTGCAGTTGGTGGAGGCTCACAGTGCAGTGCAGTGCAGTTGGTAGATTCAAAATCCACTGGTTCACTGCTGATTAGTTAGTTGGGGACTCATTACCCATTCCACCTCTTGACACAGGATTTCGGCCGAAAGGTCAATGAGTTTCCAGATGTCCAATGAAGCAGTTGGAATGAACTGGAGAGAGGTTGCTAATGATCTGAGTCACAATGTAGACTGATGTATAGTTAGTTTCAAGCCACTTGCATAGCCACTGGTTGATTTGTAATTTATGTTCACAATGGTTTCTCTGTGGTCTGTCAAGTTTTGCACCAAACGTTCAGGATTTTCATGGCCTTCCGTAACGAAGGAAGATAGGATTGAAAGTAATGTGCTCTGTACAGCATGAGCAAAGGTCAGAGCTGGCAAAGAAAAATTCCTGGCAGTACTATACACTCATTCGAACCAGTTAAGATAGTTCATCAGCAAAAAAATATTCTGTTCGGGCGGAATGGCTCCGTCAGAGTGGACGCGCTCCGTCAGAGCCGTCAGAGACACCCCGGTTGCGGATTACTCCGCGCCCGGCGTCAATACAACGCGTCGCGTTGTATATTGCCCTCCGATCGCTGTTTCACTGTCTCTTCGCGTTCTGTCGGTCTCCTATTTTAAACGATCACTCTGGCGTTGTGGCCAACTGTGACAATACGTCGGAATGGGTTCATTGGGTACGCGCTTGCATCGGGATTGCAATGCGATGGGTGCCGCTGCGAATATCTCTCCTCGCGTTCCTTCTACCTGCGCGCAAAATGCAATTCTCTTTACTAATTATACACATGATTCCAAGTCGCCAGATCTATGTGGCTATTGACAATCCATCGCTCGTTCCGTCCGTCTGCTGTCTTACTAGTAGTATGTATCTCTGGAATTACGTGCGCGCAGCCGACAATATTTCCCACGCTGAAAACTTGCAAAGCAACGGCTGCCGGTGCTTTTCTGACTTGAACAAATTTCGAGACCGGATCCAAGATACCCGAGTTTTCAGGTATTGTGGTGAGCGCCAGGGCTAACCAGTACTCAACGAAAGCTCCATCCTCATTTTGGAGTTTGATTTTGAATAGTCGTTGCAGTTGCCACCGGAGACGCCCAGTCAGCGCGCCATAACACCACCCCGGGCGTTGCTTTACCCACACCCAGTCGTTCCGTCGATCCCCTCCGCGCCAGCTCTGGCTTCCTGTGCATCGACACATCTGAGATATTCATTCACTATCTAAACCCTCAACTTGAACCTTAATACCATGGTAAATACAGAGCTCCATTGCATGCAGTTGTTCATCCGATATATACGTCTTGTTACGACTCTTATGCTTGATAAACTACCGTGTGCTGCTGTATATTGCCACGCAGTGCGTTGCGTCTTGCGTATTGTCGAGTAATGCTCTGAAGTCTTTGATCATAGCGTCAGGATGCTT
>Ga0307515_10000458_pt1 | contig 97523 bp, 86 predicted proteins | sample 17_EM_MG_FD_194513 | JGI IMG/M metagenome (GOLD analysis project Ga0307515, IMG submission 194513) | Populus trichocarpa ectomycorrhiza microbial communities from riparian zone in the Pacific Northwest, United States - 17_EM | ecosystem: Host-associated > Plants > Roots > Unclassified | place...
TCGGCGGCTCGCCGGACGACAACAACGCCTTCTTCTTCTACAACGGCGCGATGTCGGTGCTCAAGCCCTACATCGACAGCGGCAAGCTGGTGGTGCGCAGCAAGCAGCTCGGCATGGACAAGGTCTCGACGCTGCGCTGGGACGGCGCGGTGGCGCAGGCGCGCATGGACAACCTGCTGTCGGCCTACTACACCAAGGACCACGTGGATGCGGTGCTCTCCCCCTACGACGGCCTGTCGATCGGCATCATCTCCTCGCTCAAGGGCGTGGGCTACGGCACGCCCAAGCAGCCGATGCCGGTGGTGACCGGGCAGGACGCCGAGGTGCAGTCGGTCAAGTCGATCCTGAAGAAGGAGCAGACCGCCACCGTGTTCAAGGACACGCGTGAGCTGGCCAAGGTCACGGTGGGAATGGTCGACGCCATGCTGGCCGGCAAGCAGCCCGAGGTCAACGACACCAAGACCTACAACAACGGCGTGAAGGTCGTGCCCTCCTACCTGCTGAAGCCGGTGAGCGTCGACGCCAGCAACTGGAAGCAGGCCCTGGTCGACAGCGGCTACTACAAGGAAAGCCAGCTCAAGTGAGTGGAGCGAGCGACGTGAGCGATGTGCGTAACGTGAGTAGCGTGAGTAGCGTGAGTAGCGTGAGTAGCGTGATTCTGGAGATGCGCGGCATCACCAAGACATTTCCCGGCGTGAAGGCGCTGAGCGATGTCCGCCTGGCCGTGCACGCCGGCGAGATCCATGCCGTGGTGGGCGAAAACGGCGCGGGCAAGTCGACGCTGATGAAGGTGTTGAGCGGTGTCTACCCCTGCGACAGCTACGAGGGAGAGATCCACTTCGAGGGCGAGCCGCGCCGCTTCCGCGGCATCGCCGACAGCGAAAAGCTGGGCATCATCATCATCCACCAGGAACTCGCGCTGGTGCCGCTGCTCTCCATCACCGAGAACATCTTCCTCGGCAACGAGATCACCCGCGGCGGTGTCATCGACTGGTTCGCGGCCTATGCAAAGACGCGTGAGCTGCTGGCCAAGGTGGGCCTGACCGAGTCGCCGACCACGCTGGTCACCGACCTGGGCGTGGGCAAACAACAGCTGGTGGAGATCGCCAAGGCGCTGTCCAAACAAGTGAAGCTGCTGATCCTCGACGAGCCGACCGCCAGCCTCAACGAGCGCGACAGCGACGCGTTGCTCGCACTGCTGCTCGAGCTCAAGCGCCAGGGCATCGCCTCGATCCTGATCTCGCACAAGCTCAATGAAATCGCCAAGGTGGCCGACGCCATCACCGTGCTGCGCGACGGCGCCACCGTCGAGACCATGGACTGCCGCGGCCAGCCGATCAGCGAAGACCGCATCATCCGCGGCATGGTCGGGCGCGACATGGAACACCGTTATCCGCAGCGCAGCCCGAAGATTGGCGAGACGGTGTTCGAGGTGCGCGACTGGCGTGTGCACCATGCGCTGCACGCCGAGCGCGAGATGATCAAGGGCGTGAACCTGAACGTGCGCCGCGGCGAGATCGTCGGCATCGCCGGGCTGATGGGCGCGGGCCGCACCGAGTTCGCCATGAGTGTGTTCGGCCGCTCCTGGGGCCAGCGCATCAGCGGCACGGTGCTGATGAACGGCCAGGCGGTCGATGTGAGCAGCATCCGCAAGGCCATCGACCACGGCATCGCCTATGTCACCGAAGACCGCAAGGGCTACGGCCTGGTGCTGGAAGAAGACATCCGCAAGAACGTGACCCTGGCCAACCTGGAGGCGGTGTCGAGCAGCATGGTGATCGACGAGGGCCGCGAATTCAAGGTGGCCGGCGAATACCGGCGTGCGCTCAACATCCGCTGCGCGGGTACCGACCAGCTGGTGGTCAACCTCTCGGGCGGCAACCAGCAGAAGGTGGTGCTGAGCAAATGGCTGTTCGCCAAGCCCGAGCTGCTGATCCTCGACGAGCCGACGCGCGGCATCGACGTCGGCGCCAAGTACGAGATCTACACCATCATCGACCAGCTCGCCAGCGAGGGCAAAGGCATTCTGATGATCTCGTCGGAACTGCCCGAGCTGCTCGGCATGTGCGACCGGATCTATGTGATGAACGAAGGCCGCTTCGTCGCCGAGTACCCGGTGGCCGAGGCCTCGCAGGAGCGCATCATGCGCGCGATCGTGAATTCAGGGAGCTCCATCCATGTCCCCCAGTGACACCGAAGCGGTCCAGGCCGCCGTCCCATTGAGCGCCGCCAACACGGCCAAGCCGGCCCGGCTGCACGCGGGCTTCATCAAGAACAACCTGCGCGAATACGGCATGCTGATCTCGCTGGTGGCGATCATGGTGCTGTTCCAGGTGCTGACCGAAGGCACGCTGCTGCGGCCGCTGAACCTGACCAACCTGGTGCTGCAAAACAGCTATGTGGTGATCATGGCGCTGGGCATGCTGCTGGTGATCGTGGCCGGCCACATCGACTTGTCGGTCGGCTCGGTCTGCGGCTTCATCGGCGCGCTCGCGGCGGTGCTGATGGTCGAATACGACTGGAACTACCTGACGACCGCCGTGGTCAGCATCCTCGCCGGCGCACTCATCGGCGCGGCCCAGGGCTGGTTCGTGGCCTTTCGCAAGATCCCGTCCTTCATCGTCACGCTGGCCGGCATGCTGGTGTTCAAGGGCCTGACGCTGGCGCTGCTGCAAGGCCAGTCGGTCGGGCCTTTCCCGGAGACTTTCCAGAAGCTCAGCTCCGGCTTCATCCCCGATCCGCTCGGTGGTGACACGTTGCGCACCACCTCGCTGGTGGTCGGCACGCTGGCGGCCGCGGCCCTGGTGTTCTTCAAGCTGCGCGGCCGCGCCAAGCTCACGCAGCACGGCATGGAGCAGGAGCCGTATGCCTTCTTCCTGGTGAAGAACGTGTGTTTCGCCGCGGTCATCCTGTTCTTCAGCTGGCTGCTGGCCTCCTACAAGGGCCTGCCCAACGTGCTGGTGGTGATGGCGGTGCTGATCATGGCCTACGACTTCGTGACCAACCGCACCACCGTCGGCCGGCGCATCTACGCGCTCGGCGGCAACGAGAAGGCGGCACGGCTCTCAGGCATCAAGACGCAGCGCCTGGCCTTCCTCACTTTCGTGAACATGGGTGCGCTGGCCGCACTCGCCGGCCTGGTGTTCGCGGCCCGGCTCAACACCGCCACGCCCAAGGCCGGCCTGGGCTTCGAGCTCGACGTGATCGCGGCCTGCTTCATCGGCGGCGCCTCGGCCTCGGGCGGTGTCGGCAAGGTCATGGGCGCGGTGATCGGGGCCTTCATCATGGGTGTGATGAACAACGGCATGTCGATCCTGGGCATCGGCATCGACTACCAGCAGGTCATCAAGGGCCTGGTGCTGCTGGCCGCGGTGTTCATCGACGTCTACAACAAGAACAAATGACACAAGTGACACCCATGACGACGAACCCAAGCGCCGCCAGGCCCGTGCTGGAGCTCGCGGGCATCCACAAGTCCTTCGCCGGCATCCCCGTGCTGCGCGACGTGCAGCTGCGGCTCTACCCCGGCGAGATCCATGCGCTGATGGGCCAGAACGGCGCGGGCAAGTCGACCCTGATCAAGGTGCTGACCGGCGTGTTCGCCTCCAGCGGCGGCGAGATGCGGCTGGACGGCCAGGCCATCCGCCCCGACTCGCCGCTTGCGGCGCAAAAGCTCGGCATCAGCACGGTGTACCAGGAGGTCAACCTCTGCCCCAACCTCTCGGTGGCCGAGAACGTGTTCGCCGGCCGTTACCCGCGTTGCGGCCTGGCCCAGGGCTACCGCATCGACTGGGCCGCGGTACACCGCCATGCGCGCGAACTGCTCGCCCGCATCGGCCTGGACATCGACGTGGCGCGGCTGCTGTCCAGCTACCCGGTGGCGGTGCAGCAGCTGGTGGCGATCGCGCGGGCGCTGGGCGTGTCGGCCAAGGTGCTGATCCTCGACGAGCCGACCTCCAGCCTCGACGACGAAGAGGTCCATAAACTGTTCGAGGTGCTGCGCCGGTTGCGCGCCGAGGGCCTGGCGATTGTCTTCGTCACCCACTTCCTGAACCAGGTCTATGCGGTGTCCGACCGCATCACCGTGCTGCGCAACGGCCAGTGGGTCGGCGAATGGCGCGCCAGCGAACTCGGACCCCAGGCACTGATCGCCGCCATGCTCGGGCGCGAGCTTGCGGCGCAGTCGGCCCGGCCGGCGGCACTGCCGGCTTTCGACGACACGGCCACAGCGCTGCTGCAGACCGAAGGCCTGGCGCAGGCCGGGCAGCTGCAGCCGATGGACCTGCGCGTGCGCGCGGGCGAGATCGTCGGCCTGGCCGGCCTGCTGGGCGCGGGCCGCACCGAGTTCGCACGCCTGCTGTTCGGCATGGAGACGCCGGACCGCGGCGTGCTGCGCATCGACGGCCAGGCCGTCAGCTTCGCCAACCCGGCCGATGCGATCCGCCACGGCCTCGCACTCTGCCCCGAGGAGCGCAAGACCGACGGCATCGTGGCCGAGCTCTCGGTGCGCGAGAACATCGCGCTGGCGCTGCAGGCGCGCATGGGCACCAGGCATTTCCTGTCGCATGCCGAACAGACGGCCCTGGCCGAGCGCTTCGTTTCGGCGCTGGGCATCAAGACCGCCAGCATCGAGACGCCGATCGGCCTGCTCTCGGGCGGCAACCAGCAAAAGGCCATGATCGCGCGCTGGCTCGCCACCGAGCCGCGCCTGCTGATCCTCGACGAGCCCACGCGCGGCATCGACGTGGCGGCCAAGCAGGAGATCATGGCGCAGATCCTGCGCCTGGCCCAGGCCGGCATGGCGGTGATCTTCATCTCGTCGGAGATGAGCGAGGTGGTGCGCGTGGCGCATCGCATCGTGGTGCTGCGCGACCGAAAGAAGGTGGGCGAACTGCCGGGCGGTTCGACCGAGGACGAGGTCTTTGAAATGATTGCCGCGGCATGAAAACCTTGTTGTCTTTCTCCCTCCCCTTCCGGGGGAGGGCCGGGGTGGGGGCACGGCGGCCTTCATCGCTTGGCCTGGGGCGCGATCACGCCGACGGCGTACGCAGCGAAGCGAATGTCCTCCGGCCTGCGGCCTCCTCCTTGACTTCGCTGCGCAGAGCACACCATCGACGTCATCGGGAAGCACTGTGGTTGACGGCAACGGCGTGTCCTCGTGCGCAGGGTATCGGGTGCTCCCCGCAGCGAAGTCAAGGAGGAGCCGAAGGCGGGGGACATTCGCGGAGGGGAGTACCCGGTGCCCTGCGCACGCGCCCCAACGCGTTCCGGAGCAACTGACATGACCAAAAAAAATAATATCCTGGCAGCTGCGATGCGCCACCGCCTCGCCTGGCCCCTCATCACGCTCATGCTGTTGCTGGTACTCAACATCACATTCAACACCAGCTTCCTGCACATCGAGTGGCGCGACGGCCATCTCTACGGTAGCCTGATCGACATCCTGAACCGCGCGGCGCCGCTGGTGCTGGTGTCGCTGGGCATGACGCTGGTGATCGCCACGCGCGGCATCGACATCTCGGTCGGCGCGGTGGTGGCCATCGCCGCGGCCACGGCGGCCTGGATGATCGGCGGCGCGGTCTCGGGCGACGTGAGCCGGTTTCCGCTGCCGCTGGCCATCATCGCGGCGCTGGCCATCGCGCTGGCCTGCGGCCTGTGGAACGGCCTGCTGGTGGCACGCGTAGGCATGCAGCCGATCATCGCCACGCTGATCCTCATGGTTGCGGGCCGCGGCATCGCCCAGCTCATCACCAACGGGCAGATCATCACCATCTACTACAAGCCCTATTTCTTCCTGGGCAGCGGCTCCTTGCTGGGCCTGCCGTTCTCGCTGTTCATCGCGGCCGCTGTGTTCGCGCTGCTCTACCTCGCAATCACGCGCACGGCGCTGGGCCTGTTCATCCAGGCGGTCGGCATCAACCCGACGGCCGCGCGGGTGGCGGGCGTGCAGTCACGCCGGCTGGTGGTGGGCGCCTATGCCTTCTGCGGCCTGTGCGCGGGCATCGCCGGCTTGCTGATCAGTTCGAACGTGAAAAGTGCCGACGGCAACAACGCGGGCCAACTGCTGGAGCTCGACGCGATCCTGGCCGTCACGCTCGGCGGCACCGCGCTCACCGGCGGGCGCTTCAGCCTGGTGGGCAGCGTGATCGGCGCACTCATCATCCAGACCCTGACCTATGCCATCTATTCGCTGGGTGTGCCGCCGGAGATCAACCTGGTGGTGAAGGCGGTGGTGGTGTTTTTGGTGATGCTGCTGCAGTCGCCCGAGTTTCGTACGACGTTGCGCAGCCTGGCGCAACGGCCGGCGCTGGGGGAGGTGCGGTCATGAGTGTCGTGATGGAATCCTTGCCCTCACCCCAGCCCTCTCCCGCAAGCGGGAGAGGGAGCAGAAAACTCAACCCCAAATACCTGCCGCTCACCGCCACCATCTCGCTGTTTGTGCTGATGGCCACGCTGGGCTCGGTGGCCTACGACGGCTTCTTCTCGGCGCAGGTCTTTCTGAACCTGCTGATCGACAACGCCTTCCTGATCGTGGTGGCGGTCGGCATGACTTTCGTGATCCTCTCCGGCGGCATCGACCTGTCGGTGGGCTCGGTGATCGCGCTCACCACCATGGTGTCGGCCGCCTTGGTCGAGCACCATGGCTGGAGCCCGCTGCTGGTGATCCCGCTGGTGCTGGCCATGGGCACGGCCTTCGGCGCCTTCATGGGCCTGCTGATCGAACGCTTCAGGCTGCAGCCCTTCATCGTGACGCTGGCCGGCATGTTCCTCGCACGCGGCCTTTGTTACCTGATCAGCATCGACTCGATCAGCATCACCAACGACTTCTATGCCGAAGTCTCGCAAATCCGCATTCCGGTCTGGGGCGAGGCCTCGCTGTCGATCAGCGCGGTGATCGCCATCGTGGTGGTGTTGGCCGCGGTATTCATCGCGCACTGCACCTCGTTCGGCCGCGCGGTCTATGCCATCGGCGGCAGCGAACACTCGGCCATGCTGATGGGCCTGCCGGTGCGCCGCACGCTGATCGGCGTGTACACGCTGTCGGGCTTCTGCTCGGCGCTGGCCGGCGTGATCTTCACCTTCTACATGCTCTCGGGTTATGGCCTGCATGCGGTGGGCCTGGAGCTCGACGCGATCGCCGCGGTGGTGATCGGCGGCACGCTGCTCACCGGCGGCGTGGGTTATGTGGCGGGCACGCTGTTCGGCGTGCTCATGCTCGGCATCATCCAGACGCTGATCTCCTTCGACGGCTCGCTGAGCTCCTGGTGGACGCGCATCGTCGTCGGGGCGCTGCTCTTCGTCTTCTGCCTGCTGCAACGTTTCTTCACCTCGCGCGCACCGCGCCGCTGATTTTTCCCGCCTCTTACAGGACCCCACAGAATGCCGGACACCCCCAAGAAAAAACTGCGCTCCGCCGAATGGTTCGGCACCGCCGACAAGAACGGCTTCATGTACCGCAGCTGGATGAAGAACCAGGGCGTCCCCGACCACGAGTTCGACGGCCGCCCCATCGTCGGCATCTGCAACACCTGGAGCGAGCTCACGCCGTGCAATGCGCACTTCCGCAAGATCGCCGAACACGTCAAGCGCGGCATCTCCGAGGCCGGCGGCTTCCCGGTGGAGTTCCCGGTGTTCTCCAACGGCGAATCCAACCTGCGGCCCACCGCCATGCTGACCCGCAACCTGGCCAGCATGGACGTGGAAGAAGCCATCCGCGGCAATCCAATCGACGCGGTGGTGCTGCTCACCGGCTGCGACAAGACCACGCCCGCGCTGCTGATGGGCGCGGCCAGCTGCGACATCCCGGCCATCGTGGTCACCGGCGGGCCGATGCTCAACGGCAAGCTCGAAGGCAAGAACATCGGCTCGGGCACGGCCGTGTGGCAACTGCATGAATCGCTGAAGGCCGGCGAGATCGACCTGCACCAGTTCCTTTCAGCTGAAGGCGGCATGTCGCGCTCGGCCGGCACCTGCAACACCATGGGCACGGCCTCCACCATGGCCTGCATGGCCGAAGCGCTGGGCACTTCGCTGCCGCACAACGCCGCGATCCCGGCGGTCGATGCGCGGCGTTATGTGCTGGCCCAGATGTCGGGCATGCGCGCGGTCGAGATGGCGCGCGAGGGACTCACGCTGTCGAAGATCCTGACCCGCGAGGCCTTCGAGAACGCGATCCGCGTGAACGCCGCCATCGGCGGCTCCACCAACGCGGTGATCCACCTGAAGGCAATTGCCGGCCGCATCGGCGTGCCGCTCGAACTCGAGGACTGGACCCGCATCGGCCGCGGCACGCCGACCCTGGTCGACCTGCAGCCTTCGGGCCGTTTCCTGATGGAAGAGTTCTACTACGCCGGCGGGCTGCCGGCGGTGCTGCGCCGGCTCGGCGAAAACGGCCTGCTGCCGCACCCCGATGCGCTGACGGTGAACGGCCGCTCGCTCTGGGACAACGTGCGCGAAGCCCCGCAGTACAACGACGAGGTGATCCGCCCGCTGGCCAATCCGCTGATCGCCGACGGCGGCATCTGCATCCTGCGCGGCAACCTGGCACCACGCGGCGCGGTGCTCAAGCCATCGGCCGCCACGCCCGAACTGCTGCAGCACCGCGGCCGCGCCGTGGTGTTCGAAAACCTCGAACACTACAAGGCACGCATCGTCGACGAAGACCTCGACATCGACGCCAGCTGCGTGATGGTGATGAAGAACTGCGGCCCCAAGGGCTACCCCGGCATGGCCGAGGTGGGCAACATGGGCCTGCCGCCGAAGCTGCTGCGCCGGGGTATCAAGGACATGGTGCGCATCTCGGACGCGCGCATGAGCGGCACGGCCTATGGCACGGTGGTGCTGCACGTGGCGCCCGAGGCGGCCGATGGCGGCCCGCTGGCCGCGGTGCGCGATGGCGACTTCATCGAACTCGACTGCGCCAATGGCCGGCTGCACCTCGACATTTCCGACGCCGAACTGGCCGCGCGCCTGCAGGCGCTGACGGCGCAGCCCAAGGGCATGCCCGGCGGCTACCAGCGGCTGTATGTCGACCACGTGCTGCAGGCCGACCAAGGCTGCGATTTCGATTTCCTCGTCGGCTGTCGTGGCGCCGAAGTGCCACGACACTCGCATTGAACTTTGATTGAAAGAGACCCACATGAGCATCCCAGCCCCCATCAAACCGGCGCGTTATCAGGGCCTGTTTCCCGTGGTGCCCACGCCGTTCACCGAAAGCGGCGAGCTCGACCTCGCCAGCCAGAAGCGCTGCGTCGACTTCATGATCGACGCCGGCTCGAACGGCCTGTGCATCCTGGCCAATTTCTCCGAGCAATTTTTGCTGGCCGACGACGAGCGCGAAGTGCTGACCCGCAGCATCCTCGAACACGTGGACGGCCGCGTGCCGGTGATCGTCACCACCACCCACTTCAGCAGCAAGGTGTGCGCTGAGCGCAGCCGCCGCGCGCAGGACATGGGCGCCGCCATGCTGATGCTGATGCCGCCCTACCACGGCGCCACCTTCCGCGTCGGCGAGCCGCAGATCCAGGCCTTTTACCAGCAGGTGTCCGACGCTGTTGACATTCCGATCATGGTGCAGGACGCCCCGGCCGCCGGCACGCCGATGTCCGCCGCCTTCCTGGCCAAGATGGCCACCGAGATCGAACACCTGGCCTATTTCAAGATCGAAACCGCCGGTGCCGCCAACAAGATCCGCGAACTCATCCGCCTCGGCGGCGACGCCATCGAAGGGCCGTGGGACGGCGAGGAAGCCATCACCCTGTTCCCCGACCTGGAGGCCGGCGCCACCGGCGCGATGACCGGCGGCGGTTTTCCCGACGGCATCCGCCCCATCCTCGACGCCTACCGCGAAGGCCGGCGCGACGCGGCCATTGCCGCCTACGAAAAGTGGCTGCCGCTGATCAACATCGAAAACCGCCAGTGCGGCCCGCTGGCCGCCAAGTCACTGATGAAGGAAGGCGGCGTGATCGCCTGCGAAGCACCGCGCCACCCGTTCCCGCCGATGAACCCGGCCAGCCGCGCGCTGCTGATCGAAACAGCCAGACGGCTCGACGCCATGGTGCTGCGCTGGGGGCGCTGAGCCCAGCATTCACGCCCTCCCCTCCCGGGGGAGGGGCGGGGCGGGGGCACGGCTGACGATTGGTGCCCGCAACCGCTGCCCGAGTTCGTTCAAGGCCTCGGCCGCCAGTTGCGCGATCCGCGCCGACCACACGTCCTGCGGCTGACCCGCCCGCACCAGTGCAGCCAGCACCGCCAGCCGGCTCTTGCCCTGCGCCGCCTCCAACTGGCGGAACACCACCGCGCCGCCGGCCAGCTTGTCCAGCATCGACAGCGACGAGGGCACGATGGCCACGCCCAGGCCGGCAGCCACCAGGGCCAGCACACTCACGAACTGGCCGGCCTCGCAGCGGATGTCGGGGGTAAAGCCGGCCTCCTGGCACAGCGCCACGGTGCGGTCGAAGTAGTCGGCCATCTGGTGCCGCGCGAAACCCACGAAATGCGCCTGCGCCGCCTGTTCCAGCGCCAGCGGCGCAGGGCTGGCCGCAAGCGGGTGCGCGGCCGGCACGGCCAGGCAATACGGGTCGTCGATCACGGCGGCGGTCTCCAGCGGCACGCCACCCACGGCCGGCCGCGCAAAGCCCAGGTCCAGCTCGTCGTTGCGCAGGGCCAGCTGCTGCAGCGAGGTGATCATTTCGCGCGCCTCCACCCGCACGGTGAAGCCGGCCTCGCGCAGCCGCCGCAAAAAGCCGGGCAGCACCGAATGGATGGCCGACGGCACCAGGCCGATGCGCAGGCTGGCGCGTTCGCCCGACTGCCGCTCGCGCGCACGCACCGTGGCCTGCTGGGCGCGGGCCAAAATGGCGCGGGCATCTTCCAGGAATGACACACCGGCCTCGGTAAGCCGCACGCCGCGCGCCAGCCGGGTGAACAGCGCCACACCCACCTCGTCTTCGAGCTGTTTCAGCTGGGCCGACAGCGGCGGCTGGGCCATGCAGAGCTTTTCCGAGGCACGGGTGATGCTGCCGAGTTCGGCGGTGGTGACGAAATAACGCAGATGCCGCAGTTCCATGCCAGGCCTCCTCTTGATTTCCCATATTTTATAAATATGAATGAAAGACCAAATCAGTCTTTTACAGTATGAATCTATCCCCCGACACTGCGGCAATCTCAACGGATTCATCCTTCCACCATGTTGTCCCTGCGCAAAACCCAAGCCGGCCACGGCCTGAACCTGACCGAAACCAGCCGGCCCCCGGCCCCCGGCCCCGCCGAGGTGCTGCTGCGCGTGCAGGCCGCCGGGGTCTGCGGCACCGACCTGCACATCGACGAATGGACCGCGAGCTACCACTTTCTCGCCCCGGCGCTGCCGGTCACGGTGGGCCATGAATTCAGCGGCGAAGTCGCCGAACTCGGCGCTGAGGTGCAAGGCCTGCAGCCCGGTCAACTGGTGGCGGTACGGCCTTCGGTGACCTGCGGCGTCTGCGCGGCCTGCAGCGCCGGCGAGTTCGACGCCTGCGTCACGCGGCGCGGCATCGGTGTGACCCGCGACGGTGGCTTTGCCGCCTGGACGCTGGTGCCGGCGCGCAACTGCGTGCCGATTCCACCAGGCGTGGACGCCGAGATCGCGGCCATGACCGAGCCGCTGACGGTGAGCCATGAGGCGGTGCGCACCGGCGGCGTGGCGCCCGGCGACCGCGTGCTGGTGCTCGGCCCCGGCAACATCGGCCAGGGCATCGCGCTGTTTGCCCAGGCCGCCGGCGCGCGCCAGGTGGTGGTGGCCGGCCATGGCGACACGGCACGGCTGGAAGTGTTGCGCCGCATGGGTTTCACCGAGCTGATCGACTTCGCCATCACCGACAAGGACGCTGGCATGGAAGCCGGCCTCGCCCCGTACCTGGCCGAGGGCCCGTTCGACGTGGTGATCGAGGCCACCGGCGCCGCGGCCGTGATCGCCCCGGCGCTCAAGGCACTGAAGCCTCACGGTGTGCTGGTGGTCACCGGCATCCATGCCGCACCGGTGCCGATCGACCTGACGGCCATGGTGCGCAAGCACCAGCAATTGCGCGCCTCCTACCGCGCGCCCGAGCGCACCTGGCCGCTGGTGGTGGCATTCATGCAACAGCACCAGGACAGGCTGCGCCACATGATCACCCACCGCCTGCCGCTGGCCGAGGCCTACGACGGCTTCGCGCTGTCGCGCAACAAGAGCGCGACCAAGGTCATGGTGCTGCCGAACGCAGAGGCCGTGGCCGAAGCCGTGGCGCAGGCATGAGGCCGACGGCTTTTCTGGCCCTGTGGAACGGCATCGCCAGCGCGGCGCTGCAGCCGGAATATGAAACCTGGCATACCTTCGAACACGTGCCCGAACGTGTCGGCCTGCCGGGCTTCATCGAAGCGCGCCGCTACCGCAGCTGGTCCGTCGACGAGGCGGGGGCGTCGCTGTATTTCACCTGCTACTGGCTCGACGACCTGGCTGCGCTCGACTCTGCTGCCTACCGCGATGTGTTCGCCGCGCCCACGCCCTGGTCGGCGCGCATGCGCACCCAGCTGCGTGGGTTTTTCCGCCAGCCGTGCCGGCTCGCGGGGCGCCATGGCACTTCGAGCGCGAGCCAGTTGTGCACGCTGCGGCTGCACGGCGAACCCGCGGCACTTTCGGAAAGTCTGGCGACACTGGTGGCCACCGCGCAGGTCGTCAGCGCGCAATGGGGCAGAGCGGCGGCGTCGGAATTTACCGTTCCGATCGCCAACAGCGCAGCGAACACCACAGACGAAATGGTGCTGCTGCTGTACGGCATCGACCGTGCGGCCTTGGTCGCGGCGGCGCAAACCGTGGCCGCCCTCGCCTCGCCGGCCGCACCACCCGCCTTCTTCGAACTGCTGAGCCAGGTCCGCCAGGATGACCTGGCCCATCCCTTGTCCGCGCGGCAACCAGCGTTGATGCCGCTTTTCCACTCGTTCACTTCAGGAGACAAACCTTGATCGCACTCCCCCATCTTCCCAAGCGCCATATTCTTCTGGCCCTCGGCCTGGCGTTCGCAGTGGTTGGCGCCTCGGCCCAGGCCTGGCCCAGCAAACCGCTGCGCCTCATCGTCGGCTACCCCGCCGGCTCCTCGCCCGACATGCAGGCCCGCCTGCTGGCGGAACCGCTCGGCCAGGCCCTGGGCCAGCCGGTGGTGGTGGAGAACAAACCCGGCGCCAGCGGCAACATCGGCGCCGATGCACTGGCCAAGGCCGACGACGGCCACACCATCGGCGTGATCGGCAACGGCCCGTTGACCAGTTCCAAATTCCTCTACGCCCGGCTGCCCTACGACCCGCTGAAGGACTTCGCGCCCATCGTCACCATCGGCAGCGCGCCGCTGGTCTGGGTGACAACCAAGCCGGCCAGGCCGCAAACCCCGGCCGAATTCGTGAAGGCCGCGCAGGCCGAGGGTGGCAAGCTGGCCTACGGCTCGATCGGCTCGGGCTCGGGTGGCCACCTGGGCATGGAACTCATCAAGGAAAGCCTGAAGATCGACCCGCTGCACGTGCCGTTCACCGGCGGCCCGGCCATCCTCAACGCCATGATGGGCGGCCAGGTGCAGATGACGCTGCTGCCCAATTCCACCGTGGCGCCGATGGTGCAGTCCGGCAAGCTGCAGGCCATTGCCGTCACCTCCTCGGCACGCAGCCCGCTGGCGCCCGAACTGCCGTCCATGACCGAGCTCGGCGCCAGCGGCATCAACATCGAAGTCTGGAACGCGGTGATGGCACCCGCCAAGATGCCGGCCGCCAACCAGGCGCGGCTGAACACCGAACTGGCAAAGATTTTGCACACGCCGGAGATCCAGCAGAAGCTGTTCGCCCAGGGCTGGAAGGTAGACGACACCAGCCCGGCGGCACTGACGCAGCGCATCAAGAGCGACACCGCGCTGTATGGCGAACTGATCGCCAAAAAGGGCATCAAGCTGGAGTAGCCGGTTTACTCCCTCCCCTCCCGGGGGAGGGTTGGGGTGGGGGCACGGCACGTCAACTAGCGCCCTGCCCCAGCACCACATCCGGCGTCAACATCGCCTGCAGCAGCCAGGTGCCGGCCTGGCCCAGCGGGCGCTGGCGCGACCAGACGGCATCCACCGGCACGCGGCGCGGCCAGCCGCGGGCGTCGAGCTCGTGCAGCTTGTCGAGCGCGAAGTGGTTCACCATCCAGCGCGGCACGGCCGCCCAGCCGAAGCCGAGCACGGCCATTTCCAGCAGCATCAGGTAGCTCGGTGCCGACCAGACCCGGCGCGCCGCGGCCGGCAGGCTGATGCCCGGCATCTCCTGATCCATCTGGTAGGGCGCGAGCCGCAGTTCGCGGTGCGCGGCCAGGGTCTGCGGGCCGATGTCGGTCAGCGCGGCCAGCGGATGCGTCTTGGCCACGAAGAGCGTGATCTCCGACTGCTCGGCAATGGTTTCCGCGCCGATGTCGGGTGGATACACCGGCTGCGCCGCCACCACGCCGATCTGCGCGCGGCCGCGCTGCACCAGCGACACCAGGTCGCCGTGTTCGGCGATCAGCGCCTCGAAGGCCAGATCGGGAAAGCGCCGCTCGAACTCGGCCAGGGTTTCCTCGAAATGGTCGGACTGGTAGGTGTCCGACCAGACCACGCTGAGCTTGGCTTCCAGCCCGCCGGCGAGCCGGCTCGCGGCACGGTCGAGCCGGTCGCTCGCGGCCAGGATCTCCTGCACCTGGCCGAGTGCGATGCGGCCGGCGTCGGTGAGCGTGGGCTTGCGGCTGCCGCGGTCGAACAGCGTCAGGCCGAGGTCGATTTCCAGGTTGGCGATGGCACTGCTCACCGTCGACTGGCTCTTGCCCAGGCGCCGCGCGGCCGCCGAAAACGAGCCCAGGGTGGCGGCTTCCACAAAGGCGACCAGGGATTCGGGGGAGTGGCGCATGGCTGTTCTATCGGTTTTTCAGATGGTTATTGACTTTAGAGTATCCAAAATAACGATAAAAATGACCAGCATGACTTCCGAAAACCCTGCTGCCGCCATTGTGTCCAACCCCTTGCGGAAATCCGTCAAGGAGCGTTTCTTCCAGGCCCTGCTGTTCGAGCTGATCGCGGTGACGCTGTGCGCCACGCTTGGCGCCTGGCTGCTGGGGTATCCGCTGGTGCACATGGGTGCGCTCACGGTGATGATTTCCATCATCGCGATGCTGTGGAACATGCTGTTCAACGCCTTGTTCGACCGCGTTCAGTTGCGCTTGGGTTTCCGACGCGGGCTGGTGGCGCGGGTGGTGCAGGCCGGGCTTTTCGAGATCGGCCTGATCGCGGCCGTGGTGCCGCTGGCCGCCTGGTGGCTGGGCATCGGGTTGTGGGAGGCTTTTGTGCTGGACATCGGCATCGCGCTGTTCTTCCTGCCCTACACCTTTGCCTACAACTGGGCCTACGACACACTGCGCGCCCGCATGCTGGCGCGGCGCTCCACGCCCTGCGCGACGGCCTGATCCTTCTTATTTGAGCTGCACGGCGCCCGAGACGGTGACCTGCACCGTGGCCTTGCCGGCTTCGGCGGGCACGGCGGCGTCACTGGCCATCTTGGCTTCCATCGCCATCATGCGCGGCCGGGGCATGCCGCCCTGGTCATTGGCGTTGACCGAGACTTCACGCAGCGTGTAGCCCGCGAAGCCGAAACCCTTGGCGATCTCGGCAGCGCGGGCCTTGAAGCTTTCGATGGCCATGGTCTGGGCCTCGGTTTCCACCTGGGCCCGCTGCTCGCGGCTCAAACCAAAGCCGACCTGCCCCAGCGTCAAGGTCTGGATCTTGCCGGCCGCGCTGGTGATGCGGGCGAAATCCTTGCCCTCCAGCACCAGGCCGGTCGTGCCCTGCCAGCCATTGATCTTGCCGTCCTTGCCATAACGCGGAAACAGGCTGAAATTGCCGGTGCGCACCTCCATCAAGCCAGGCTGCGCGGTTTTCTTCGCTTCGGCGAGCGCGGTGTCGAGCGCCTGCTTGAGCTGGCCCTGCACGTTGGCCGCATCAGCGCCGTCGCGCGTGGTGTTGAGGGCGATGCTCAGCAGGTCTTGCTGCACCTCGACCGCGCCGCTGGCGCTGAGCTGCACCACGTTCTGCGGCACCGGCAGGGTTTGAGAGGTTTGGGAAAAGGAAGCCGTGGCGCAGGCCAGCAAGCTGGCGCCAGCCAGCCAGCGCAAAGCCGTCTTGGGGTGGTATTTCAAACGGGAGCCTTTCAATTTGGGGAGGAAGAATTCCTGAGCAAGCCTACCTGCATTCGAGGTTTTTCAGGCTGTCAGCCCCTGCAACGGCCGGGATTTGGCCATCGTCTACATCTTGGAGGTGAAGCGTCAGGAGCTTGATGCAAGACCTGTAACAGTGTGTCAAGGCGACCGGATATCGACCGGATTCGCTTGTTACATGTTGCAGAATCGCCCTTGTTACAAATTACCGGCACCAATTTATGAACCAGACCGCTACCCGCCCCGACAAGATCCTGGTCGTCGACGACGATTCGCGGATCCGCGACCTGCTGCGCCGCTACCTCATGCAGGAAGGTTTCGAAGTGATGTTGGCCGAGGACGGCAAGGCCCTGTCGCGCATCATGCTGCGCGACACCGCCGACCTGATCGTGCTCGACCTGATGATGCCCGGCGAAGACGGCCTGTCGATCTGCCGCCGCCTGCGCGCCGCCAACGACCGCACGCCGATCATCATGCTGACCGCCAAGGGCGAGGACATCGACCGCATCGTCGGCCTGGAAGTCGGCGCCGACGACTACCTCGGCAAGCCCTTCAACCCGCGTGAACTGCTGGCCCGCATCCATGCCGTGCTGCGCCGCCGCCCGGTGAAGGAAGCGCCGGGTGCGCCGTCGATCGACAATGAAATCATCACCTTCGGCCCCTTCGCCTTCGACCTGGGTTCGCGCACGCTGAACCGCAGCGGCGAAGAGCTGCCGCTGACCACCGGCGAATTCGCCATGCTCAAGGCCCTGGTGCGCCATCCACGCCAGCCGCTGTCGCGCGAAAAACTGGCGCTGCTGGCGCGCGGCCGCGAATTCGAGCCGTTCGACCGCAGCCTGGACGTGCAGGTCTCCCGCCTGCGCAAGCTGGTCGAGGTGGACGCCGCGGCACCGCGTTATATCCAGACCGTGTGGGGTGTCGGCTACGTCTTCGTGCCGGATGGCGCGAACTGATTCCACGGCCGTGGCGCATGGCGCCGGCCTCTCCCCCAAAGACAAACTCCGCCAACGCGGTCACTCCATGAGCACCCACCCCGATCTGTACGATGCGACGGCGCCCGCGCCGTTGCAGCCGCACATGCAGAAGTCGCACCTGTCGCGGCAGTTCGTGGTGGTGAGTCTCTTTTGGCGAACCTTCTTCCTGTTGGCGATGCTGCTCATGGGCAGCATGATGGCCTGGCTGCTGACCTTGCGCGCGCTCGAGTTCACGCCGCGGGCGCTGCAGACCACACAGCAGATCGCCTCGCTGGTCAACCTCAGCCGGGCGGCGCTGGTGCATGCCGACGGCATCGGCCGGATCTCGCTGATCAAGACCATGGCCGACCAGGAAGGCGTGCGCATCCTGCCGCGCGAACCGAACGACAAGTTCCTGCCCTTCGACGACGACGCCCTGAGCGAACGCATTTCCGCCGAGCTCACCAGCCTGCTCGGCCCGGGCACGGTGGTGGCGCGCAGCGTGAACGGCAAGCCGGGCCTGTGGGTCGGCTTCAACATCAACGGCGATCCAAACTGGCTGCACATGGACCGCGAGCGCTTCAACCCGGCCGGCGGCAAGACCTGGCTGATCTGGCTGTTGACCACCGGTGCCCTGTCGATGGCCGGTGCGGCGCTGATCGCGCGGCTTATCAACCGGCCGCTGAAGCAGCTGTCGTTCGCCACCAGCCGGGTGCGCGAGGGCGACTTCGACGCCAGCCACCTCGACGAGCGCGGCGTGACCGGCGAGATCCGCGAGGTGAACATCGGCTTCAACCGCATGGCGCAGAAGCTGGCCAAGATCGAGCAGGACCGGGTGGTGATGCTGGCCGGCATCTCGCACGACCTGCGCACGCCGCTGGCGCGGCTGCGGCTCGAGACCGAAATGAGCGTGGCCGACAACGACGCGCGCGAACACATGGTGGCCGACATCGCCCAACTCGACGGCATCATCGACAAGTTCCTCGACTATGCGCGGCCCGACCATGTGCAGTTGAAGCCGGTGTCGCTGAACCAGGTGATCGAGGCCAACCTCTACGCACTGCGCGACCACGAGGACATCCAGATCCAGGTCAGCCTGGGCGACGCGATGATGGTCTTGGCCGACGAGGTCGAACTCGCCCGGGTGATCGCCAACCTGCTGGAAAACGCGCGCCGCTACGGCAAGTCGGTCGATACCGGCGTGGCCATGGTGGACATCGCCGGCAAGGTGCGCGACCAGTGGGTGCTGCTCAAGGTGCGCGACCACGGCCGCGGCGTCGATCCCGAGCAGCTGGTCAACCTTTCCAAGCCATTTTTTCGCGGCGACGCGGCGCGCACGGCCGCCTCGGGCGCTGGCCTGGGCCTGTCGATCGTGGAGAAAACCATCCAGCGCATGGGCGGAGAATTCGAGCTGGCAAACACCTCGACCGGGGGCCTTGCCGCCCATATCAAGCTGCAGCGCGCCCCGACGAAGTAACCCTCGCTCGTGCGAAGTAAACCCCATTCGTGTTGGATAAACCCCGTTCGTGCTGAGCTTGTCGAAGCCCCCCGATCGTCCTGAGCCTGTCGAAGGATTCTCCGGGGAAAGGGCTTAAAACAGCAGCACCACCGCCCGCGCTTCCATGCTCCGGCCCTCGCCCACCGGCCCCATCTTCTCGGCCGTCTTGGCCTTGATGTTGACCTGCGAGGGCAGCAGCCCCAGCGCCTGGGCGATGCCGGCACGCATCGCCGGGATGTGCGGCATCAGCTTGGGCGCCTGGGCGATCACCGTGCTGTCGATGTTGCCGATCTGGTAGCCCTGCACCTGCACGCGCCGCGCCGCCTCGACCAGCAGCAGCATGGAGTCGGCGCCGCTGAACTGCGGGTCGGTGTCCGAGAAATGCGTGCCGATGTCGCCCAGCGCCGCCGCGCCGAACAGCGCATCGGTGATGGCATGCAGCAGCACGTCGGCGTCCGAATGGCCGAGCAGGCCCAGGTGGTAGGGAATCTCGACGCCGCCGATGATGAGCTTGCGCCCGGCCACCAGGGCATGGGTGTCCCAGCCTTCTCCGATTCTGAATGTCATGGCGTGCTCCGGTGTTGCTTCTGGCGGCTTTCGAGCACGGCCTCGGCCAGCGCGAAATCCTCGGGATAGGTGACCTTGAAATTCTGCGCGCTGCCCGGCACCAGCCGCGGTGCATGGCCCAGGGCCTCGATGGCGCTGGCCTCGTCGGTGATCTGGCCGTAGGCCCCGGCCGCCGCCTTTTCCAGCGCCTGGCTCAGCATGCCGATGCGGAACATCTGCGGCGTCTGGGCCAGCCATTTGCCGCCACGCGGCAAGGTGGCCGCGACCCGGCCGCGGGCGTCCCCCTCGCCTTCGCTCTTGAGCGTGTCGGGCAGCGGCAAGGCCAACAGGCCGCCCACGGCATCGGCCGCGCAGGCGTCGATGAGGGCATCGATCTGCGCCGGCGTGACCAGGCAGCGCGCCGCATCGTGCACCAGCACCCAGTCGTGGCCGCGCGCGCCGTGTTCAAACAGATCGTGCAGGCCGTTGGCCACACTTTCGGCGCGGGTGGCCCCGCCGCAAGCCGACACGGCATAGGGCGAGCTCTGGTGTTCGAAGAAATCGTCACCGGGTGCCACCACCACCAGGAGGTCGGCGATGCGCGGCACACTGGCGAAAGCCTCCAGCGTGTGCATCACCATCGGCTGGCCAGCCACCGGCTGGTATTGCTTGGGCACGGAAGGGGCGGCCGAGGCAGAAACCGCCCGGCTGCCCACACCGGCGCAGGGGACCAGGGCAAAAAAGCGCGGCGGTGAAAGGGTGGAAGTTGAATGAGAAGGAGAGCTTGCGGGACTGGACATCGTCCCCCATTCTAGAATCCGGCATCAACCGGAAACACCGGACACGACACCCCCCAGCTTCCAGGCTGGGGGGTGTCGTGTTTTCCAGCGCAAAACCACAGGCCCCATGGATCTACCCAAACTCACCGCCGGCAAACGCTTCACCCTGCCCCGTCCGCCGGGCTCGGCCGACGCCCTGCTGCTGGCGCAGCTGGCCCTGCGCGAGAAGACCCAGCAGCGCCTGACGGCCATCGTCACCGCCGACGCCACCGACGCGCAACGGCTGATGGACGAACTGGTGTTCTTCCAGCCGACGCTGCGCTGCGCCCTGTTCCCCGACTGGGAAACCCTGCCCTACGACACGTTTTCGCCGCACCAGGACCTGATCAGCGAACGCCTGGCCACGCTGTGGCGCATCAGCCAGCGCGACAAGGACACCGGGGCCGACGTGGTCATCGTGCCCGCCACCACCGCGCTGTACCGGCTCGCACCGCCGAGCTTCCTGGCCGGCTATACCTTTCATTTCAAGGTCAAGCAGAAGCTGGACGAAGCCCGGCTGAAGGCACAGCTCACGCTGGCCGGCTACAACCATGTGTCGCAGGTGGTGAGCCCCGGCGAATACGCGGTGCGCGGCGGGCTGATCGACCTGTTTCCGATGGGCTCGCCCGTGCCCTACCGTGTCGACCTGTTCGACGACGAGATCGACAGCATCCGCACCTTTGATCCGGACAGCCAGCGCAGCCTCTACCCGGTGCCCGAAGTGCGCCTGCTGCCCGGCCGCGAGTTCCCGATGGACGACGACGCCCGCGCCAAGTTCCGCAACCGCTGGCGAGAACTGCTCGAAGGCGACCCGACCAAGAGCCGCATCTATAAAGACATGGGCAACGGTGTGGCCACGGCCGGCATCGAGTATTACCTGCCGCTGTTCTTCGATGCCACGGCGACCGTATTCGACTATCTTGGGGCCGATGCGACTGTTGTATTGCATGGCGATTTGGAGCCCGCCTTCCAGCGCTTCTGGCAGGACACGAAAGACCGCTACCGCCTGGTGCAGGGCGACCCGGAACGGCCGGTGCTGCCGCCCGACACGCTGTTCCTCGGCATCGAACAGTTCTACGGCGCGGCCAACCAGCATCCGCAACTGGTGGTGCGCAAGGCGCCGGCCGGCGAAGCCAGCCCGGCTTCCGACTACGTGGAATTCGAAACCCTGCCCGAACTCACGGTGGTGCGCGGTGCCGAGGACCCGCTGTCGCGCCTCAAGGCCCACATCCGCCAAACCCCGCACCGCCTGCTGCTGCTGGCCGAAAGCGATGGCCGCCGCGAAAGCCTGCTCGACTTCCTGCGCGCCAGCCAGGTCAGCCCGCCGGCCTTCGACTCGCTGGCCGAATTCCAGGCCGGCGACGAGAAGATCGGCATCGCCACCGCCGCGCTGACCAGCGGCTTCGGCTGGGTCGAGACCGGCATCGAATTCGTCACCGAGACCGAACTCTTCGCCGCCGGCCCGACCACGCGCCGGCGCAAGAAGCAGGAACAGGTCAGCGACGTCGAATCGCTGATCAAGGACCTGAGCGAGTTGAACCTCGGCGACCCGGTGGTGCATTCGGCGCACGGTATCGGGCGCTACCGCGGCCTGGTCAACCTCGACCTGGGCCAGGGCAAGAACGCCGACGGCACACCCCAGATGCAGGAGTTCCTGCACCTGGAATACGCCGACAAGGCCACGCTCTACGTGCCGGTGAGCCAGCTGCAGCAGATCAGCCGCTACACCGGCGTCTCCGCCGACGAGGCGCCGCTGCACCGCCTGGGCAGCGGCCAGTGGGAAAAGGCCAAGCGCCGCGCCGCCGAGCAGGTGCGCGACTCGGCCGCCGAGCTGCTCAACATCTACGCCCGCCGCGCGGCCCGCGAAGGCCATGCCTTCCGTTATTCGCCGAACGACTACGAGACCTTCGCCAACGACTTCGGCTTCGAGGAAACCGCCGACCAGCGCGGCGCCATCCATGCCGTGATCCAGGACATGATCAGCCCGCGCCCGATGGACCGCCTGGTCTGCGGCGACGTGGGTTTCGGCAAGACCGAAGTCGCATTGCGCGCGGCCTTCATCGCGGTGACTGGCGGCAAGCAGGTGGCCTTTCTTGCACCGACCACGCTGCTGGCCGAGCAGCATTTCCAGACGCTGACCGACCGCTTCAGCAAATGGCCGGTGAAGATCGCCGAGATGAGCCGCTTCCGCTCAGGCAAGGAAATCACCACGGCCATGAAAGGCATTGCCGACGGCAGCGTGGACATCGTGGTCGGCACCCACAAACTCTTGAGCCAGGACACACATTTCAAGAACCTCGGCCTGCTCATCATCGACGAGGAACACCGCTTCGGCGTGCGCCACAAGGAGCAGATGAAGGCGCTGCGCGCCGAGGTCGACGTGCTCACCCTCACCGCCACGCCGATCCCGCGCACGCTGGGCATGGCGCTCGAAGGCCTGCGCGACCTCTCCGTGATCGCCACCGCACCGCAGCGCCGGCTGGCCATCAAGACCTTTGTGCGCACCGAGAGCCAAGGCGTGATCCGCGAGGCCGTGCTGCGCGAATTGAAGCGCGGCGGCCAGGTCTATTTTTTACACAACGAGGTCGAAACCATCGAGAACCGGCGCCAGAAGCTCGAAGAGCTGCTGCCCGAGGCCCGCATCGCCGTGGCCCACGGCCAGATGCCCGAGCGCCAGTTGGAATCGGTGATGCGCGACTTCATTGCGCAGCGCAGCAATCTGCTCTTGTGCTCGACGATCATCGAGACCGGCATCGACGTGCCCAGCGCCAACACCATCGTGATGAGCCGCGCCGACAAGTTCGGCCTGGCCCAGCTGCACCAGTTGCGCGGCCGTGTGGGCCGCAGCCACCACCAGGCCTATGCCTACCTGATGGTGCCCGACATCGAAGGCCTGACCAAACACGCGAGCCAGCGGCTCGACGCGATCCAGCAAATGGAAGAGCTCGGCTCGGGTTTTTACCTGGCGATGCATGACCTGGAAATCCGCGGCGCGGGCGAGGTGCTGGGTGAAAACCAGAGCGGCAACATGCTCGAAGTCGGCTTCCAGCTCTACAACGAAATGCTCAACGAGGCCGTGCGCTGCCTCAAGGCCGGTGTCGAGCCCGACCTGCTGAGCCCGCTGAACGCCACCACCGAAATCAACCTGCATGCCCCGGCCCTGCTGCCCGACGACTATTGCGGCGACGTGCACCTGCGGCTGAGCTTCTACAAGAAACTCGCCACCGCCAAGACCACCGACCAGATCGACGGCCTGCTGGAGGAAATCGTCGACCGCTTCGGCAAGCTGCCGGCCCAGGCGCAGACGCTGATCGACGTGCACCGGCTGCGCGTGATCGCCCGGCCGTACGGCGTGCTCAAGGTGGATGCGGCGCCCGGCATCATCCACATCACCTTCAAGCCGAACCCACCGTTCGAGCCGCTGCGCATCATCGAGATGATCCAGAAGAACAAACACATCAAGCTCGCCGGCAACGACAAGCTGCGCATCGAACGCGCCCTGCCCGAGCCCAAGGACCGGGCGCAGATGGTGCGTGACGTACTGCGCAACCTGGGCCCGGTGAAACTGGCACAGCCCGAAGGGATGGGACAGAATCCCTGAACTTCGGAGGTTTTCATGCGACTTTCCGTGAAATGCAGCCTCGCAGCGGCCATGGTGATGACGGCGCCGGCATGGCTCGCCCAACCCGCGGCGGCCCAGCCTGCCGAAGCCCCCGCCACAGCGGAAATGCCCGACGACGACGAGCTTCGCCCCGAACGCCCGTCGGAGCCCAAGGACGCGGTCGAAACCAAGGTGCAGTCCCTGCGCCAGCAGTTGGCCGAGGCCTCGGACGGAGAAACCCGCTACCGCCTGTACACCGAGCTGATCAGGACCCTTTACCGTGGCGCGCGCATCGTCGAATCGCTCAAAGCCAACGACGACCTGCTCGAAGACGCCACCGTCTCGCCGGGCCGCCGTTCGCTGGCAGCCTCCACTCTGGCCGTGAACTATGCGCTGATCGGCGACTACCCGAAAAGCCAGCGCGCCGTGCAGCGTGCCAAACAGCTGGCCAAGGACACCTCGGTCGAAGATTACGAAACACTGAGCAGCGATCCCTCCTACACTTTTCTGCGCGCGGAAGCCGAAATCGCCCGGCGCGCCACCAGCCGGCACGACATCGCGCTGACCAAGACGCGGGAACGCTCGGACCTGGCCTGGGCCAACTTCAACGACGCCACGCTCAGCGAAAAACGCCGCCAGGCGGCGGCCAACGAACTGCTCAGCAACGTCCACGTGCATGTGCTGCTGCTGGTGCAGAACAACCGCCGCGACGAAGCCCTGAGCTATATCAAAGGCATCCAGCAGCGTGTGGCCACCCGGCCGGACCTGCGCGCCACGCCTTACCAGCGGGCCAGCCTGAGTGCGGCGCTGGCAATCGCCCTGTGTTCCCATGACGACTACGATGCCGCGCTGGCCGCGGTGAACACGGCCATCGCCGGCTACACCCAGGCCGGCATGCCCGAGCATGAAACCCAGTTGGGCATCGCGCGGCGCCTGCGGCTGATGATCGCCCTGGCCATGGGCCGCATCGGCGACTACCAGGACGACGCCGACCGCCTGCAGCGCGCCCGTGCGGCCAATATCGTGCTCAACGGCAGCTTCGCCGGCGTGGAGGCCGATTCGCTGTTCATGGCCTCGCGCGGCCAATGGGCCGAGGCTGCCGACCGGGTAGGCCAGGTGGTGGCCTCCAACCTGCGCCGCCGCGGCCCGGACAACGCGTTCTACAAATACCAGGTCGCGATGCAGATGCTGTACCAGCTCAACGATGCGGCGAATCAGGTATCGGAATCGGCCATGGAGCGCTTCGTCTCGCGCCTGGCCAGCACCGGCGACGACTGGGTCGACGGCAACTACCGCGGCTCCTACGTGGAAGACGGCGCACTGGCCAAGATCCTCGACACCCTGCTGCCCCGCGCCGGCCAGCCCGCGCCGGGGGCGGCCGCGCTGGCCTTCCGTGTGGCTGAGTTGCTGCGCACCAGCGCCTCGCAAGGTGCCCTGGCCGACGGCGCCGCCCGGCTGGCCTCGGAAGACCCGAAGCTGCGCGATCTGGTCGAGCAGGAGCAAAAACTGCGCTTCGAGGAGTCGACCAGCCGGCGCGCCTTCGCCACCGCCACCGACCGCCTGGAGCGGCTCGCTCAGCAGGAAAAAGTGGACGAGAAACAGCAGAAGCGGCGCGAGGCGGATCTGGCGGAAAAGCAGAAGAGCTTCGCCGCCAACACCGCCCGCCTCAACGGGCTGCGCCGACAGATATCTGCCGCGTTCCCGGTCTACCGCGAACTCATCAGCCCGCGCATTCCGAGCGCTGCCGCGTTGGGCGCGGTACTGCGCCCGGGCGAGGTCTATGTCAATTTCTATGCGGGTCCGAAAAACGGCTATGCCTTCGTGGTACAGCCGGGCGGCGCGCTGCAGGCCTTCCGACTCGACACCGCGCGGGCCGAGACCCGGAAACAGATCGCCACGCTGCGCGCCCCCTTCGATGCCGGCCTGCCGCCAGAGAAGGAAGACGACGCTGCAGGCTTCGACCTGGCGGCCAGCTACGCGGTCTACAAGACCTGGCTGCAGCCGCTGCAGGAATCGCTGCGCAGCGCCCGCACCGTCTACATTGCCGCCGGCGGCGTGCTGAGCAACCTGCCCTGGAACGTGCTGGTCACCCAGCCTGCGGCCAAGCTGGAGCAGGCGAACTGGTGGATCGCCCAGGTCACGCCGGTGCAGATGCCCAGCGGCTCATCACTCGTGCTGGCCCGCGGCCATGGCGCGTCCAAGGCAAAACAGCCGTTCACCGCGTTCGCCGACCCGAGCTTCGATGGCCGAGATACCGCCGCCAGCCCAGCCGCCACCACCCGCGTGGTGCGCCAGAATGCAGTGCCGGCCGATGCCGGCCAACGCCCGACGCTCGACTATCGCAGCATCACGCCGCTGCCCGAAACCCTGGACGAAGTACGCGCCATCGGCACCGCACTTGGCGCCGACGCGGGTAGCGTGGTGCGCGGCACAATGGCCTCGCGCAGCCAGGTCATGAAGCAGAATCTGATCGACAGCCGGATGATCGCTTTTGCCACCCACGGCCTGCTGCCAGGCGAGGTGCCGGGCATGCTGAAGGCCGGGTTGGCCATGTCCTATGAAGGCCAGGGCCTGGCCGATTCGGTGCTGACCATCGACGACATCGTCGGCCTGCGGCTCGACGCGGACTGGGTGCTGCTGTCGGCCTGCAACACCGGTTACGCCAGCGGTGCGGCGGGCGACTCGATGTCGGCCCTGCTGCGCGGATTCTTCGCTTCCGGCGCGCGCACCCTGATGGCCACACAATGGGCGGTGGAGTCGCAATCGGCCAAGGCGCTGACGGTGCAGACCTTCAAGACGCTGGCGCAAGACCCCAAGCTCGGCAAGGGCCAGGCCCTGGCCAACAGCCAGCGCGAGATGCAGGCCGGCAAGTTCGGCGCGCTGTACCGTCACCCCTATTTCTGGGCACCTTATTTCCTGGCGGGCGATGCCGCCCGCTGATTTTTTCAATCGTTGCTTTCACGTTTTCACTAGCCACCAACCATGCCTTCCACCTCTTCCAGCCTTGCCACCGACCCCGTTGAATTCGCCCCCGGCCTGGTCGTCCAGCAGATCCGGCCGCCACTGCGCCTGGCCGACTTCAAACTCATTGCCTTCGACATGGACTCGACCCTGATCAACATCGAATGTGTCGACGAAATCGCCGACGCCGCCGGCCGAAAGGCCGAGGTCGCGGCCATCACCGAAGCCGCCATGCGCGGTGAGATCACCGACTACAAGGACAGCCTGCGCCAGCGCGTGGCCCTGCTCAAGGGGGTCAGCGTGGCCAGCATGGAACAGGTGCTGCGCGAACGGCTGCAGCTCAACCCCGGTGCGGCCAGGTTGGTGGCGGCATGCCAGGGTGCGGGCATGAAGGTGCTGCTGGTCAGCGGTGGTTTCACTTTCTTCACCGACCATGTGCGCGATCTGCTGAAGATCGATTTCACCCGCTCCAATGTGCTGGAAACCGAAGGCGGATTCCTGACCGGCCGCATGGTCGACCAGGCCTGGGGCGACATCTGCGACGGCGAGGAAAAACGCAAGATGCTGTTGGAAACTTGCGACAGATTGAACATTGCACCGCAACAAGCCATTGCCATGGGCGACGGCGCCAACGACCTGCCGATGATGGCCGTGGCCGGCCTTTCGGTGGCCTACCACGCCAAACCACGGGTCCGCGAGAAGGCCATGATAGCGATCAACACCGGAGGACTGGACCGCGTTCTGGATGTCCTGCACTAACAGGGGAGAATTCCTTTCTCATGTCAACACGGAAGGCCTATGATCGTTAGTAAGCAAGCTGAAACAGCCGATTGAGAAGCGAGCCCTGCACAGACCGAATTGTTTCCTTTACCAGGAGAGAGTCATGTCCATCTTCACGCAGTATCTAAGCCGCTTCGAAGCGGCTCAAGAAGAAGAAATGTCGATCCAGGAGTACCTGGACTTGTGCAAAAAGGATCCTTCGGCCTATGCCAGCGTGGCCGAACGCATGCTGATGGCGATCGGCGAACCCGAGGTGGTGGACACACGCACCGACTCGCGGATGTCGCGCATCTTCGCCAACAAGATGATCAAGATCTACCCGGCCTTCCGCGACCTCTATGGCATGGAGGAAGTGATCGAAAGCATCGTCTCCTACTTCCGCCATGCAGCCCAGGGGCTCGAAGAAAAGAAGCAGATCCTGTACCTTCTCGGCCCGGTTGGCGGCGGCAAATCATCACTTGCTGAGAAACTCAAGCACCTGATCGAGCTCGTGCCGTTTTATGCGATCAAGGGCTCGCCGGTGCACGAGTCGCCGCTGGGCCTGTTCAAACCCGAGGAAGACGCCAAGCTGCTGGAAGACGACTACAAGATTCCGAGCCGCTACCTGAACACCATCATGAGCCCCTGGGCGGTGAAGCGCCTGCGCGAGTTCGGTGGCGACATCACCAAGTTCCGCGTGGTCAAGCTACGGCCTTCGGTGCTGTCGCAGATCGCCGTGTCCAAGACCGAACCCGGCGACGAGAACAACCAGGACATCTCGGCCCTGGTCGGCAAGATCGACATCCGCAAACTCGAGACCTACTCGCAGGACGACCCGGACGCCTATTCCTACTCGGGCGGCCTGTGCCTGGCCAACCGCGGGGTGCTGGAGTTCGTGGAAATGTTCAAGGCACCGATCAAGGTGCTGCACCCCTTGCTCACCGCCACGCAGGAAGGCAACTACAAGGGCACGGAAGGCTTCGGCGCGATCCCCTTCGACGGCCTGATCCTGGCGCACTCGAACGAATCCGAATGGCAGGCGTTCAAGAACAACCGCAACAACGAGGCTTTCCTCGACCGGATCTACATCGTCAAGGTGCCCTATTCCCTGCGGGTGTCCGACGAGATCCACATCTACGAAAAACTGGTCACCAACTCTTCGCTGGCGCAGGCCCCCTGCGCGCCGGACACGCTGCGCATGCTGGCCCAGTTCTCGGTGCTCTCCAGGCTGAAGGCGCCCGAGAATTCGAGCATCTTCTCGAAGATGCGTGTTTATGACGGCGAGAACCTGAAGGACACCGACCCCAAGGCCAAGAGTTACCAGGAGTACCGCGACTTCGCCGGCGTGGACGAAGGCATGAACGGCTTGTCGACACGTTTCGCGTTCAAGATCCTGTCGCGGGTCTTCAACTTCGACCACCGCGAGGTGGCGGCCAACCCGGTGCACCTGATGTATGTGCTTGAGCAGCAGATCGAGCAGGAACAGTTCGCGCCCGAAGTCGAAGAAAAATACCTGCGCTCGATCAAGGAATTCCTGTCGCCGCGTTATGCCGAATTCATCGGCAAGGAAATCCAGACCTCCTACCTCGAGAGTTATTCTGAATACGGCCAGAACATCTTCGATCGTTATGTGGTGTATGCCGACTTCTGGATCCAGGACCAGGAATACCGCGACCCGAACACCGGCGAAATCCTCGACCGCGGCGCGCTCAACGACGAGCTCGAAAAGATCGAGAAGCCGGCCGGCATTTCCAACCCGAAAGACTTCCGCAACGAGGTGGTCAACTTCGTGCTGCGCGCGCGGGCCCGGCAGGACGGCAAGAACCCGAGCTGGACCTCCTACGAGAAGCTGCGTTCGGTGATCGAGAAGAAGATGTTCTCCAACACCGAAGAGTTGCTGCCGGTGATTTCCTTCAACACCAAGGCCAGCAACGAAGAACAGAAGAAGCACCAGGACTTCGTCAACCGCATGATCACCAAGGGTTATACGGAAAAGCAGGTCCGCCTGTTGTGCGAATGGTATCTGCGGGTTCGCAAATCGTCTTGAGACAAGCTCGTAACTACGGGAGTTTGAATGACCGTACGCATCGTTGACCGGCGGTTTGACAGCAAGAACAAGAGCTCGGTCAACCGCAGCCGATTCATCCAGCGGTTCAAGGGTCAGATCCGCAAAGCCGTGTCCGATGCCATCAACAAGCGCGGGGTGCGCGACCTCGACAACGGCGAGAAGATCGGCATCCCCGGCAAGGACATCGGCGAGCCCCAGTTCGAACACGGCCGCGGCGGTGTATGGGAAACCGTGCGCCCCGGCAACGACCGCTTCAACCGCGGCGACCAGGTGGACCGCCCGCCCAGCGGCGGCGCTGGCGGCAGCGGCAAGGGCCAGGCCTCGCAGGACGGCGAAGGCCTGGACGAATTCGTCTTCACGCTGTCCAAGGACGAATTCCTCGACATCTTCTTCGACGAGATGGCCCTGCCCAATCTCGTCAAGCAGCAACTCGCGCGCATCGACCAGTACCGCCGCATCCGCGCCGGTTTCGTGCAGACCGGCATGCCGACCAACATCAATCTCGGCCGCACCATGCGCGGTGCCGCCGGCCGGCGCATCGCTGTCGGTGGCCCGTATGCGGCCCAGTTGCGGGCGCTGGAGGCCGAGCTCAAGGCGCTGCACGAAACCTTGCCGATCGATGTGTTCGATGCCTCCGAAGAAGCCGAGCGGCTGCGCCGGGAGATCGCCAAGATCCGCGCGAAGATCGAGGCCATGCCCTTCGTCGACACCTTCGACCTGCGCTACAACAACCGCGTGCGGATTCCGCAGCCGACCACGCAGGCCGTGATGTTCTGCCTGCTCGACGTGTCCGGCTCGATGGACGAGGAACGCAAGAGCATCGCCAAGCGTTTCTTCATGCTGCTGTACCTGTTCCTCACGCGCAACTACGAACGCATCGAGGTGGTGTTCATCCGTCACCATACCGTGGCCTCCGAGGTGGACGAAGACGACTTCTTCACCTCGCGCGAGACCGGCGGCACGGTGGTGTCGAGTGCGCTCACGCTGATGCACGAAATCATCACCGCGCGTTACCCCAGCAATGCCTGGAACATCTACGGTGCCCAGGCGTCGGACGGCGACAACTGGCACGACGATTCACCCAAGTGCCGCGCGCTGCTGGAGAGCTCGATCCTGCCGCTCACGCAGTATTTCGCCTACATCGAGATCACCGACGGCCCGCCGCAAAACCTGTGGGAAGAATACGCCCGGCTGCAGGACGAGCGCCCGGGGCGCTTCGCGATGCAGCGCATCGCAACCGTAGCCGACATCTACCCCGTCTTTCGAGAGTTGTTCAAGAAGAAACAGGCGTAAAGTCGAAGCGTCAGCGCCTCAACCCTCACATAGAAAGTGCGCCATGTCAGCAGTCATCAAACCAAGGATGGAGCAGTTGCCGGCTGGTTCGGAATGGACTTTCGAGGCCATCGAGAAATACGACGAAGCCATTGGCAAAGTGGCGGCACGCTACAAACTCGACTGTTACCCCCACCTGCTCGAAGTCATCAGCGCCGAGCAGATGATGGACGCCTATGCCTCGATCGGCATGCCGGTGTATTACCACCACTGGTCTTTCGGCAAACATTTTCTCGCCACCGAAAACCGCTACAAACGCGGCCAGATGGGCCTGGCCTATGAGATCGTGATCAACTCCGATCCCTGTATCGCCTACCTGATGGACGAGAACACACTGCCGATGCAGGCGCTGGTGATCGCCCACGCCGCCTACGGCCACAACTCGTTCTTCAAGGGCAACCACCTGTTCAAGCAGTGGACCAGCGCCGACGCCATCATCGACTACCTGGTGTTCGCCAAGAACTACATCGCCCAGTGCGAGGAGCGCCACGGCGTGGAAGCGGTCGAGCGGCTGATCGACGCCTGCCATGCGCTCACCAATGTCGGCGTGGACCGCTACAAACGTTCGCCCCAGCTGTCGCTGGAAAAGGAAACCCTGCGCCAGAAGGAACGCGAGGAATACCTGCAGGCCCAGGTGAACGACCTGTGGCGCACCCTGCCGCCCAAGGCCGAGGCCGAGGAGCGCGAGGAGGAAAAACGCTTTCCCGCCGAGCCCGAGGAAAACCTGCTGTATTTCATGGAAAAGAACGCCCCGCTGCTCGACCCCTGGCAGCGCGAGGTGGTGCGCATCGTGCGCAAGATCGGCCAGTATTTCTATCCGCAGCGGCAGACGCAGGTGATGAATGAAGGCTGGGCCACCTACTGGCACTACACCCTGCTCAACACGCTGTACGACGAAGGCCGGCTCAACGACGGCTTCATGCTCGAGTTCCTGCAGTCGCACACCAACGTGGTCTACCAGCCGCCGTACAACAGCCCCTATTTCTCGGGCATCAACCCCTATGCGCTGGGCTTTGCGATGTGGCGCGACATCCGCCGCATCTGCGAGGAACCCACAGACGAAGACCGCGCCTGGTTCCCCGACATCGCCGGCTCGAACTGGCGCGAGACCTTCGATTTCGCGATGCAGAACTTCAAGGACGAAAGCTTCATCGCGCAATACCTGTCGCCCAAACTCATGCGTGAGTTCCGCCTGTTTTCGGTGCTCGACGACGACTCCCGTACCAAGCTGGAAATCGAAGTCATCCACGACGACAACGGCTACCGCGAACTGCGCCACCAGTTGTCCGAGCAATACGACCTGGGCAGCCGCGAGCCCAACATCCAGGTGTGGAATGTCGACCTGCGCGGCGACCGCTCGCTGACCCTGCGCCATTTCGCCCACCAGCGCCGTCCACTCGGCGACTCCAGCGCCACCATGCTTGAGCACGTGGCCTACCTCTGGGGCTTCACGGTGCGGCTGGAGCGCGAAAACGCCAACGGGCAAATGGAACTGGTCGCCGAGCACAAGAACGAGAAGCGCAGGCGTTCCACCGCCAACAACCGGCCCTGAAGCGCCGTGTTCGGGCCGCCAAGCCCGGGCAATACCCGTGCAGAAGATTCAACTAAGGGTCATCATGGCTTGACCCTCGGCGGTGTGGGCGCACCATGCGTCTGCGGCGCGGCCCATCGGCTGTGCGCCATCCGTCCACGACGAGGAGAGATCCCATGGCGAAGTTGAATGTCAACGGGGTGGTGCGCGAGTTCGACGCCGAACCCGACACCCCGCTGCTCTGGGTGCTGCGCGAGCAGCTCGGCCTGACCGGCAGCAAATACGGCTGCGGCATTGCCCAGTGCGGCGCCTGCACCGTGCATCTCGACGGCGTGCCCACCCGCAGTTGTGTGCGGCCGGTCTCCAGCATCGAGCCCGGCGAGAAGATCGTCACCATCGAAGGCCTGTCGCCCGACGGCATGCATCCGGTGCAAAGAGCCTGGGCCGCGCTCGACGTGCCGCAATGCGGCTTCTGCCAGAGCGGCATGATCATGGCCACCGCCGCCCTGCTCAAGGCCAAGCCCAGGCCCACCGATGCCGACATCGACGAGGCCATCACCAACATCTGCCGCTGCGGCACCTACAACCGCATCCGCGCGGCGATCAAGGTGGTGGCCAATGGCGGTAACACCAAGTCGGCCGCGCTGGAAATCCAGCACACCGACGGGAGCGTGACATGAGCCGCGCCCTGCAAACCCACGCCAGGCCGGCCGGTATCTCGCGCCGTGGCTTCATGGGCAACGCTCTGGCCGCGACCGGTGGCCTGGTGGTGGCCTTCCATGTGCCGCTCGCCAGCAAGGTGCTGGCCCAGGGCCTGCCCGTTGCCACGCAGGCCACACAGCCGCCCGAGGTCAATGCCTGGGTGGTGGTGCGGCCCGACGACACTGTGGTGATCCGCATCGCCCGCTCCGAAATGGGCCAGGGCACACTGACCGGCCTGGCGCAGTTGGTGGCCGAGGAGCTGGACTGCGACTGGGCCCGGGTCCGCACCGAATACCCCACGCCCGGCCAGAGCCTGGCGCGCAACCGGGTATGGGGCAGCTTCAGCACTGGCGGCAGCCAGGGCATCCGCCAGTCGCAGGACTACGTGCGCAAGGGCGGCGCCACGGCGCGTTTGATGCTGGTGCAGGCCGCTGCCGATGCCTGGCGGGTACAGGCAGCCGACTGCCGTGTCGCCAAGGGTGTCATCACCCACCCGGCCAGCGGGCGCAGCACCACCTACGGCAAGGTCGCCGCGGCGGCCGGCAAATTGACGCCGCCGGCCGATGTGCCGCTGAAAGACCCAAAGGACTGGAAGCTCGCCGGCAAACGACTGGCCCGGCTCGACACGGTGGACAAGACCACCGGCAGGCAGGTCTATGGCATGGACCTGAAGATGCCGGGCTTGCTCAACGCCGCCATCAAGGACTGCCCGGTATTCGGCGGCAAGGTGAAAAGCTTCGATGCCACCAGCGTAGCCCAGCGCCCCGGCGTGAAGAAGGTGGTGCGTGTGGGCGACAGCGCGGTGGCCGTGGTGGCCGACACCTGGTGGCGCGCCAAGACGGCACTCGACGCCCTGCCCATCGAATGGGACTACGGACCCCATGCCGCGGTGTCGAGCGCCAGCATCGCCGAGATGCTGAAGGCCGGGCTGGACGCCGAACAGGCGGTGGTGGGCAACAGCAACGGCGACGCCCGCGCGGCCATCGCCGCCATCACCACCCCCTCACGCAAGCTGGAGGCGGTGTACAGCTACCCGTTCCAGAACCACGCCACCATGGAGCCGATGAACGCCACGGCACGCTGGACGCCGCAGCGCTGCGAAGTCTGGGCGCCCACGCAAAACGGTGAGGCCGCACTCACCGCCACCATCGAAGCCGCCGGGCTGCCGTCCGCGCAGTGCGAGGTCTACAAGCTGCTGCTCGGCGGCGGCTTCGGCCGGCGCGGTGCGACCGACTACGTGCGCCAGGCGGTGCTGATCGCCAAGGAAATGCCGGGCACGCCGGTCAAGCTGATCTGGTCGCGCGAGGAAGACATGCAGCACGGCCGTTACCACCCTATCACCCAGTGCAAGATGACGGCCGGGCTCGACGCGCAGGGCAATGTGACGGCGCTGCACATGCGCATCTCGGGCCAGTCGATCCTGGCCACGGTGGCGCCGCAGAACATCCAGAACGGCAAGGACCCGGTGGTGTTCCAGGGCCTGAACCCGCCCGGGCCCGAATCATCCATCGGCTACAGCTTCCCCAACCTGCTGATCGACCATGCGATGCGCAACCCGCATGTGCCGGCCGGCTTCTGGCGCGGCGTCAACCTCAACCACAACACCATCTACCTGGAAAGCTTCATCGACGAGATCGCCCATGCCACCCGCCAGGACCCGTTGGCGCTGCGCCGCAAGCTCATGGCCGACCACCCCAAACACCTGGCGGTGCTCAACGCGGTAGCGCAACGCGTGGGCTGGGGCACGCCGGCGCCGGACGTGGGCGGGCAGAAGGTGTTCCGCGGCCTGGCCCAGTGCATGGGCTTCGGCAGCTACGTGGCCGGCTGCGCCGAGATCTCGGTCAACGCCGATGGCGCGCTCAAGATCCACCGCATCGTGGCCGCCACCGACCCGGGCCACACGGTCAACCCGCAGCAGATCGAAGCCCAGGTGGAAGGCTCGTTCGTCTATGGCCTGTCGGCCGCGCTGTACGGCGAGATCACGGTGAAGGACGGCCGCATCGAGCAGGACAACTTCAGCAGCTACCCGGTGTTGAAGATGGACGAGATGCCCAAGGTCGAAACCATCGTGATGCCGTCAGGCGGTTTTTGGGGCGGCGTGGGAGAACCGACCATCGCGGTGGCCGCGCCTGCGGTGCTGAATGCGATCTTCGCCGCCACCGGCCAGCGCATCCGCGACCTGCCGCTGAAGAAGCATAACTTGAAGGAGGCCTGAGTAGCCTCGTCATCAAAAGGTCCGGCAAGGCGCAAACCTTGCCGGGGCTAGGTATTCCCGCCTGCTTGACCAGCGCTAGCGACGCCTGAGCTGGAGCCGTTGGAGAAAAGGGCTGCGTTGCTTTGCAATACATCTGGCGCAAAGCGGTAAATCGTCATGCCGTCCACGCTATAGGCGCCCAAGCCTTTGTAGAAAGCGATAGTGGGCTGATTCCAGTCCAGGCAGGCCCATTCGAGCCGTTTGCAGCCGCGCTCCACAGCGAGCTTGGACAGATAGGCCATCATGATTTTCCCCAGCCCCTTGAAGCGCATGGACTCATCTACGAAGAAGCCGTCGATATACATGCCGGATTGCCCGATAAAGGCCGATGAGGTCTGGCAGAAATAGGCAAAGGCCACCGGTTCACCGTTGTAGCGGCCAAAAACCGCTTCGCCCTTGCTGGCTGCAAGCAGACTCCGCAGTCCGTCTTCCGTGGCCACAATCCTGTCGGCCATCTTCTGGTAATTGCCAAGTTTTCGCATGAAGCTGAGCACCAGACCGGCGTCGTCTGGCGTGGCAAAACGCAGTGTGAAGTTTGGGTCGTTTGTATGGATCAATGTGCTTGAACGGGCCATCAGGAAACGGGGGCTTCCTACAGCACTCGTCCCCAGTAGTGGAAAAGTCTAGCACCGTTGACTCGCGCTACATATGTCGCTGCCTGGTGATGGGCTCGATTGATTCGACGACTGTTTTGGTTAGATTGCAAATGTTGTCCAAGGCCCGCGCTGCATAGCGGCCGAAGGATTCAAGTTGAGCAGACATATTGCATCAATACGCGCGGGCGTGGATTTCCGGGGCGTCGCCGCAACAGGGCAACGCTGCCAGCTTTAGCTGTACCGATTCTCCAATGCATCCAACACTGGCGCGGATGCGGTCCAACACCTGAAACACCGTCGGTGGAACGTTCTTCTGCATCGAACTGTCTCCTGCAAGAATCAGGGGCGCGGCCATTCCTCCTTCAGGGCCGGCGCATACGCGCACGCTGCTTCGAGCTGCTATGACATCCCGATTCAGGGCTGGTGCGGATCCTCCGCTGACGTGGTGGGCTTTGGACGGCGATTACCGACGGCGTCAATGGAATCGAAGACAACGCCGGGGCGTTGGTCACGCCCGGCACACTGTCACGGCCAACAGTTCCGTGCAGCAGCACCTCGATGCAACGACTCTCACTCCTCGCCGACCAACTCGATAACCTGCGGGTCACCGGTCCGACGCACACCAGCGTCTGCGCCGTCTTGGCGGAAGCCCCATCGGGGCGCTCCCGAGTTACTTGACCAAGTGCTGCCACATGCGCAGCACGAAGCCCGCGCGCTCCACATCCGCCTGCGCGATCAGCGGCGTTTCGCCAATCGGCTTTCCGTTCGATTCTGCGATCACCTTGCCGATCACGGCACCCTTGGTCACCGGCGCCTCAAGGTCAGGCTTTAACTGCACCGAGGTCTGCAATTTCTGACCGCGCGGGACGGTCAATGTCCATGGCGATCCCAGGCCTGCGGCGACGGTGTCGGCCTTGCCAAAGCTGACCTTGGCATGCGTGACCACGGCGTTCGGCTGAATGGGGGTGGCCTTCTCGAAGTGGCTGAATCCCCAACCCAGCAGCGTGCGGGTCTCGTCGGCGCGCGCCTTTGCGCTGTTGGTGTTGAGGATGACCGTGATGAGGCGCATGTCGTTGCGCTTGCTTGAGGTGACCAGGCAGTAGCCGGCTTCCTCGGTGTGGCCCGTCTTCAGTCCATCCACAGTGGGGTCCGTGTAGAGCAAGGCGTTGCGGTTGCCTTGCTTGATGCCGTTGTACTTGAACTCGCGTTCGGCGTAGATCGGGTAGTAGTCGGCGCTGTCGCGGATGATCGCACGCGCGAGGATGGCGAGATCGCGTGCAGACGACTTGTGCGCCGGGTCGGGCAGGCCTGTGGCATTCACGAAATTCGTGTGTGTCATCCCGAGGCGCTGGGCTTCGGCGTTCATGAGTTTGGCGAAGCCCTCTTCCGAACCGGCCATGTGTTCGGCGACCGCCTTGGACGCGTCGTTGCCCGACTGGATGACGATGCCGCGCAGGATGTCCATCACCGTGGCCTGGCTGTTCAGCGGCAGGTACATGCAGGACTCGGTGCTCGAACCGCGGCACCAGGCGTTCTCGCTGACCGAAACGAGATCTTCCTTCTTGAGTTTGCCCGAGCGAAGGGCCTGCTCAACCAGGAAGCTGGTCATCATCTTGGTCAGTGACGCCGGCGGCAACGGTTCGTCGGGGTTGGCCGAGGCGAGCACCTCTCCGGAGTCGAAGTCCATCAGCAGCCATGCCTTGGCGGGGATGGCCGGCGCGCCGCCGGCAACAGCGGATTGCCCGGCCAATGGCTCAGGAGCGGGCGCCGTGGCTGTGGGCTTTTTGTGGACAGCAGGCTTGGCTGCGTGGCGATCAGCTGCAAAAGTCGCCGAGCTGGGCACCAGGGTGCCTGCGGCGATGGCGAATACGAGAGGCAGGAGGGCAAATTTCGTGGATTGCATAGGATTCATGGTCGTGACCGCTCATTGTGACGGAGCGTACCCCGCTTTCGTGCATGGAGGAGATTTTCGTCGACGGGAGCGGTGCCGGCGAGCACTCGATGCACCCCAGGTCGCCCGGAAAGAGACCTTACAGGTCACGCGCAGGTGGCTTTGACTGACTCTTTCCGCCCGGCGTGCCCAGCAGGACATGTTCCGTCCCTGCAGCAATCTGGTCCGCGAAGGCGCCACTCCCGACGGCACGTGCGAGCGTGACGGCGCCCGCCAGCGAAGAGAGGGCGGCACAAGCGGCTTCCATGTCCCGCGGCGCACTTGGTGAGGCTTGCATTGGGCAATCAGCATGAACAACTGTGGGTCATCGGTTGTCGCTGACAACCCTTGTGAAGTCCACTGCCTCCACAGTTGCACCGTATGCTTGAAGCTCAGGCTTCGCGGCTCGACGCCGACGTATCTGGCGGCCCGTGCCATCAGCAATCGGACCACGTTGTAGGCCAGCAGATGCACCCACAGCTGTTTGTCGTTCATCTGCGGCGTCTGGCAGCGCAGCACGTCCATGCCGCAAGTGGTCTTCAGGTTGCGCAGGTCCAGCGCGATGTTCCAGCGGCGTGCGTACAGAGCCGACAGGTCGCTCTTGCTGAGCTGTCGATGGTTCACCAGGCTGGTGACCAGCACTTGGTGGTCGCGTATTGAGACTTCCAAAATTCACGACACAAGAATCACCGTTCGGGCTGAGCTTGTCGAAGCCTGTACGTCCCAACGAGGCACTTCGACAAGCTCAGTGCGAACGGGTTGGGTTGCCTCCAAATACGGAAATACCGATAAGTTGACCTGACCAAAACGCCCTTCGGCAAGTGACCGCAAACGCAGATGCCGCCAGACGTAGCCATAGCCGCAGCCACCGATCAAATTCCTAAGCGGTACTCAAGAGATACCGGCATACGCACTGGGCGCCAGAAGAGCTTCGAATCAAAGCCCTCCCGGCACACCTCAAGCGCCGACGTAAGCCGTCTTCACCGTGGTGAAGAACTCCTGCGCATAACGGCCCTGCTCGCGCGAACCGAAGCTCGATCCCTTGCGGCCGCCGAAGGGCACGTGGTAGTCCACACCGGCCGTGGGCAGGTTGACCATCACCATGCCGGCCTGGCTGTGGCGCTTGAAGTGGGCGGCGTACTTGAGGCTGGTGGTGGCGATGCCGGCGGACAGGCCGAACGGCGTGTTGTTCGACTCGGCCAGCGCTTCCTCATAACCCTTCACGCGGATGATGCTGGCCACCGGGCCGAACACTTCTTCGCGGTTGATGCGCATCTCGGCGGTGGTGTCGGTCAGCAGCGCGGGGGCCATGTAGAAGCCGTCGGTAGCGAGCTTCAGGCGTTCGCCGCCGGCGACCAGCTTGGCGCCTTCCTTCTGGCCGATGTCCACATAGCTCAAGTCCTGCTCCAGCTGCGACAACGAAGACACCGGGCCGATATCGATGCCGGCGGTGAGCGCGTCGCCCACCTTCAGCGTGGCCATGCGGGCCTTCACGGCTTCGACGTACTTGGCGTAGATGCCTTCGGTCACGATCAGCCGGCTCGATGCGGTGCAGCGCTGGCCGGTGGAGAAGAACGCGCTTTGCACGCTGAGCTCCACGGCCTGGGCCAGGTCGGCGTCGTCCAGGATGATCTGCGGGTTCTTGCCGCCCATCTCCAGCTGCACCTTCTTCAGGTTGACGGCGCACTGCTGGGCGATGCGCGCACCCACGCCTTGCGAGCCGGTGAAGCTGATGGCGTCGATGCCGGGGTGGTTGACCAACGGGTCGCCGATGACCGAGCCGCGGCCCATCACCAGGTTGAACACGCCGGCGGGGATGCCGCTTCGGCTGATGATGTCGGCCAGCGCCCAGGCGCAGCCGGGCACGAGGTCGGCGGGCTTCAACACCACGCAGTTGCCGTAGGCCAGGGCCGGGGCGATCTTCCACGAAGGAATGGCGATGGGGAAGTTCCAGGGGGTGATCAGGCCGATCACGCCCACGGGTTCGCGGGTGATCTCCACCGTGACGCCGGAGCGCACCGAGGGCACGACTTCGCCGGTCAGGCGCAGGCATTCGCCGGCGAAGAACTTGAAGATGTTGCCCGCGCGGGTGACTTCGCCGATACCTTCGGGTTTGGTCTTGCCTTCTTCACGCGCAAGCAAGGTGCCGAGTTCTTCGCGGCGGGCCAGGATTTCGGTGCCGATCTTGTCCAGCGCGTCATGGCGCGCCTGGATGTTGCCGGTGGACCAGGCGGGGAACGCGGCACGTGCGGCCTTGACGGCGGCGTCGAGCTGGGCCGCGTCGGCCTGGGTGTAGTCGCCGATCACATCGGCCAGGTTCGAGGGGTTGACGTTGGGCGCGTACTTGGCGCCGGCAACCCATTCGCCATTGATGAGGTTGTCGAATTTTTGGGTGGTCATGGTGTTGTGTCCTGGTGGGTGGTGAAAGGCGTCGCCGATGTTAGCGCAACCATCAAATAGCTTCATCCCCGCCTTCCCGTGAGGGCTGGCGGGGTGAAAAGGGCGCGATTGCAGCCCTCGCTTACTGTGGGCCGAGCTTCTTGATCAGCGCGGCCAGTTCTTCCATTTCATTCGGCTTCAGGTCGGTCAGCGGTGCACGCACCGGGCCGCCGTCGTGGCCGACAATCTTTGCGCCGGCCTTGATGATGCTCACGCCGTAACCTTCCACCCGGTTGCGGATGTCGAGGTAAGGCATGAAGAAGTCCTTCAACAGCTTGTGCTGCGTGGGCAAGTCGTCGGCGGCGACGGCCTTGTAGAAGTCCATGGCGGTCTTCGGGATGAAGTTGAACACGGCCGACGAATACACCGGCGTGCCCAGCGCCTTGTAGGCGGCGGCATAAACCTCGGCTGTGGGCAGGCCGCCCAGGTAGGCGAAGCGGTCGCCCATCTTCATGAAGATGGAGGACATGATCTCGATATTGCCCAGACCGTCCTTGAAGCCGATCAGGTTCGGGCAGCGCTCGGCCAGGATCGCCAGCGAGTTGGGGGTGAGCTTGGTGCGGTCGCGGTTGTAAACGATGACGCCGAACTTCACACTCTTGCACACGGCTTCGACGTGATTGATCAGGCCTTCCTGGCCGGCTTCGGTCAGGTAGTGCGGCAACAGCAGGATGCCGTGCGCGCCCAGGCGTTCGGCTTCCTGGGCATGGGCGATGGCAGTGCGGGTCGGGCCACCGGCGCCGGCGATGATCGGCACCTTGCCGCGGCAGGTGTCCACCGCGGTCTTGATGACGGCACTGTATTCGGCCCCGGCCAGGGAGAAGTATTCACCCGTGCCGCCGGCGGCAAACAGCGCGCTGGCACCGTAGGGCGCCAGCCATTCCAGGCGCTCGATGTAGGTGCTGGGGCGGAACTCGCCTTGCGCGTCGAAGTCGGTGATGGGGAAGGAAAGCAGGCCGGAGCCCATGATGGATTTGAGGTCTTGAGGGTTCATTTTTTCTACCTGATGAAGTGGGAACGAAAGCAAATAAAGGTTGCGGCGATCAGTCGAGCTTGATGTTGGCGTCTGTGACCACCTTGGCCCAGCGGGCGCGCTCGCGGTTGAAGAACTGGTCTTGTTCGGCAGCGGGCATGGTCACCACTTCGGCGCCCTGCCCCGTCAGCCGGGAGCGGATGTCGGCGCTGCGGATGATCTTGATCAGCTCCGCATTGAGGCGGGTGATGATGGCCGGCGGCGTGCCGTTGGCCACCAGCACACCTTGCCAGGTGCCGGACTCGAAATCGGTGACGCCCTGCTCGGCCAGCGTGGGCACGTCGCCCACCAGGGGCATGCGGGTCTTCTTGGAAATCGCCAGCACTTTGAGCTTGCCGCTCTGCACATGCGGCAAGGTGGCCAGCATGCCGTTCATCAGCACCTGGGTCTGGCCGCCCATGGTGTCCTGGATGGCCTGCACGCCGCCCTTGTAGGGCACGTAGATCCACTTGGCGCCGCTGGCGCGCTCCACGGCCACGCCGGCCAGGTGGGGGGCGCTGCCCATGGCGGTCACCGCGAAGTTGAGGTCGCTCGTCTTCGACAGCGCCACCAGTTCCTTGAACGAGTTGGCCTTGACCGATGGATGCACCACCAGCATGTGCGGCGAATAGGCCAGCATGGTCACACCGCGCAGGTCCTTGCTCGGGTCGAAGGCGAGCTTGGTGTAGACCGATGGGCTGATGGCCAGCGCACCCACGTCGCACAGCAGCAGCGTGTGGCCGTCCGGTGCCGACTTGGCGACGAAGTCCGCGCCCACGTTGCCATTGGCGCCGGCGCGGTTCTCCACGATCACCGACTGCTTGAGTGCTTCGGAAAGCGGCTGGCTGATGGCGCGCGCGATGATGTCCGAAGAACCACCGGGCGGATACGGCACGATCAGCTTGATGGGCTTGCTCGGCCAGGCCTGCGCGAATACGGCCCCGGGCATGGCGACGGCAGCGGACGCAGCAGCGACCGAGGCAATGAGTTGACGGCGATTCAGCGACATGTTGGCTCCTCTATCTTTATATATCCACTGTCCCGGCTCAGACGGGAAAGCGCGAAAACCGCGGCTCGGGCAGGCCGTGCACACCCGGGTCGAGTGCGAACAGCGCGCCGTTCAGGCCCGGCGTTTCGGCCGACACGGTGCCCGGCAGGATCGAGGTAACAAACAACACGTCGAGCCCGGGCCCGCCAAAGGCGCACATCGCCGGCTTGGCCACCGGCACTTCGAGCGACTTCACCAGCCGGCCCTGCGGATCGAAGCGGTGCACCTTGCCGGCGTCGTTGCCGCAGATCCAGTAGTGCCCCTCGGCGTCCATGGCCGCGCCATCGGGCCGGCCAGGCAGTGCCGTCATATCGACGAATTCGCGCGGATTCGCCAGACCCGCGGTGGCGGCATCGAAGTCGAAGGCCCACACCCGCTGCACACTGGGGTGAGAGTCCGACATGTAGGCGGTACGGCCGTCCGGGCTGAAGGCCAGGCCATTGGGCGTGATGATGTCTTCCACCTTGGCCGAGCTCAGGCCGTTTTCATCGAGGCAATACAGCGCGCCCAGCGGTGAGGCCAGCGACATGTCCATGACCATGGTGCTGATCCAGAAACGGCCTTGCGCGTCGCAGCGGCCGTCGTTGAAACGCATGCCCGGTGCGGGGTGCTGGACCGTCGCCAGGCATTGCAGCCGCACCTCGGAAGACGGCAGCAAGCTCACCGCATAAACCCCGGTCTCCATGGCGGCAATAACTTCGTCGCCTGCGCCGCGGGCGCTGAGTGCGATACAGCCCACACGTTCGGGCACGGCCCAGCTTTGCAGCGTTTGCGCGGCCACGTCCCAGCGGCGGATCAGCCGGCCTTCGATGTCGACCCAGTACAGCGCCTGGCCGCGCACGTCCCACACCGGAGATTCGCCGACGCGGTCGCGGCTGCTGCCGACGACGGGTACCACGACGGGTACCAGGCTCATGACTCGTACGGTCCTTGCACCACGAAGCCGCCGCCATGGCTGGTGTGCGCCGGGTTCTTCAGATCGGGTGCCTCGGTCTGCGCATAGATCTCTTCGCGGAATGGGTCGGAACTGTCTTGCGGCACGTAGCCGACATGTTTGGCCAGGCGGTTGTCCCACCAGGTGACAGCGTTGTTCGACATGCCGAAGACGATGCTGTGGTTCAGCACCGGCGTGGTCAGGCAGGCTGTGATCAGGCGGTGCAGGTCACCGTAGCTGAGCCAGGTGGCGAGCATGCGGCGGTCGCGCGGCTTCGGGAAGGACGAGCCGATGCGCACGCAGGCGGTCTCGATGCCATAACGCTCGAAATAGAACTTCGACAGGTCTTCGCCGAAAGCCTTGCTCAGCCCGTAGAAGCTGTCGGGCCGCGGCGGTGCGCTGGCGTCGATGGTCTCGCCCTGGCTGTAGTAGCCCACCACGTGGTTGGAGCTGGCGAACACGATGCGTTTCACGCCATGCTTGCGTGCGGCTTCATACAAGTGGTACAGGCCGAGGATGTTGGCCTGCATGATCGGCAGGAACGGGCCATCCACGGAAATGCCGCCGAGGTGCACGATGGCGTCCACGCCGCGCACCATGGCGTCGACCGCGGCCGCATCGGCCAGGTCGGCCAGCATCACTTCTTCATTGGCGCCGGCTGCGCCGAAGTCAGCAATGTCGGACAGGCGCAGCGTATTGCAGTTCTGCTTCAGGCTTTCGCGCAGCACCTTGCCCAGGCCACCGGCGGCACCGGTCAGCAGGATCTTGTCGTGAACTTTGATGGTCATTTTTTGGCGTCTCTTTGTGTCTTTTTGGTGCCGGCGGATGAATTGAGAGCAGCCGGACACTTTGCTACGGCCTGATGCGGAGGTCAACACATCCGTCGTACGTTGTCTGATGACTAGGAATTTTCGGAAATTCACCCAGCTCTGTCAAGCTGTTTTTTAGTCTCCAAAGGGCAAATGCCGGCGCTGCCCGAAGCGGATTTGCCTTGAGGTTCATCTCTCTCGGGTAAACCCCTTGTTCTATTTTTCCAAATCAGTTGTAGGATGACTGGTAAGACAACAGACATTCCGTGCCTGCCGCCTTCTCCAAGCTCAAACCTAATCCATCACCAGGAGCAACCATGAAAAAACCAACCCGTGCCCTTCTCAGCCTTGTCGCAGCCGCAGCCTTCTGCGTCGCGAGCGGCCAGGCCAGCGCCCGCAACTTCCGCTCGGCAGACGTGCACTCCAAGGAATTCCCCACCAACATGGCGGTGAAGTTCATGGGCGACGAACTCAGCAAGGCCACCGGCGGCAAGGACAACATCAAGGTCTTCGGCGACAGCGCGCTCGGCTCCGAAAAAGACACGGTCGAACAGGTCAAGATCGGCGCGATCGACATGGTCCGCGTGAGCCTGGCCTCGTTCAACGGGATCGTGCCCGAGTCGATGGTGCCTTCGTTCCCCTTCATCTTCCGTGACCTGGCGCATTTCCGCAGCGCCATCTACGGCGCCGAAGGCGACAAGATCCTGGCCGCCTTCGACAAGGCCGGCTTCGTGGGCCTGGCCATGTACGAGAGCGGCTCGCGTTCGATGTACGCCAAGAAGCCGATCAAGACCGTGGCCGACATGAAGGGCATGAAGGTGCGCGTACAGCAGTCCGACCTGGCCGTGAGCATGATCACCGCCATGGGCGCCTCGCCCGCGCCGATGCCGATGGCCGAGGTCTATTCGGGCCTGAAGACAGGCCTGGTCGACGCCGCCGAAAACAACATCCCCTCCTACGAAGAAGCCAAGCACTACGAGTCGGCGGGCGTGTTCTCCGAGACCATGCATGTCATGACACCCGAAGTGCTGGTGTTCTCCAAGAAGGTCTGGGACACGCTGACACCGCCCGAACAAGCCGCGCTGCGCAAGTCGGCCAAGGCTTCGGTGCCCTACTACGTCACGCTGTGGGACGCCAAGGAAAAAGACGCCAAGGCGGCCGTGCTCAAGGGCGGCGCCAAGATCGTTCCAAGCACCGAGATCGACAAGGCCAGCTTCGTCAACGCCGAAAAGCCGGTGTGGGACAAGTTCGCCACCACGCCTGAGCTGAAGGCCCTGGTGCAAGGCATCGTCAACACGAAATAAGCCGCTCCTGCCGCCGCATGGAGGCCAGGCCTTCACGCGGCGGCATGACGGCGCAGACAGTCATCATGGATTTGTTCAATTCACTGTGCGCGCAGCTGTCCAACCTGGTGCTGCGCCTGGCCAGCATGTGCCTGGCCGCGCTGGGCATTGTGGTCATCTACGGCGTGGTCATGCGCTACGCCTTCAACGATGCCCCGCCCTATGTCGAGCAGGTGGCGCTCCTGCTGGTGATCTCGGTGGCCATGTTCGGCGCCGCGGCCGGTGTGCACGACTCGGGCCACATCGGGCTGGACTCGGCGGTCAAGATGCTGCCCGAGAAAGCGCAGTTCTGGTGCTTCGTCATCTGTGACGTGCTGACCATCGTCTTTGCCCTGGTACTGCTCTGGGGCAGCCTCGAAATGGGCATCTCCACCCACCGCGACACCATTCCCACGCTGGGCATTTCCGAAGCCTACCGCTACCTGCCGGTCATGATCGCCGGCGTCCTCATTGTCCTGTTTGCGTTCAAGCACATGCTGACGCTCTTCACGCCAAAAACCACCGCCTGATCATGGAACTCGCCGTACTTTCCCTGAGCTTCGTGCTCTTCCTCGTGCTCGGGGTACCCGTGGCGTTCGCCATCGGCCTGAGCTGCCTGGCCACCTTTGCCGTGGAAGGCCTGCCGCTGGCAACCGCCATGCAGATGATGGTCTCGGGCATGAACGTGTTTTCGTTCCTGGCGATTCCGTTCTTCATCTTCTCGGGTGAGCTGATGCTGCACGGCGGCATCGCCGACAAGATCCTCGACTTCGCGCGCAGCATGGTCGGTCACATGAAGGGCGGGCTGGGCCTGGCCAACGTGATGGCCAGCACCCTGTTCGGCGGCGTCTCGGGCTCGCCGATCGCCGACACGTCCGCCATGGGCGGGGTGATGATCCCGATCATGAAACGAGAAGGCTACAGCGCCGACTACGCCGTGAACGTGACCACCCACGCCTCGCTCACCGGCGCGCTGATGCCGACCTCGCACAACATGATCATCTACGCGTTCGCGGCCCAGGCCGCCAGCGGCATGATCGATGGCCATGCGATCCGCGGCGTGTCGATCGGCGACCTGATGTTCGCCGGCCTGGTGCCGGTGTTCTGGATCATGGTCTGCATGCTGGTGGCCGCCTACTGGCAGGCCGTGCGCAACGGTTTTCCGAAGCGTGCCGACGGCTCCTCGATGCTGGAGCGCTTCCCCGGCTGGCATGCGGTGCTGACCACCTTCATCGCGGCCGTGCCCGGCCTGATGGTGATCGTGGTGATCCTGGGCTGTGTGATGGGCGGCGTGACCACCGCGACCGAGGCGGCGGCGATCGCCGTGGCCTATTCGCTGCTGCTGACCTCGGTGATCTACCGCACCATGAGCAAGGAAAAGCTGGTCAAGTCGCTGAAGAAGGCCTCGAAAACCACCGGCGTGATCCTGCTCTTGATCGGCGTGTCGAACATGCTGCGCTGGCAGATGGCCTACCTGGAGATTCCCGACGCGATCGAGGCCGCGCTGCTGCACGCCACGCAGACGCCCTGGCTGATGCTGCTGTACATCAACATCATCCAGATCTTCCTGGGCATCTTCCTGGACATGGCCGCCCACATCCTGATCACCACGCCGCTGTTCCTGCCGCTGGCGATACAGATGGGTGTCGGCCCGGTGCAGTTCGGCATGATGCTGCTGCTCAATTGCGCGCTCGGCCTGGTGCACCCGCCGGTGGGTACGGTCCAGTTTGTCGGATGTGCCATCGGCAACATATCGATTGGCGAGGCAACCAAAACAGCGTGGCCCTACTATCTGGCGATATGGATCGCGATCAACCTCGTCACCTACGTGCCGGCGTTCTCCACCTGGCTGCCTTCGGTCATCACCGGCCACCCGGTGTTTTAGCCGGCGCCCAAGGCAAGCTGGACTTTTCCATCACCTTTGCTACAGTGAACAAATATCCGAGCACATCAGTCATACGTTGTCTGATAACAAAAACGAGTTCACTGCGGCATTTGCAAAGTTTCTGATGGAATCCACCTCCCCCACTTCGCCACAACCGACGGTGCCGCCCGGCACCGCGGCGGCCGCGGCCGCGAGCCCCGAAGCCATGGCGCTCCAGCGTGTGCGCCGCCCGCGTGGCCTGGTCTCCGAAATCGTCGACAACCTCTCTGCAGGCATCCGCCAGGGGCAGATGCAGCAAGGCGACAAGCTGCCCACCGAGGCCGAGATCATGGCCCGCTTCGACGTGAGCCGCACCGTGGTGCGCGAGGCCATTTCGCGCCTGCAGGCCTCGGGCCTGGTGGAGACCCGGCACGGCATCGGCAGCTTCGTGATCGCGCCGCCAGAAGCCGGCAACTTCAAGATCGCCCCCGAAGACTTCGCCACCGTGGCCGACGTGATCGCCCTGCTCGAGTTGCGCATCAGCCTGGAAACCGAAGCCGCGGGCCTGGCCGCGCAGCGCCGCACCGAGGCCAACCTGGCGCAGCTGGAGGCCGCGCTCAAGGGCTTCCAGGACGCGATCCTGCATGACCAGGACGCCGTGCCCTCCGACTTCCAGTTCCACATGGAAGTGGCCCGCTCCACCGGCAACCAGCACTTCGCCGACCTGATGACCTACCTGGGCACGATGATCATCCCGCGCACGCGGATCAACACGCTGCAAAACGTGCCCGAAGGCCGCACGCGTTACCTGCAGCGCGTGCACGCCGAGCACGAAAGCATCTACGCCGCGATCCGCCAGCAAGACTCCGAATCGGCCCGCGCGGCCATGCGCACCCACCTGTCGAACAGCCGCGAACGGCTGCGCAAGAGCCAGCCGCCAGAGACCGCCCTGAAAAGCTGAGCCGGGTTTTCCCTTAGGTTCTTTTTCAATCTTTAGTTGTACGATGACTGATCAAGTCAGGCATTGACACGTCCGAAGCATCCCCTCTTCGGCACGCCTCGCCAGGCCCCTTCGTTCCATGAATGCCGCCTGGTGTGGCATTCATGCAAATTCTCAAACCCGTCAATTCCCGCTCAGAAGGAAGCCGGCTCCACGGTGTTTCTGGAACAGACCGCCAATCCGAATCGCCCCATCCACCTCAACGGAGACAAGAAGCTTGAACATCACCGCCCCTCGCATCGCAGCGCTTTGCGCCGCTGCCGCACTCGCCTTTGGCTGCGTCACGCCGGCCGCTGCACAGACCAAGTTCCCCGACCACCAGATCGAACTGGTCGTACCCTACCAGCCAGGCGGTGGCACCGACGGGCTGGCGCGGGCCTTCGCGGACGCAAGCCGCAAATACATCGACCAGCCTATCGTGGTCATCAACAAGCCCGGTGCGGGCGGTGCGATCGGCTGGAACGAAGTCATCAACGCCAAGCCCGACGGCTACAAGCTGGCGGTGCTGACGGTGGAGCTGCTGACGCTGCCGCACCTGGGCCTGGCCAAGTTCAAGTACGACGACTTCCAGCCCATTGCCCAGCTCAATTCCGACCCGGCCGCGATCACCGTGAAGGCCGACGCGCCCTGGAACTCGATCGAGGAGTTCATTGCCGCGGCCAAGAAGGACCCGGGTTCGGTGCGCGTGGGCAATTCGGGCAATGGTTCGATCTGGCACCTGGCCGCCGCCGCGCTGGAAGACAAGACCGGCACCAAGTTCAACCACATCCCCTACCAGGGTGCGGCACCGGCCGTGCTGTCGCTGCTCGGCGGCCACATCGAAGCCGTGGCGGTGAGCCCGGCCGAGGTCTCCACCCATGTGCAAGGCGGCAAGCTCAAGGTGCTGATGGTGATGGCCGACAAGCGCATCAAGGGCTTCGAGAAAGTGCCGACCGCCAAGGAGCGCGGCATCGACCTGTCCATCGGCACCTGGCGCGGCCTGGGCGCGCCGAAGAACACGCCGCCTGAAGTCATGGCCCGGCTGCGCGAGATCACCGCCAAGACGGCCAACGAGCCGTCGCTGCGCGAAGTCATGGACAAGCAGAACCTCGGTTTCGTCTATACCGACGGCGCGGTCTTCAAAGAGACGCTGGCCAAGGACAACGTGTATTTCGGCGAGCTGATCACCAAGCTCAACATCAAACCCTGAACTCACCCTGAACTCACGACCTTTGCCCCCAAGGAAACACGCCATGACAAGCAAAACAACACCCAACCATTCCCTTCGCCCTCTTCGTCCGTTCCGCCGCGCCGCGCTGGTGCTGGCAGGCGGCCTCGCCTGCGCCACGAGCAGCAGCTTCGCCGCCACCTGGGTCTATATCTCCAACGCCGACAGCCAGGAAATCTCGGTGCTCGAACTCGACCGCGGCCAGGGCATTTTGAAGCCGGTGGAAACGGTGAACGTCGGCGGCACCGTGATGCCGATGGCGGTGAGCCCGGACAAGCGCTTCCTGTACGCGGCGCTGCGCTCCCAGCCGTTCCGCGTGGCCAGCTTCGCTATCGACGGTGCCAGCGGCAAGCTGCGCAAGCTCGGCGAGGCGCCGCTGGCCGACAGCATGGCCAACATCGACACCGATGCCACCGGCAAGTGGCTGTTCGCCGCCTCCTACCCCGGCCACAAGATCACCGTCAACAGCATCGACAAGGAAGGCAAGGTCGGTGCCGTACAACAGCTGATCCCGACCGCGCCCAACGCACACGCGATCCACGCCGACGCCAGCAACCGCTTCGTGCTCGCCACCAGCCTGGGCGGCGACAACATTTCGAGCTGGCGTTTCGACGCCACGACCGGCCAGTTGTCGGCCAACGATCCGGCGCTCACGACGGTCAAGGCCAAATCGGGTCCACGCCACCTCATCTGGGACAAGGCCCAACGTTTTGCCTACGTGCTGGACGAACTCGATGCCGCGCTGCACGTGTTCGCCTGGGACAGTGCCCGCGGCAGCCTGAAGCTGCTGCAGACCAGCACCACGCTGCCGGCCGGCTTCACCGGCAACCCATGGGCGGCCGACCTGCATCTCACGCCGGACGGCCGCTTCCTGTACGCGTCCGAGCGCACCTCCAGCACGCTCTCGGCCTTCCGTGTCGACACCAGCACCGGCATGCTGCAGCCGCTCGGCCAGACGCCCACAGAGAAGACGCCGCGTGGCTTTGCCATCGACCCGAGCGGCCGTTACCTGATCTCCACCGGCCAGGAATCCCACAGCGTCTCGGTGCACCCCATCGACCCCGAGACCGGTGCGCTCGGCACCCCGAAGCGCCTGCCCCTCGGCAAGAACCCGAACTGGGTCGAGATCGTCGACCTGCCTTGACCCGCAAACCATCGCCATCCACATTGAAGACCTGAAAGAGAGCACACCATGCAACGCCGCACCCTCATCCATTCCGCCATCGCCTCGCTCGCCGCCGGCGCCCTGCCCTCCTTGTCGTTCGCGCAAAGCAACTGGCCCACTGGCAAGGCCATCACCTACATGGTGCCGTTCCCGGCCGGTGGCACCACCGACGTGCTGGCACGGCTGATCGCGCAGCAGCTCGGCACCGTGCTCGGCACCTCGGTGATCATCGACAACCGCGGCGGTGCCGGCGGCAGCGTCGGCTCGGAAGTCGCCTCGCGGGCCGCGCCCGATGGCTTCATGATGCTCGGCGGCACGATCAGCTCGCACGCCATCAACGTGAGCCTCTATCCCAAGATCGGCTACGACCCGATCAAGTCCTTCGCACCGGTGACACTCATCGGCACCAACCCGGTGGTGCTGGTGGTCAACCAGGCCAGCCCCTACAAGACGCTGAAGGACGTGATCGAGGCCAGCAAGGCCAAAGCGGCACAGGGCGGGCTGTCGTCGGCCTCGGCCGGCACCGGCACTTCGCAGCACCTGGCGCTCGAATTGATGGCCTACAAGTCAGGCGTGAAGTTCACCCACATTCCCTACAAGGGCTCCGGCCCGGCGATCCAGGACGTGATCGGCGGCCAGGTCGACATGATGTTCGACACCACCGTGGTCGCCGGCCCGCACATCCAGAGCGGCAAGCTGCGCGCCATCGCCGTGACCTCGTCCAAGCGGCTGGCCTCGCTGCCCAACGTGCCGACGATCGCCGAGTCGGGCGTCACCGGCCTGCAGGACTTCAATGTCGAATCGTGGCAGGCCATCTTCGTGCCGGCCGGCACGCCCGCGCCGGTGGTCGACCGCCTGCACAAGGAGATCCACACCATCCTCGCCAAGCCCGACATGCAGGAAAAGATGAAAAACTTCGGCATGGAGCCGGCGGACCTGACGACCGCGCAGATCGCGGCCTTCCAGAAAGCCGAGGTGGACAAGTGGGCGCAGGTCATCAAGGCGGCGAACATCAAGGCTGAATAAGGCCGAACGGCTTCGACAGCACACACGACAGCGCCCAGGCGCTGCCAGCCAGGCGGACCACTCCTCAAGGGGTGGTCCGTTTTTTCTTGTGCACTCCCCTGTCGGGCGGTCATTTTTTCACCAATCTGTCAATAGGTGAAAGCAAGAACCTGCAGGTCTCGCTTCATACCCGGATATTCAGTACACTGAATCATTCGTTCAGCATACTGAATGAACCCCACGATTGACCACCCAAGGAGCTTTCCGATGTTCCCCAAAAACGCCTGGTATGTGGCCTGCATGGCCGATGAGATCGACGAGAAGCCCTTGGGCCGCAAGATCTGCAACGAATCCGTCGTGCTGTACCGCAACGCCGAAAACAAGGCTGTCGCGCTGGAAAACTTCTGCCCGCACCGCGGCGCTCCGCTGTCGCTGGGCAAGGTGGTCGACGGCAACCTGGTCTGCGGCTACCACGGGCTGGAGATGGGCTGCGACGGCAAGACGGTGGCCATGCCGGGCCAGCGCGTGCGCGGCTTCCCGCCGATCCGCTCGTTCCCGGTGATCGAACGCTACGGCTTCGTCTGGCTCTGGCCCGGCGCGGGCGCCCCCACCGAACTGCACCACCTGGAATGGGCCGAAAACCCGGAATGGGCCTACGGCGGCGGCCTGTACCACATCCAGTGCGACTACCGGCTGATGATCGACAACCTGATGGACCTGACACACGAGACCTATGTGCACGCCACCAGCATCGGCCAGAAGGAAATCGACGAGGCCCCGGTCACCACCAAGGTCAATGGCGACGAAGTCATCACCAGCCGCTTCATGGAAAACGTGAAGGCCCCGCCGTTCTGGCGCATGGCGCTGCACGGCAACGGCCTGCCCGAAGACCAGCCGGTGGACCGCTGGCAGATCTGCCGCTTCACGCCGCCGAGCCACGTGATGATCGAAGTCGGCGTGGCGCTGGCCGGCAACGGCGGCTACGACGCGGCGTCGGAGTACAAGGCGTCGAGCATCGTGGTGGACTTCATCACCCCGGAGACCGACACCTCGATCCACTACTTCTGGGGCATGGCGCGCAACTTCAAGCCGCACGACAAGGCCCTCACCGCCACCATCCGCGAAGGCCAGGGCAAGATCTTCTCCGAAGACCTGGACATGCTCGAACTGCAGCAGCGCAACCTGCTGGCCAACCCCGAGCGCAAGCTGTTGATGCTCAACATCGACGCCGGCGGCGTGCAGTCCCGGCGCATCATCGACCGGCTGGTGCAGGCCGAGCAGGCAACGGGTGCCTCAGCATGAACACCCCGACGCTGAGCGTGCGCGTGGCACGCAAGACCCCCGAGGCCCAGGGCATCTGCCGCTTCGAGCTGGTGGCGGCCGATGGCCAGGCCCTGCCCGCCTTCACCGCCGGCGCCCACGTGGACGTGCATCTGCCCGGCGGCCTGGTGCGCCAGTATTCGCTGAGCAACGATCCGCGGGAAACCCAGCGTTATGTGCTGGGCGTGCTGCGCGACGCCGCATCGCGCGGCGGCTCGCAGGCCATGCATGAATCGGTGAACGAAGGCGACACGCTGCAGATCAGCACGCCGAAGAACCATTTCCCGCTGGCCGCCGACGCGCGCCAGCACCTGCTGTTCGCCGGCGGCATCGGCATCACGCCGATCTTGAGCATGGCGCAGCATCTGGGTGCCGCGGGTGCGTCGTTCACCCTGCACTACTGCACCCGATCCGCGCCTTCGACCGCCTTCCTGGGCGAACTGGCCGCTTCCGCTTTCGCGCCCCATGTCTCGCACCATTTCGACGATGGCACGCCCGCACAGAAGCTCGACCTGGCCGCCGCGCTCGGCACGCCACGCGACGGCGTGCACCTCTACGTCTGCGGCCCCAAAGGGTTCATGGACTGGGTGCTGGCCACGGCGCGGCAAGGCGGCTGGCCCGAGGCGCAGCTGCACTATGAGTTTTTTGCGGGCGAAGCCGTGAACCTGGCCGATGCCGGCAGCTTCGACGTGAAGATCGCCAGCACCGGCCAGGTGATCCAGATCCCGAAGGACAAGACCGTGGTGCAGGCCCTGTCGCTGTGCGGCATCGAGATCCAGACCTCATGCGAACAAGGCGTGTGCGGCACCTGCCTCACGCGGGTGCTCGAAGGCCAACCCGAGCACAAGGACATGTACCTCACCGAGGAAGAACAGGCTCTGAACGACCAGTTCACGCCCTGCTGTTCAAGGTCACGTTCCCCCGTGCTGGTGCTCGATCTGTAGAGGCTCGACGGCGAGGGCACACATGGATAATCGCGAGCTTCCACCCACAGGCTCACGCCATCCCTACGCCGCCATGCAGAGATCGACTCTGGACATCATCGACCTCCACGACCAACCCGGCCACTTGATCCGGCGCGCGCAGCAGATCGCGGTGTCGGTGTTCTTCAACACCCTGGGGCGCGACGTCACGCCGGTGCAGTACGCCATCCTCAAGTGCCTGGAAAACAAGCCCGGCATCGACCAGGTGACGCTGGCCCAGGAAGTGGCGCTCGACACCTCGTCCACCGCCTCCATCGCGGTGCGGCTCGAAACCAAGGGATGGATCGTGCGCCACCTGGTGGGCCGCGGCCAGCGCAGCCTGCAGCTCACGGACGAAGGCCGCGACACCATGCGCCGGCTCGACACCAAGATTCCCGAAATGCAGCACACCCTGCTGCAAGGCTTTTCAGAAGAGGACCGCCAGACCTTCATGCGCCTGCTGCAGCAGTTTGCCGACATGAACAACGACATGAGCCGCGCGCCGCGGCGCTCGAGTGGCGGCAGCTCAGACGCCTAGGAACGGGTGCCCAGGAGCCGCATCGCATTGCCCTTCAGGATGCCGGGCATCACTTCCGGCTTGAAGCCGGCTTCTTCAAAGTCCTTCATCCAGCGCTCGGGCGTGATCAGCGGGTAGTCCGAACCGAACAGGATGCGGTCCTTGAGCAGCGTGTTGGCGTACTGCACGAGCTGCTTCGGGAAATACTTGGGCGACCAGCCGCTGAGGTCGATCCACACATTGGGCTTGTGCGTGGCCACCGACAGCGCCTCGTCCTGCCATGGAAAGCTCGGGTGGGCCATCACGATCTGCATGTCGGGGAAGTCGATGGCCACGTCGTCCAGGTGCATCGGGTTGCTGTACTCCAGGCGCAGGCCGCCGCCGCAGCGCATGCCGCTGCCGATGCCGCTGTGGCCGGTGTGGAAGATGGCCGGCAGCTTGTGGGCGGCGATCACCTCGTAGATCGGCCAGGCCATGCGGTCATAAGGGTGGTAGCCCTGCACCGTGGGGTGGAACTTGAAGCCGCGCACGCCGTGCTCCTTGATCAGCCGCTCGGCCTCGCGCGCGCCCATCTTGCCCTTGTGCGGATCGATGCTGGCAAAGGCCACCATCATGTCGCTGTTGGCCTTGGCGGCTTCGGCGATCTCTTCGTTGGGAATGCGCCGGCGGCCCATCTGCGTCTCGGCGTCCACGGTGAACATCACCAGCCCGATCTTCTTCTCGCGGTAGTAGGCCACCGTCTCGGCAATGGTCGGGCGGCGGCTGTTCTTGAAGTACTTGTCGGCGGCACGGTCGAACTCCTCGCCGTAGTTGTCGAACGGGTTCCAGCAGCTCACCTCGGCATGGGTGTGGATGTCGATGGCGATCAGGTTGTCAAAGTCCATTTTTGTCTCCGTTGCAGTGAAGTGTGTGGCCAATTCAGGCTCGTTCGGCGCCGGGCGGAGTCTAGGGTAAACACCGATCAAAAGCCGCCCTGGATCGCTTGAATTGGTTATATTTCATAACCATAATCGATCCAACGCGCAAAATCAACCCAATAAACCATGACCAACAAAGACATCCAACTCGAAATCTGCGGCGACGACAACGAAGTCGCCGTGGTTCGCCTCACCCGTGGCGCCAAGCGCAACGCGCTGTCCGACGGTCTGGTGCTCGCGCTGCGCGACATCTTCGAACAACTGCCCTCCACCGTGCGCGCCGCGGTCATCGATGGCGAAGGCCCGCACTTCTGCGCCGGCCTCGACCTGAGCGAACTCAAGGAGCGCGACGCCGGCGCGGGTGTGCACCACTCGCGCATGTGGCATGCCGCGCTGGAGCGTGTGCAATACGGCCCGGTGCCGGTGGTGGCCGCCCTGCATGGCGCCGTGGTCGGCGGCGGACTGGAACTGGCCAGCGCCTGCCACATCCGGGTGGCCGACGAGTCCACCTTCTATGCCCTGCCCGAAGGTTCGCGCGGCATCTTCGTCGGCGGTGGCGGTGCGGTGCGCATCCCGCGGCTGATCGGTGCCGCCCGCATGGCCGACATGATGTTCACCGGCCGCGTCTACAACGCCGAGGAAGGCGAACGTGTCGGCTTCGCCCAGTACCTCGTGCCCGCCGGCCAGGCCTTCACCAAGGCGCTGGAGCTGGCCAAGCGCATTGCGCAGAACGCCCCGCTCACCAACTACGCGCTGATGCACGCCCTGCCCCGCATTGCCGAGCAGCCGGCCGACCAGGGCTACATGACCGAAGCGCTGATGGCCGCGATCGCACAAAGCGCCCCCGAAGCCAAGAGCCGGCTCAGTGACTTCCTCGAAGGGCGCGCGGAAAAAGTCAAGAAGAACTGACCCGCCAAAAACACGCCGAACACACGCGAAAAACCACCACATGAACGAGACAAGCCCCCGCTCCACCGCCGCCCAGGCCCCCCGCTACCGGCCCATGAACTTCGGCGTGACCCGCGTCAACCTGCAGAGCAGCACCGACGGCGTGCGTTACCTGCAGGCCGAGCTGCCGCTGGGCGCCTATGCGCGGCGCGTCACCGACTTCCTGGTGCATTGGGCCGAGACCAGGCCCGGGCACAGCTTCCTGGCCCGGCGTGCACAGCTGCCGGGTGGCGGCACCGGCGACTGGCAGCATGTGCGTTATGCCGAGGCCCTGGCCACGGCACGCAGCATCGGCCAAGGCCTGCTCGACCGCGGGCTGAGCGCCGAACGGCCGGTGGTCATCCTCAGCGAAAACAGCCTCGAGCACGGCCTGCTGGCGCTGGGCTGCCTGTATGCCGGCATCCCCTACTGCCCGGTGACGCCGGCCTATGCCACCTCCACCACCGCCAGCCAGGACTACGACAAGCTGCGCCATGTGGTGAGCACCCTGACCCCCGGCCTGGTCTACGCCACCGACGGCGCACGCTTCGGCAAGGCCTTGCTGGCCACGCTGGACAACAGCGTGGAAGTGGTGCTGGGCCAGGGGCGCATTGAGGGTCGCGCCACCACCACTTTCGCCGACCTGCGCGACACCGTGGCCAGCCCGGCGGTGGACGCGGCAATGCACGCCACGCGGCCCGACACCATCGTCAAGTTCCTGTTCACCAGCGGCTCGACCAAGCTGCCCAAGCCGGTGATCAATACCCAGCGCATGTGGTGCGCCAACCTGCAGCAGATCGCGCAGTCGCTGCCGGTGCTGGAAGAAGCCCCGCCGGTGTTCATCGACTGGCTGCCGTGGAACCACACCTTCGGCAGCAACCACAATTTCGGCCTGACCCTGCGCCAGGGCGGCACGTTGTACATCGACGACGGCAAGCCCACCGCGGCGGCCATCGGCGAGACACTGCGCAACCTGCGCGAGATCGCCCCCACGGTGTACTTCAACGTGCCCACCGGTTTCGAGATGATCGCCGAGGCCATGAAGACCGATGCGCAGCTGCGCAAGACCCTGCTGTCCAAGCTGCGCATGTTCTTCTATTCGGGCGCGGGCCTGGCCCAGCCGGTGTGGGACAGCCTGCATGCCACCGAAGAGTCCGAACTCGGCGAACGCATCCTCATGGCCACCGGCCTGGGCATGACCGAGTCGGCCCCGTCGGCCATGTTCGTCAACAGCGCCGACGTGCGCGCCGGCGACATCGGCGTGCCGGTGCCGGGCATGACGCTCAAGCTCGTCGAGGTGGACGGCAAGACCGAGGTGCGCTACCGCGGCCCCAATGTCACGCCCGGCTACTGGCGCTCCGAGCAGGCCACGCGCGAGGCCTTCGACGAGGAAGGTTATCTGCGCACCGGCGACGCCGTGCAGTGGATCGACCCCGACGACATCCACCGCGGCCTGAAGTTCGACGGCCGCATCGCCGAAGACTTCAAGCTTTCGACCGGCACCTTCGTCAGCGTCGGCCCGATGCGCGGCAAGATCGTGGTTGCCGGCTCGCCCTACATCCAGGACGCGGTGCTGACCGGCCTGAACATGAAGGAAGTCGGCGCGCTGATCTTCCCCTCGCCGGCCTGCCGTGAAGTCAGCGGCCTCGGCCCCGATGCGCCGATGGCCGAGGTGCTGGCCAGCACGCCGGTGCGGCAGCGCATGCAGGCCATCATCGACCAGTTGGCCCGCGAATCCACCGGCAGCGCCAGCCGCGTGGCCCGTGCCCTGCTGCTGGCCGAGCCGCCTTCCACCGAAAAGGGCGAGATCACCGACAAGGGCTCGATCAACCAGCGCGCCGTGCTGAAGCACCGCGCTGCCCTGGTCGACGCGCTGCACGACGGCAGTGCTGAAAACATCCTGCAACCCCAAGCCTGAAGACGCCACCATGAAAATCGAAGGACAAACCGCGCTCGTCACCGGCGGCGCCTCGGGCCTGGGCGAAGCCACCGCACGCGAACTCGCCCGGCTCGGCGCCAGGGTCGCGGTGCTCGACCGCAACCTGGCCCTGGCCGAGAAAGTGGCCGCCGAGATCAAGGGCATCGCCTGTGCCTGCGACATCACCGACACGGCCAGCGTGAACGCCGCGCTCGACCAGGCCGCGGCCGCCTTCGGCCCGGCGCGCATCCTGATGAACGTGGCCGGCATCGGCGGCGCCAAGCGGCTGGTCGGCCGGGACGGCAGCCCCGCGCCGCTGGAAGACTTCGCCCGCGTGGTTGGCGTGAACCTGATCGGCAGCTACAACATGAGCCGGCTGTTCGCGGCGCGCTGCGCGGCGCTCGAAGCGCTCGAAGGTGGCGACAACGGTGAAAGAGGCGTGATAGTGTTCACCGCCTCGGTGGCGGCCTTCGACGGGCAGATCGGCCAGCAGGCCTACAGCGCCTCCAAGGGCGGGCTGGTCGGCATGACGCTGCCGATGGCGCGCGATCTGGCGCAGCACGGCATCCGCGTCTGCACCGTGGCGCCCGGCCTGTTCGCCACGCCGCTGCTGCTTGAGTTGCCCGAGCCGGTGCAGCAGTCGCTGGCCGCTTCCATTCCGTTTCCGCCGCGACTGGGCAAGCCCTCGGAGTTTGCCGAACTCGCCTGCCACATCGTGACCAACGGCCACCTGAACGGCGAAGTCATCCGCCTGGATGGCGCCCTGCGCATGGCGCCGCGCTGAGACCAACTTTGCAACTTTGATGCGGCGGCCCCGAGCCTCGGGCCGCCGCGAACCGAGTGCCCAGGCACATGCCACGCCGTCTGATGACCAGCGGCGGGCATCCCCAGCAACCGCCACCGGCAAACGTTTTTGAACGACGCCGCGGCGAGTGATCCATCAACGTTGACGAGGAATGAGGAGACAGGATGAACAAGAAAAATTTCCCGCGCTGGACCGCTGCACTGATCAGCGCCGGCGCCATCGCCGCCCACGCGCAGGGCGCACCGACGCCTTCGGCCGTCACACTCTACGGCCTGCTCGACGCCGGTGTGGAAGTCGTCAACAAGGTCAACGGCGTGGGCAACATCACGCGCATGCCGAGCAACACCGGCATGCTGCCTTCGCGCGTGGGTATGCGCGGCTCCGAAGACCTGGGCGGCGGACTGCGCGGCGTGTTCACACTCGAGATGGGCCTGGCACCCGACACCGGCGCCTCCGGCCAGGGCGGCCGCCTGTTCGGCCGCCAGTCCTTCGTCGGGCTGGCCTCCCCCTGGGGCAGCATGACCCTGGGCCGCCAGTATTCGATGCTGTTCTGGTCGGTGCTCGACTCCGACCTGATCGGCCCGGCGGTCTACGCCATGGGCTCGCTCGATGCCTATATTCCGAACGCACGCACCGACAATTCCGTGGCCTACCGCGGCACGTTCGGCGGCTGGAACGTCGGCGCTGGCTACAGCTTCGGCCGCGACACGGTGAATGCCGGCCCAAGCCCCGCGGGCACCAACTGCCCCGGTGAAAGCGGCACCGACGCCCAGGCCTGCCGCCAATGGTCGGCCATGGCCAAGTACGACACCCCGGGCTGGGGCGCTTCGCTCGGCTACGACAGCCAGCGCGGACGCACCACCACCAGCGCCACCGATGTGGTGTTCGGCAACCTCAACAGCAGCAACAAGAAAGACAACCGGCTGGCACTGGGCGGCTACTTCAAGCTCGGTGAAACCAAGATCGGCGGCGGCCTGCTGCGCCGCGACAACGATGGCGACACCGTCAAGCCGAAGAGCAACCTTTGGTACATCGGCGCCTCCTATCCCGTCACGCCCGCGCTCACCGTCGAAGGCCAGTGGCTCAACCTGCGCTACCGGAACGTCGACGACCGCGACTCCACCATGTACGTGGCGCGGGTGATCTACAGCCTGTCCAAGCGCACGGCCGTCTACACCCAGGTCGGCCACATCCGCAACGACCGGCTGGCCGCGGTGTCGGTCAGCGGCGGCGCCACCGGCAGCACCCCGGCCGCGGGTTCGTCGCAAAGCGGCGTGAACTTCGGCATCCGGCACGCCTTCTGACCCACGCCGACCCCATGGGCCCGGCGGTGTCCAAACCGCCGGGCCACCACGATTCCCACAGGAGACAACAGACATGAACCAACGCCGTCACCTCATCAAGACCCTTGGCAGCGCAGCGGCTGTCGCAGCACTCGCACCCTTCTCGCGCCTCGCCCAGGCCCAGATCCAGGCACTCGACCAGGTCAAGATCTATTACGGCTTCCCAGCCGGCAGCGCGGGCGACAGCGTGGCCCGCCGCGTCGCCGAAAAACTCGGCGGCACGCCCTACACCCGCAACCCAGGTTATGTGGAAAACAAGCCCGGTGCCGGTGGCCGCATCGCCGTCGAAAGCCTGAAGGTCGCGCCGGCCGATGGCTCGGTGCTGACACTGGCGCCGGTGTCTGCGTTGTCGGTCTACCCGTACATCTACCCCAAGCTCAGCTACAAGCCCAGCGACGTGACGCCGGTGTCGATCGGCGCCATCATGTTCCACGGCCTGGCGGTCGGCCCCATGGTGCCGGCCAGCGTGACCACGCTGAAGGACTTCCTGGCCTGGGCCAAGGCCAATCCGGACAAGGCCAGCTACGGCTCGCCAGGTGCGGGCTCCATGCCGCACCTGCTGGGCGCGCTGCTCAACCTGCGCGCCGGCACCGACCTCAAACACGTGCCCTACCGCGGCACGGTGCCCAGCATCACCGACCTGGTCGGCGGCCAGGTCGCCGCGGCCATGAACCCCAGCGGCGACTACCTGCAGTACATGAAGGCCGGCCGCGTGCGTGTGCTGGCCACCTCGGGCAAGAAGCGCTCGCCCTACCTGCCCGACGTGCCCACCTTCACCGAGCTCGGTTATCCGGACGTGACTTCGGAAGAATGGTTCGGCTTCTACGCCCCGGCCAAAACCCCGGCCGCCACGCTGGCCGCGGCCAACGCGGCCATCAACCAGGCGCTGAAGGACAAGGCGGTGATCGACGCCCTGGCCCTGGTCGGCCTGGTGGCCCACGGCAGCACCGCGCAGGAGATGGCGGCCGACCAGCAGGCCGAGTTCGAGCGCTGGGGGCCGTTGGTCAAGCAGATCGGGTTCACAGCAGAGACATAGCACACCCCCAGGTTGCGCACTGCGTGTCGCGCCCACCCCCTTGCAGGGGGCGACACCTGCAGCCCGGCGGAGCCGGTTCTGCGGTGTCTGCTGGAAAGGGACCGCCATCCCCTATGCCGGCCGTCAATTCTTTCCACTCTTCGCATCTTCTATGTCCTACCAACCCCACCTCGCCGATACCGGTTTCCTGCTTTTTGACGTGCTGCAGGTGCCTACGCAGCTACAAGCTCTCTCTGGCCTGACCGAAGCCGACCAGCCGCTGATGGAGCAGGTGCTGGACGAAGCCGGCAAGTTTGTTGCCGAAGTGGTGGCGCCGCTGAGCCGCGAGGGGGACGAGGTGGGTTGCCGCTGGGAGGCCGGTACGGTTGCCACGCCGCCCGGTTTCCGCGAGGCCTACCAGGCCTTCGTGCAGGCTGGCTGGCCGGCGCTGGCCTGCGCCGAGGAAGATGGCGGCCAGGGGCTGCCCTGGGTGCTGGAAGGCGTGCTCTACGAATGGCTCAGCGCCGCCAACCATGGCTGGACCATGGCGCCCGGCCTGTTGCATGGCGCCTATGAATGCCTGAAGCACCACGGCAGCGACGCGCTCAAGGCCAGCTACCTGGCCAAGATCGCCAGTGGCGAATGGCTGGCCACGATGTGCCTCACCGAGCCGCAGGCCGGCAGCGACCTGGGCCTGGTGCGCAGCCAGGCGGTGCCGCAGGACGGCAGCCTCGAACACCGCGTCAGCGGCACCAAGATTTTCATCTCGGGCGGTGAGCACGACCTCACCGACAACATCCTGCACCTGGTGCTGGCCCGCCTGCCGGGCGCGCCCCCCGGACCCAAGGGCTTGTCGCTGTTCCTCGTGCCCAAGATCTTGCCCGGCGGCGCGCGCAATGCCGTGGCCTGCGAACGCATCGAGGAAAAAATGGGCCTGCACGGCAGCCCCACCTGCGTGATGCGCTTCGATGAAGCCACCGGCTGGCTGATCGGCACGCCGGGCGCGGGCCTGAGCGCCATGTTCGTGATGATGAACGCCGCCCGGCTGCATGTGGCACTGCAGGGCATGGGTCTGCTCGACGCGGCCTGGCAGAAAGCCGATACCTATGCGCGCGAACGCCGCCAGATGCGTGCGCCGGGCGCGCGGCCGGCTTCACGCGGCGCGACAGACACAGCCGACCTGCTCGCCGAGCACCCGGCGATGCGCCGCATCCTCGACGTGCAACGCGCCTGGATCGACGGCGGCCGGCTGCTGGCCTACCGCACCGGCCTGCTGCTCGACGTGGCGCGCCACCACCCCGATGCCGACCAGCGCGCCGAGGCCCAGCGCTGGTGCAGCCTGGTCACGCCGGTGCTCAAGGCGGCCTGGACGCAGCAAGCCTTCCAGGGGGCGAGTGAATGCCTGCAGGTGTTCGGCGGCCACGGCTATGTGCGCGAATGGGGCATCGAGCAGATCGTGCGCGACGCGCGGGTCAGCATGATCTACGAGGGCACGAACGAGATCCAGGCCATCGACCTGCTGGTGCGCAAGGTGCTGCCCGATGGCGGGCAGGCCCTGGGCGCGCTGCTGGTCGGGCTGCGCGGCACGCTGGACGCCAGCCGCGACTTCGACGCCGAGGTGCTGCGCCGCCTGGCCGAGCTGCGCTACCTCACCACCACCCTGGCCACCGCGGCCGGGGCCGACAACGCCGACCCGGCCCTGCCCTACGCGGTGGCCGACGACTACCTGCGCGCCGTGGCCCTGGTGCTGCTGGCCTGGGCCTGGAGCCAGATCCTGGCCCAGGCGCCCGCCGACGACACACGCTGGAGCGCGCCGGCCCAGGCCTTTCGTACCCGCGTGCTGCCCGAGCTCGACATGCGCCTGGCCATCGTCCGCCAGCGCATGACCCAACCCGAGGAGGCCGGCGCTGCACAAGCGTTCAGTTGCCAATAGCGAAACCCCTGCCGGCATGGCGGCACAATGCCGTCATGCCCGGCTCAACCCAAACCCCACAAGCTGCGAAAACCGCCCAAGCCATCGAAAGAGTGGACACGCGTTTTCTTGAAACCCTGCTGGGCTACAACGCCCGTCGCGCCACGCTCGTCATCGTCGAGCACTTCATGCGGCGCATGGCGCCCTATGACCTGCGCATCGTCGACTTCTCGGTGTTGTCGCTGATCGCCCACAACCCCGGCGTAACCTCGCGCCAGCTGTGCAGCACGCTCGGTGTCCTGCCGCCGAACCTCGTGGCCATCATCGATCTGCTGGAAAAGCGTGAGCTGATCGAACGCCAGCCGCACCCCAGCGACCGCCGCGCCAACGGCCTGCACCTGAGCCCGGACGGCGAGGTGCTGCTGCGGCAGGCCGAGGAAACCGCCACCGTGCTGGAAGACGAGGCCGCGGCCCGTCTCAGCGCCGCCGAGCGCAAGACGCTGATGCGCCTGCTGCAGAAAATCTACCGCTGAAGTTCCCGAGCGGCGCTTTTGCGGCCTACGTAGGGTCCGTATCCATTACGAAATTTGCTATTAAACTAGTAGCAAAATGAAAACTGCGCTATAGTCGCCCCCCTGTGGAAAGACGGCGACAGCGGCGTCTGCAAAGCCCCCCATCTACGCATCGAGGAGAACACATGAGTTCCAAGGAAAACGTCGCCATCCACCAGCTGCTGGCGCTGCTGGAAGCGCGCTACGCACTGCGTGTGTTGTGGTCGCTGCGCGACGGCCATCCGCAGACCTTTCGCCTGCTGCAGGACAGCGTGGGCGGCATCACGCCCAACACCTTGAACACCCGCATCAAGGAGTTGCGAGAGGCCGAATTACTGACCCACGGCAGCGACGGCTATATCCTCACGCCTTCTGGCACCGACCTGCTCAAGCGCTTGAACGACCTGCAAGCCTTCGCCGGCAAATGGGTGATCGCCCAGGCCAAGAAAAACGCCGCCAAGATCCCTGAAAAACCACCGGAAAAACCGGCCGAGCCCGCCGTCGGGTAGGCTCTGGCTCCGGTATCAAGAGTACGCGCCGGCCCCGGGCGATAGCAGCCGAGCGTCGCCTGCTGGCATAATTCAGCGGCTTTTTCCGGAACTTCAGGCTACAGCGGCCCGCCCGCCATGCGCCAACAGCTATCAACAAGATAGCACCATCCGGCCACACCAAACCATTTCACCCAAGGAACTCCCATGACCACCACCCCTTCCGGCCTGCAATACGAAGACACCAAGATCGGTGACGGTGCCGAAGCCGTCCGTGGCCAGAGCGTGACGGTGCACTACACCGGCTGGCTCTACAACGACGGCGTGCAAGGCGCCAAGTTCGACTCCAGCAAGGACCGCAACGATCCCTTCGTGTTCTCTCTCGGCGCCGGCATGGTGATCAAGGGCTGGGACGAAGGCGTGGCCGGCATGAAGATCGGCGGTGCGCGCACCCTGATCATTCCCGCCGCACTCGGTTATGGCGCCCGCGGCGCCGGCGGCGTGATCCCGCCCAACGCCACCCTGAAGTTCGACGTCGAGCTGCTCGGCGTCAAGTAAACGCGAAGGCGTTCCGCACGAACGCCCTTCCTGTCGCCAGAAATGCCTCCAGCCCCTTGAAATTCCGGGGGCTGGCCCCAGCTTTCGCCGCTAGCGTTACAACCTTTCCGACCTCATTCGACCACGAGCATGTCCGAACACACACCCAATCCTTACCAGCAGCAGCAACAGCCCCTGAGCGGCGACCCCAGCCCTGAAGAGCTCGAAGCCGCGCAGGCCGCCAATGACGTGGAAGCGCTGGCCCAGGTGCAGGCCGAGCTGGCCGCGCTCAAGGCCAAGAGCGCCGATCTGGCCGACCAGTTCCTGCGCGCCAAGGCCGATGCCGAAAACGCCCGCCGCCGCGCCGAGGAAGAAGTCTCCAAGGCCCGCAAGTACGGCGTGGAAAGCTTCGCCGAAAGCCTGCTGCCGGTGGCCGACAGCCTGGAAGCCGGCCTGGCCATCAAGGACGGCTCGGTCGAGCAGATTCGCGAAGGCGCCGAGGCCACGCTGCGCCAGCTCAAAAGCGCGCTGGAACGCAACAAGGTCATCGCCATCGACCCGGCGCCGGGCACCAAGTTCGACCCGCACCAGCACCAGGCCATCAGCGTGGTGCCGGCCGATCAGGAAGCCAATACGGTCGTGGCCGTGCTGCAAAAGGGTTACCTGATCTCGGAGCGCGTGCTGCGCCCGGCCCTGGTGACCGTCAGCGCCCCGAAATAGGTCCAAACGACCAGGAATCGGTGGAAAGACGGCAAAAACAGCGCGGAAGACCCTTGAAGTCGTCGGAGTTATCCACACGTTGAACACATGGGTGGCCAAGGCAGGCCCCCAATCAATTTTTTAAAAATAGCAGGAGTAGCAAATGGGAAGAATCATCGGTATCGACTTGGGCACGACCAACAGCTGTGTGTCCGTGATGGAGGGCAACACCCCCAAGGTCATCGAGAACTCGGAAGGCGCGCGCACCACGCCGTCGATCGTCGCTTACCAGGAAGACGGTGAAGTGCTGGTCGGCGCATCCGCCAAGCGCCAGGCCGTGACCAATCCGCGCAACACGCTGTACGCCGTGAAGCGCCTGATCGGCCGCAAGTTCACCGAGAAGGAAGTGCAGAAGGACATCGACCTGATGCCGTACAAGATCGTGGCGGCCGACAACGGCGACGCCTGGGTCGAAGTGCGCGGTACCAAGATTTCCGCCCAGCAGGTCAGCGCCGACATCCTGCGCAAGATGAAGAAAACCGCCGAAGACTACCTCGGCGAACCCGTCACCGAAGCCGTCATCACCGTGCCGGCCTACTTCAACGACGCCCAGCGCCAGGCCACCAAGGACGCCGGCCGCATCGCCGGCCTGGAAGTCAAGCGCATCATCAACGAACCCACCGCAGCGGCCCTGGCCTTCGGCCTGGACAAGCAGGAAAAGGGCGACCGCAAGATCGCCGTGTATGACCTGGGCGGTGGCACCTTCGACGTGTCCATCATCGAAATCGCCGATGTCGATGGCGAGAAGCAGTTCGAAGTGTTGTCCACCAACGGCGACACTTTCCTGGGCGGTGAAGACTTCGACCAGCGCATCATCGACTACATCATCTCCGAGTTCAAGAAGGAACAAGGCGTTGACCTGAGCAAGGACGTGCTGGCCCTGCAGCGCCTGAAGGAAGCCGCCGAAAAGGCCAAGATCGAGCTGTCGAACGGCGCCGCCACCGACATCAACCTGCCCTACGTGACCGCCGATGCCTCGGGCCCGAAGCACCTGAACATCAAGCTCAGCCGCGCCAAGCTCGAAGCCCTGGTGGAAGAGCTGATCGAACGCACCATCGCACCTTGCCGCACCGCCATCAAGGACGCTGGCGTGTCCGTGGGCGACATCCATGACGTGATCCTGGTCGGCGGCATGACCCGCATGCCCAAGGTGCAGGAGAAGGTCAAGGAATTCTTCGGCCGCGATCCCCGCAAGGACGTGAACCCCGATGAAGCCGTTGCCGTCGGCGCCGCCATCCAGGGCCAGGTGCTCTCCGGCGACCGCAAGGACGTGCTGCTGCTCGACGTCACCCCGCTCTCCCTGGGCATCGAAACCCTGGGCGGCGTGATGACCAAGATGATCACCAAGAACACCACGATCCCGACGAAGTTCGCCCAGACCTTCTCCACCGCCGACGACAACCAGCCGGCCGTGACCATCAAGGTGTTCCAGGGTGAACGCGAAATCGCCGCCGTGAACAAGCTGCTCGGCGAGTTCAACCTCGAAGGCATCCCGCCGGCAGCCCGCGGCACGCCGCAGATCGAAGTGTCGTTCGACATCGACGCCAACGGCATCCTGCACGTCGGCGCCAAGGACAAGGGCACCGGCAAGGAAAACAAGATCACCATCAAGGCCAACTCGGGCCTGTCGGAAGAAGAAATCCAGAAGATGGTGAAGGACGCCGAGCTCAACGCGGCCGACGACAAGAAAAAGCTCGAACTGGTGCAGGCCCGCAACCAGGGCGAAGCCGGCGTGCACAGCGTCAAGAAGAACCTCGCCGAATACGGCGACAAGATCGACGCCAGCGAAAAGACCGCCATCGAAGCCGCGATCAAGGACCTGGAAGAAGTCCTGAAGGGTGAAGACAAGGCCGCCATCGAGGAAAAGACCACCGCGCTGATGACCGTGAGCCAGAAACTCGGCGAAAAAATGTATGCCGACATGCAGGCCAAGCAGGCCGCCGAAACTGCCGGCGCCTCCGCTGGCGCGGCTGGTGCAGGCCAGGCTGGCACGGAGTCTGCTGCGGGTGCACAAGCCGCCGACGACAACGTGGTGGACGCCGAGGTCAAGGAAGTCAAGAAGGGCTAAGCCTGGGACCACGTCTTAGTCGCCGCGTTGAAGCGCCTCGGGTGCTTCAACGCGGCGTTTGTGTTCTACCCAGCCCCTTTTCAGCCCCTTTTAAACCATGTCTAAAAAAGACTATTACGAAACCCTCGGCGTTCCCAAGAACGCCGGCGAGGAAGAGATCAAGAAGGCTTATCGCAAGCTCGCGATGAAGCACCACCCCGACCGCAACCAGGGTGACGCGGCCAAAGTGGCGGAAGAAAAGTTCAAGGACGCCAAGGAAGCCTACGAGATGTTGTCGGACCCGCAGAAACGCGCGGCCTACGACCAGTACGGCCACGCCGGTGTGGACCCGAACATGCGCGGCGGCCCGGGCCAGGAAGGCTTCGGCGGCTTCGCGGAAGCCTTCGGCGACATCTTCGGCGACATGTTCGGCCAGGCCCGCGGCGGTGCCGGTGCGCGCGGCGGCCGCCAGGTGTTCCGCGGCAGCGACCTCAGCTACGCCATGGAAATCTCGCTCGAGGAAGCCGCCCGCGGCAAGGATGCGCAGATCCGCATCCCCACCTGGGACACTTGCGACACCTGCCACGGCAATGGTGCCAAGCCCGGCACCCAGGCCAAGACCTGCACCACCTGTTCAGGCGCGGGCACGGTACAGATGCGCCAGGGCTTCTTCAGCGTGCAGCAGACCTGCCCCACCTGCCGAGGTGCTGGCAAGATCATCCCCGAACCCTGCACCGCGTGTGCCGGCCAGGGCAAGATCAAGAAGCAGAAGACGCTGGAGGTGAAGATCCCCGCCGGCATCGACGACGGCATGCGCATCCGGAGCGTAGGCAACGGCGAACCCGGCTCGAACGGCGGCCCCTCGGGCGACCTCTACATCGAGATCCGCCTGAAGAAGCACGACATCTTCGAGCGCGACGGCGGCGACCTGCACTGCTCGGTGCCGGTGAGCTTCATCACCGCCGCCCTTGGCGGCGAGATCGAAGTACCCACCCTGCAAGGCAAGGCCGCCATCGACATACCCGAAGGCACGCAAGCGGGCAAGCAGTTCCGCCTGCGCGGCAAGGGCATCAAGGGCGTGCGCGACAGCTACCCCGGCGATCTGTATTGCCACATCACGGTGGAAACACCGGTGAAGCTGACCGAGCACCAGCGCAAGCTGATGCGCGAGCTCGAAGAGTCGCTCAAGAAGGGCGGCGGGAAACACTCGCCAACCGGAGAGAGCTGGACGGATCGGTTGAAGAAATTCTTCAGCGCTTGACGGCGTTGAAACGGTGAACTGAAAATCCCGGCTGCCTTGAAAGAGGTGCCGGGATTTTTTTATCCGCAAGAACCAGAGAAAAAGAGAAAAGAAAAGGTCACCCGTGTTTTCACATATCTTCGTAGGCGTCACCGACTTTGACCGTGCTTACGCGTTCTACAGCGCACTGATGAACAGCCTCGGGCTTGAAGCCCGCTTCTGCGACCGAAGTCGCCCCTGGGCGGGCTGGCAAAGCACGAAAGAGGTGCGCCCCCTGTTTCTGATTGGAAGGCCATTCGACCAGGCACCGCACGATCACGGCAACGGCCAGATGGTGGCGTTCCTCGCGGGCAGCCGGGCGCTGGTGGACACGGCGTACCAGACGGCGCTGGCCAACGGCGCCACGTCGGAAGGCCCGCCCGGCCCGCGCCCCGAGTACCACGAGAACTACTACGGTGCTTACTTCCGGGACCCGGACGGGAACAAGCTCTGTGTGGCATGCCACGAATGAGCACTCGGATCCTTCTACGTCAGCCGACGCTCGGCGACCAAAGTGAGTTCCTTGCCTCGGCGCGAAAAAGCCATGAACTGCATTCCCCCTGGACCACTGCTCCGTCAACGCCTGTTCAATATCGGGCCTACATTGAACGCATGGCCCTTCCTGAAAACCGTAGCTTTTTCATCTGTCGCAAAGACAACGCGCATATTGCCGGGGTCATCAACATCAGCAACATGGTTCTTGGTTCGTTCCGCAGTGGCTACCTTGGCTACTACCTATTTGCCGGGCACGAGCGTCAAGGACTGATGCGCGAAGGATTGCAAACCGTCGTCCGCCAGGCTTTCAGCTCGCTCAAGCTGCATCGCCTAGAGGCCAACATCCAGCCAGGCAATGCCGCGTCCATCGCATTGGTTCAGTCTTGCGGTTTTGCGAAGGAAGGCTTTTCTCCTCGCTATCTCAAAATCGCGGGACGCTGGCGCGACCACGAACGCTGGGCGATCCTTGCGCCCTAGCATGCCAATCGCCGCGCACTGCGCCGGGTATGGCGGCATCGATATTGGTGAAGATTAACCGAAGCTGATGTTTCTGGACACGTGCGGAGGAATCGGCGACTTCCATCGTTAAGATCGCGGCCGCCTAAATTCAATTCGAGGCACACAGGCCCCGCTGCCGCCCATTCACCACCGCAATAGAGGCCATCCCTCCCGAGGAGTTTCATCATGAACGCACGGCTATTCGCCCTATCGATCACCTTGTTCATCACCGCTTGTGCGGGTCCGGTTCCCAAGATCGACGCATCACAAAAACAGTTGGCTGCCGTAAAGACGGTGGCCGTTGTTCGCCCCCCCGAGCCCAAAACCTATACGGTGCTTAACTTCGGCCACCCCGGAATGGCTTTTGGAATTATCGGGGGACTGGTCGCGGGCGCTGACCAGGCTTCCAAGCAGAGTCGATTATCAGCAGCCCTGCAGTCGCAAGGTACCGACATCAACAACAGGTTAGCCAATCAAATCGCAAGCAAGCTCGCGTTGAATGGCTATGACACCAAGGTGATCGATGCACCGTGGGAAGAAACCGACGGCCGCTACACGCTGCCTTTCGACAAGATCCAGTCGGATGCCGATGCAGTGCTGCTTGTATCGCCCACAATCGTAGGCTTTATTGCAACTGGTGTGACTTCCGACTACCTGCCAACGGTGGCCGTGGTCGTCACACTGCTGGGAAGTGATCATAAGGAACAACTCTACAGAGGGTTTCACGTGTCAGGCTGGGCGCCAAAGGCAGATGGCTGGAAGGTCAGCCCGCCACAGGGGTCATTCGCCAACTTTGATGCACTGATGTCTGACATAAAGGGCACCGTCGCCGCTCTGGATCAAGCCGGCGTGGCCATTTCCGAAACCGTGAACACAGACCTACGCAGGTAAATGTGCATGACGCATGCCATCCATGCACAATCCCGACCCACCAGAATTGCCAGTGGGATTCACGCAGCGCCAACGAGCCCCAGCCATGTACACATCCACCTTCATCTTCGCCACAAAACAATTCGACGACGACTTCCACCGACTGGACCAGGCCATCGCGGCCATGGCCAAGACGATTCCCGGCTACATCGGCGAAGAGACTTGGGAGAATGCCGGCAATGACCTGGTCTCCAATGTGTATTACTGGGAATCCCTCGAATCCTTGCAGGCCCTGATGCAGCACCCCAAACACCTGGAGGCCAAGGCCGCGCAGTCGAAGTGGCTCGACGGCTACCAGGTCATCGTGTCGCAGGTGCTCCGAAGCTATGGCGATGCCAAACTTGATCACCCTGCGGCTGGACGCTGAGACCTCCTTCCGTCCACTGCGCCACCAGCAGTGAGTCCGTCGCAATGGACTTGGCGCAGCTTGACGCGCCTTCCTGGAGGCGCGTTCGCGCCTTGCCACCCTATGCCGACGCCCCTTCAAAGTTCACGCGATTCGCAATAGTCCGGCACAGTGCAAGCCCAGCCGTGCCGCTCCTCGATGGCCAGCCGCAGTGCGTCGGCCGCGACCGGCTCGCCGTGGGTCACGAACACGCGGCGCGGCGCGTGCTGGGTGCTGAGCCAGGCCAGCAGTTGTTCGCGGTCAGCATGCGCTGACAGGGTTTCCAGGTGGGCGACCTCCGCGCGCACCGGCACGTAGGTGCCGTGGATCTTGACCGAATCCGCACCGGCCACCATGGCTGCACCGCGCGTGCCCGCGGCCTGGAAGCCGGCGAACAGAATGGTGTTCCTGGCGTCGGGGGCGTAGGCTTTCAGATGGTGCAGCACCCGTCCGCCAGTAGCCATGCCGCTGGCCGAGACGATGATCGACGGAAAGTTTAGCGTGTTCAGGCGCTCGGATTCCTCCGCGGTGTTGACGATGATGGTGTGACTTTGCATGGCGGCGCATTGCTCGGCGCTCAGCCGGTGTTCGTCGGTATGGCGCTGAAAAAGGCGCGTGGCGTCCGCGGCCATGGGACTGTTCAGATACACCGGCATGTCGGGGATGCGCCGCGCCTGCTTGAGCAACTGGATGGCATGCAGCAGGGTCTGAGCCCTGCCGACGGCAAACGCCGGCACCACCACGATGCCGCCGCGCGCCGCCGTACGGTTGATCACACTGGCGAGTTCGGCCAGCGTGTCGCCTACGGGATGCCGGCGGTTGCCATAGGTGGACTCCACCACCACATAGTCCGCCGGTTCGGCGGCCTCTGGCGGCCGCATCAGCAGGTCGTCGCCCCGGCCCAGGTCTCCCGAGAACAACAGACTGGCACCCGGCCAGCCGATGCGCACGCTGGCCGCACCCAGGATATGGCCCGCACGGCTGAGCCGCCAGGACCAGCCCGGCCAAGGCGCGCACTCCTGACCGAACGGAAGCACCTCGAAGCGCTTCAGGGCTGCGCGCGCCTCCTGCTCGGTGTACAGCGGCAACGCTGGCTTGTGTTTGGAATGGCCGTGCCGGTTGGCGAAGTCGGCCTCTTCTTCCTGTAGCCGGCCGGAGTCGGGCAGCAGCAGCTCGCAGAGTTCGCGGGTGGCGGCACTGGCGTAGACCCGGCCCTTGAAGCCGAGCTGCACCAGCCGTGGCACGAAGCCGCTGTGGTCCATGTGGGCATGCGTCAGCAGCACGGCGTCGATGCTGGCCGGATCGACCGGCGGCACGGCCCAATTGCGCAGGCGCAACTGCTTGAGCCCCTGGAACAGCCCACAATCGACGAGCAGCCGTCGGCCTTCGTGGGTCAGCAGGTACTTCGAGCCGGTGACGGTGCCCGTACCGCCAAGAAAATCGATTCGCATGCCGTGGCTCCTTCACGAACGGGGGTGTTCCGTGCATCCTCGGCGCGTCCAGCTCGTGCACGGTTGCGTTGGATCAAGTGCCCACGAATTTTCCAGTGCTTTGGCGAAAGCACCTTGACGGCCCGATCATCGTCAGCTCGCGAAGCGTCTTCGATATTCCACAAGGCTCACCCCCAGGCGACGCCCAAACGCCCGCCGAAAGCCGTCCACATTCGCATAGCCCACCGCATCGGCCAGCCGCTTGGCCGGCAAGTCCGACTCTTCGGCCAGGCGGCGCGCCGCATCGATCCGCGCATTTTCGACAAACTCCGCGGGCGTTGTGCCGGTCTCACTGCGGAAGACCCGCGCGAAGCTCCTTTCGCTCATGCCTGCGTGCGACGCCAGGGCGGGGACGGACAGATCGTCCTTCAAATTCGCCAGTACATGGTCCTGCACCTCGCGCACGCCGGAACGCTCGGACGTCTGCGCCGCCAGGTGGGCACTGAACTGGCTCTGGCCGCCGGGTCGCTTGAGGAACATCACCAGTTCGCGCGCCACGCGCAGTGCGAGTTCGCGGCCATGGTCTTCTTCCACCATCGCGAGCGCGAGGTCCATGCCGGCCGTCACCCCGGCGGAGGTGAAGAGCTTGCCGTCCTGCACATAAATGGCGTCGGCTTCGACGCAGGTGCCGGGGTATGCCGCCGCGAGGCGGGCAGCGGAATTCCAGTGGGTTGCCACCCGCTTGCCGTCGAGGAGCCCGGTGGCCGCCAACACGAAGGCGCCGGTGCAGACCGAGCCATACCGTCGCACGGTGCGAGACTGGCGCCGCAGCCAGTCCTGCAGCGGCGCGTCGCTCTTCATGTCCTCGATGTTGGGGCTGCCCGCGACGAGCAGGGTGTCGATGCGCCCGCGATGTGTTGCCACGGTCGCGTCGACGGCCAGGCGCAACCCGCCGCTGCTCTTGAGCATGCCTGCCTCGGTACCGATGACCTGCACCTGGTAGGCACGGGGCTGACCGAGCTGGCGTGAGGCTTCGACGAAAACGTCCGCAGGCCCCGCGACGTCAAGCAGCTGAAAACGAGGAAAGGCGAGTATGGCTATACGCATGGTGTGCATGGCAGACATTGCCCAATGATTGGCAGAAATCGCAGTGCCGTGGAAAGGACGACGACAGAAGTTTGGCAGAAACTATCAATCTCTTCGAATTCTGCCAAAGGAGACCATTGTGTCAAGCCAATCCATGCATCCACCTTCACCGGTTTTTTGTCCGCGTGGCGAAACCTCCGTGCGCAATCTGCCGGTCAGCCTTTTTGGCTCGGTGATGGGCCTTTCCGGGCTGGCCCTGGCCTGGCGGCTTGCGCACCGCAGCCTGGGTGCGCCGGCCTTTGTCGGCGAGGCCATCGGCGCGTTCGCTGTGGTGGTCTTCCTGCTCATCTCGTCGGGCTATCTGACGAAGCTCGTCAAGCATCCAGAGGCCGTGCATGCCGAGTTTCATCATCCCGTGGCCGGCAACTTCTTCGGCACCATCGTGATCTCGGCGCTGTTGTTGTCCGCGATCATTGGGCCGTACAGCGTGCCCGCTGCAAGCACCATCTGGACCGTGGGTGTGCTCGCGACTTTCGCGCTGTGCTTCGTCGCCGTGTCCCGGCTGCTCAAAGGTCAGATCGACGCGGCGCACGCCGTGCCGGCCTGGATCATCCCGTGCGTGGCCACGCTCGACATCCCTGTCACCGGCGGACAGATGCCGATGGCCTGGGCGGCGGAAATCAATCTGCTGGCCGGCGCGATCGGCTCCGTGCTGGCACTGGTGCTGTTTGCAATGATCGTCAGCCGGCTCGTGCACCGTGATCCGCTGGCACCCGCCATGACGCCGTCGTTGATGATTCTGGTGGCGCCCTTCGCCGTCGGGTTCCTCGCGTACAGCAATATGGTTGGCAGCATCGACCGCTTTGCCGCGCTGCTCTTCTACTTTGGGTTGTTCATGTTCGCCGTTGTCGCGCCGAAAGTGTTCCGCCCGAGTGTCAAGTTTTCTCCAGCCTGGTGGGCGATAGGTTTCCCGATGGCTGCGCTGGCCAACGCGGCGCTGAAGTATGCCGAGTTCCGGGCAAACGACCCGCTCTGGGTGCTTGCCACAATGCTGCTGGGCGCACTAAGCTTGGCGCTGGCGACTCTCACGGTGCGAACCGTGAGAGTCGCGTTCAACGGGAAGCTGTTCACATGAGGGCACCCGTTTTTCCTTGACCAAAAGAAGTGCAGGAGCCCATGCCCATGAACGATCCGACTCCCGGCAAACAACGCAAGCCGCTCCCCAGCGGTTACCACCAGGGCATTGTCACCGCCGTCACGATCTTCATCGGCTTCTCGCTTGCATTTCTGCGCTTCTGGGCGTTTGAAGCCCCTGGAGAATGGACTCCGCGGTCCATCGCGGCAGCGGTCATTCTGGGCATTCCTATCGCCCTGGAAACCTACACGCTGCTCAGGGCACTTCGCGTTGCCGATGACGATGAGGATGAATATGCGATCACCGTGCGCTGGTTCATTGCATCGGTCATCACCATGCTCATCGCGGTCATATTTGCCGCAGTGGTTCTGTCCGGTGTGCTTGAGCCTGGGCGGTGAGGCGCCGAACCCCAAGCAGGTGACAAGAGCGTCTTGCTAAAGCAAAGCCCTCAGAATTACAAATATTTTCTTACTACTTTTTCATCGGACTACCTTGATTTCAATGTAAGAATTTATGTCAACAAACTAAGCATCAGATGACCGCGCATAAGGATTTCCTTACGCCGTGTCGTCGTGATAAGACAGCCGATCAATGTTGGAGGCATAGATAGGCAATATTTGGCGACTTCAGAACATTTAGATACATAAAATGGGTCGTATGCCTCGACGACCCGCTCTGCCAATCAAGACACTGCGGAAATCCCACTTCAAAGATTTCCTGCCAGCGCCGCTTGAACAGCCATCTTTGGATGAGCGCATTGGGACTATCGGCGTTACACCCCCCCTCGCGTCGGCCAAGAATTTTTCGCTGCGAAAAATCTGTCTTTTCATCGCGACGGCATTGGCGTCTTGCACACATCTCCTCGCCGCCCATGCGGAAGAAAGCCTGCCCGTCCTGGATGTGACGCAACGGCCATTCGAGGAGTTGCTCAACACCGAAATCATCACCGCCGCCAAATTGGCCCGGCAAATCAGCGACGCCCCGTCTGCGGTGTCCATCGTCACGGCGCAGGATATCCGGGCCTATGGCTACCGGACGCTGGACGACATTTTGAGCAGCATGCGCGGCTTGTACATGTCGCACAATTTTCGCTACGGCTTCCTGGGCGGGCGTGGCTACGGCAACCCCGGCGACTATGCCGGACGCATCACCCTGCTGATCGACGGCTATGCCGCGCCCGACGGTTATTTTGGCCAGTCCTTTTTCGGTGAGGATGGTTTCCTGGACGTTGAACTGATCGAGCGTGTGGAGTACATCCCCGGTACAGGCTCCAGCAGTTATGGCGGCGGGGCGTTTCTGGGTGTGGTCAACATCATCACGAAGAAAGGCGCCGATTTTGGGGGCACCCAGGCGGCGCTGGATTTCGGCAGCCACCACCTGCAGAAGCAGCGCATCACCTGGGGGAAGAAGTTCGAGAATGGCGGCGACCTGCTGTTTTCCGCCTCGGCCTACAGCAGCGATGGCCGTCCTTTCATCACGGACCCGGAAGAAGGCACGGTGGGCCGGGCCGGGCAGGAACGCAACCAGCGTTTGTTCCTCAAAGGCAGCGTCAACGGCTGGACGATTACGTCCGCCGCGGTGCAGCGCCCTATCGATGTCCCCAGCAGTCCCGGTATCACGGCCGTCGACACCAGTGGCTTCACCAGCCTGAAGCTGGATGCGGATGTGAACCCCAAGCTCAAGCTCTCCAACCATGCCTATATCGGCCGGTATCTGTACCGAGTCAATGGGGATGGCGTCGAGACCACCGTGAGCCATTGGTGGGGCCTGGACAGCAAGCTGGTGAGCACCTGGGTGGACGGACACACCATGGTGCTGGGCGCCGAGTTCCGCGAAGACGATCGGCAGTCCGAGAACATTGTGGGCTCGGCCTTGTCCGACTACAGCAATGATGTCCAGCGGAAAGTCACCAGCCTGTATGCCTACGACGACATCGCCCTGGCGCCGCACTGGCAGCTCAACCTGGGCCTGCGCCATGACCGTCGTGACAACGGCACTGGTTTTACCAGCCCCCGGGCTGCCCTGATCTGGGATTCATCGGGAAGCACGGTGAAGTTTTCGACGGGTGTTTCCCACCTGCAGGCGACACCCAATGACGAGTCCTTTGTGTTTGTGCAGCCAACCCCCATCGAGCGGCTGCACACTACCGAACTGGTGGTGGAACAGCGCCTGGCTCCGACGACGCGGTTGATCGGTTCGATCTACCGCTACCGTCTTGATCATCGGCCGTCGTTCGACGAGACACAGGCGGAAGCGATGCCGCTCACCACCCGCGGAGCGGAGATTGAACTGGAGCACAACTGGGACAACGGCTCCCGCCTGCGTGCCAGCTACGTCTACCAGCAGGTGCGCCGTGACGACGGAAGCTTCAAGGTCAACGCGCCACACCACAACGCCAAATTCAACTTCACGACGCCGCTGGTCGGTGAAAAATTGCGGCTCGGCACGGAACTGCAATTCCTGGGTCGGCGGTTCCGGTATGACGGTGAAGAAATGCCGGCCTACGCCATCGCCAACCTGGCCTTGACGTCCAAGGACTGGTGGCCGAACTGGCAGATCAGCTTGAGTGTGCGCAATATCTTCAATCGCAGATATGCCGACGTCAAAGATCCAAACAACGGACTGCAGACCTTCCCTCGGGACGGCCGCAATGTCTGGCTGCAGATCAGCAGGGATTTCAAATGATGCGCCGCGTTCTGTCATGGCTCATCATTGCGCTCAATCTGGGATGGGGCGCCCACGCGCAAACCTCGCAAGCCGTTCCCGAATACACCATGAAGGCGGCTTACCTGTACAACTTTGCCCTGCTGACCACCTGGCCCACGACATCGCCGTTCGGCGCCTCATTCAACCTGTGCCTCTACGGACAGGATGATTTCGGCCCTGCGCTGGATGTCTTGAATGGCAAGGAAGTCAATGGCCAAAGGGTTCAGGTTCTGCGCATCGAGCGCGCCGAAGACGCGTTGCAGTGCCGCCTGATCTTTATCGGCGAAACCAACACCAGCCGCATCTCGCAGCTTGCCAAGGTACTGGGCCGCGCACCGATCTTGACGGTCACCGACGGTTACCCGGCCCGCAGCATCGGCGCCATGATCCATCTGGCACCAGAGAATCACCGGCTGAGTTTCGAGGTCAATACCGGCGCGACCGAGTCGGCCAACCTCCAGCTCAGCTCCAAATTGCTGCGCCTCGCGGCGCGGGTTGTTTCGCCATGAAATGGCGGGATTGGTTTCACGATCAATCCATCCAACGCAAGCTGAGCGGAATCACCGCAACGGTGATTCTGGCAGCCCTGCTGCCCATTGCCAGCATCACCTTGGGTTATGAATACCATACCGCCCACCAAGCCGCCCTGGAAGAGGCCCAGGTGCAAGCCAACATCATCCGTGACAACGCTGCGGCGGCCTTGGCCTTTCAGGATCGGCCTTCCGCGACCGAGGTGCTGGACACGCTGCGTGCTTCGCCCAATATCGCCCAAGCGGCGCTGTTCTTGTTGGACAACACACTCTTCGCCTACTACGCATCCGACGGAACGGCATCCCACCTCGATCAAGCCCCGCGCCTGGAAGACAAGGAGATCGTTTCATGGGAAAACATCCAGGTGGTGCGCAGCGTTCATTTAAAAACGCAGGCCGTCGGCTGGCTGGTGATTGAAAGCAACCTGGAGGCGTTCTATACCCGTATCCGACTCTATGCGATGGTCATTTTCCTCAGCACCCTGGCCGGCCTTGCCTGCGCGCAGCTGCTGGCTCGCCGACTGATCACCCACATCACCGATCCGCTTTCCCGCCTGGTCAAACTCTCGCAGCATGTCTCCAGTCAAAAGGACTACACACTGCGCGAGATCGTGAAGAGCCAGGACGAAATCGGCGACTTGTCGCAGGCCTTCAACACCATGCTCTCGCATATCCACGAAAGAGATGTGCAACTCAACCAATTGGCCTACTACGACAACGTCACAGGCCTCACGAACCGCCACTACTTCAAGGAACGGGCCGAGCAGGTGGTCGGCAATTCGCTGCGTTACGGGAGCCGCGGCTGCTTGATGTTCATCGACCTGGACCGCTTCAAAGCCGTCAACGACACCTTGGGACATGATGTCGGGGACGAGCTGCTTCGGGCCGTGGCGCAACGGCTCGTGCAGAGCCTGCGCAACAATGACGTGGTGTGCCGCATCGGGGGCGACGAATTCGCGGTCGTCCTTGAAAACGTCAAAAACCTGGACGACGTCGGCTTGTTGGCGCAGAAGATGATCCACGCGTTGGCCCAGCCGTTTTCCCTGCGTGGCCACGAGGTCTTTATCGGTGCCAGCGTCGGCATCAGCGCCTGCCCCGACCATGCCGGCAATATGGCCGAACTGTTGCGCTGCGCCGACATCGCCATGTACCAGGCCAAAGCCCAGGGTCGGGGTCAGTTCTGCACGTACAGCCCGCATTTCGAAGCGCCTTCGCTTTAGGCATTTATTTTCGGCATCGCGCCACGTCGAAAATAAGTTTGCAAGCCTTGTCGATTCCGCACGCCTGTGTTCGTCGTGTGACAGGAACGCCAATTCCGGCCTTCCCCAACACCACCTCATGCGGAGACATACCATGCAAAGCAAACCTGTCGGCTGGTTCGAAATCTACGTGCAAGACCTGCCGCGCGCCAAGGCGTTTTACGAATCGGTGTTCGCCTTGCAGCTCGAAAAGCTGGAAAGCCCCGATCCATCGATCGAACTGCTGGCCTTTCCCGGTCCGATGGACGACAGCCACGGTTGCGCGGGCGCCCTGGTGAAAATGGAGGCTTGCGCGTCGGGCGGCAACAGCGTCATCATCTACTTCATGTGCAAGGATTGCGCGGTGCAAGCCGGCCGGGTGGCCGCCAGCGGCGGCCAGGTCGCGAAGCCGAAGTTTGCCATCGGCAAATATGGTTTCGTGGCGCACGTCATCGACACGGAAGGCAACACGATCGGGCTGCACTCCATGCAGTGAAGTCGATTTACCCAGCGCTTGTTCGTCGTCCATCCAAGAGGGTCGTCCTCTGCTTCCAGGAGTTAGATCATGTCCACCAATACCGTTCGTCTTCACCGCGTCATCCGTGCCGCGCCGGAGCGCGTCTACCGCGCCTTTCTCGATGCCGATGCCATGGCCAAGTGGCTGCCGCCGCATGGTTTCACCGGCCACGTCCACCACCTGGAGGCCAAGGTGGGCGGCAGCTACAGGATGTCGTTCACCAACTTCACCAACGGCCAAAGCCACGCCTTCGGCGGCGAATACCTCGAGCTCGTACCGAACGAAAAGATTCGCCACACCGACAAGTTCGACGACCCGAACCTGCCTGGCGAAATGCAGACCACGATCACCCTGCGGCCCGTCTTCTGCGGGACCGAGCTGAACGTGGTGCAGGAAGGCATTCCCGCGGTCATTCCTGCCGAGGCTTGTTATCTCGGCTGGCAGGAGTCGCTGGTCTTGCTCGCGCAACTGGTCGAGGCTGAAATCAAGGAATAACGCAGGGCCTGTCCGGCCAATTGGACTGCGGGAATTTAAAAATATACGCAATGAGTAAAATACATACGACTCTTAGCGTATATTTTCGACATGCAACAACAAGACCTCCTGCGCGACGCGATGCGCCGCCTCAACCTCACCCGCGACGCGTTTTCCGACCGGCTGGGGGTCCGCCGCCGGGCGCTCGACACCTGGCTGCTGCCGGAAGACTCGGCCGAGTCGCGCAGCATGCCGGACATGGTCAACAAGTTCGTCGACGAAATTTTGCGCAACGAAGCGCGGGGTGCGCCCGCGGCTGCCGGCGGTGCGGACGACCGCCCCCTGGCCCAACGCATTGCCGCCGATGGCCGGCCGCATCTGCTGTCGGTGGCCCAGTTTGAACGCGACAGCCTGGAAGAACTGTTTCGCATCGCCGACATCATGCAGCCCATCGCACGGCGCCAGAAGGTGACGCGGGTGCTCGAAGGCGCGGTGCTCGGCAGCCTGTTTTTCGAGGCCAGCACCCGTACCCGGGTGAGTTTTGGTGCTGCTTTTTGCCGCCTGGGCGGCACGGTCTGCGACACCACGGGCTTCACCTTCTCGTCGATGGCCAAGGGCGAGTCGATCTACGACACCAGCCGCGTAATGAGCGGTTATGTCGACGCACTGGTGGTGCGCCACCCCGAGCAGGGCTCCGTGGCCGAATTCGCGCGGGCCACCAACATCCCGGTGATCAACGCCGGCGACGGCCCCGGCGAACATCCGAGCCAGGCCATCCTCGACATCTACACCATCCAGCGCGAATTCTCCCGGCTGGGCAAGCTGGTGGACGGCACCCATGTGGCCATGGTCGGCGACCTGAAATACGGCCGCACGGTGCACTCGCTGATCCGGCTGCTCGCGCTCTACCGCGGGCTGAAGTTCACCCTGATCGCCCCGCCCTCGCTGGAGATGCCGAGCTACCTGCTGGACCTGGTCGCGCGCAACGGCCATGTCGTCGAGCAGACGCCGTCGCTGCAAGAAGGGCTGCGCGGCGCCGACGTGGTCTATGCCACCCGCATCCAGAAGGAGCGCTTCGCCGGCGAGGAAATCGAGGGTTACACCCCGGAATTCCAGGTGAGCAAGGCCCTGGTCGACGCGGTCTGCAAACCCGACACCATCCTCATGCACCCGCTGCCGCGCGACGGCCGGCCCGGTGCCAACGACCTGAGCACCGACCTCAACCACGATCCCCGGCTGGCCATCTTCCGGCAGACCGACAACGGCATTCCGGTGCGCATGGCGTTGTTCGCGGTGCTGATGGGCGTGGAGGCCCAGGTGGCGCGATCGATGCGCGACGCGGCCTGGCGCTCACCTTCGCACATCGGCCCCGACGACGCGGTCTTCGACGGGCTGGACTGACACGCTGTGCTCCTGAAGGCGCGCCTCGGCCATAATTGACGTTTACGTCAACGTCAATCCCGATATCAAACAAGACACAGGAGCAAACACATGGACATCGCAGGCAAGGTTTTCATCGTCACCGGCGGCGCATCGGGTCTGGGCGAAGGCACGGCACGCATGCTGGCGGCCAATGGCGGCACGGTGGTGATCGCCGACATGCAGGCCGACAAGGGCGAGGCCGTGGCCAGGGAGATCGGCGGGGCCTTCGTACGCTGCGACGTGAGCCAGGAAGCCGATGGCCAGGCGGTGGTGGCCAAGGCGGTTTCGCTGGGCAAGCTGATGGGCCTGGTCAACTGCGCGGGCATCGCGCCGGCCGAAAAAACCGTGGGCAAGAACGGTGCCCATGCGCTCAGCGTTTTCAGCAAGACCGTCACCGTCAACCTCATCGGCAGCTTCAACATGATCCGCCTGGCCGCCGAGGCCATGGCAAAGAACGAAGCCGAAGCCACCGGCGAGCGCGGCGTGCTGATCTCCACCGCTTCGGTGGCCGCCTATGACGGACAGATCGGCCAGGCCGCGTACAGCGCCTCCAAGGGCGGCGTAGTCGGCATGACGCTGCCGATCGCCCGCGACCTGGCCCGCTCGGGCATCCGCAACATGACCATCGCCCCGGGGATTTTCGGCACGCCCATGCTGTTCGGCATGCCGCAGGAAGTGCAGGACGCACTGGCCGCCACCGTGCCCTTCCCTTCGCGCCTGGGCACGCCAGCGGACTACGCCAAGCTGGCCAAACACATCTTCGAGAACGACATGCTCAACGGCGAAGTGATCCGGCTGGACGGCGCGATCCGGATGGCCCCGCGCTGAGCGTCCTCCAGGGATTCACCGTCAGCCGGCCGCGCGCTGCAAACGCATCGTTAATGAAAATCGGTCCGCCGGATGGGTGGTGACGGTGATTTCCGTCACCCGGCCTTCGGCGTCGAGATAGCGCCGCACGATCTGCAGCGCGGCCGCGCCGGGTTTGATCCGCAGCCGCTCGGCCATCGGCGCGGGCACCTCCACGGCTTGCACCAGCTGCACGATCTCGGCCACGCGGCGGCCGTAGTGCTGCTCGATCAAGCTGCTGACCAGTACTTCCGGCGAATCCTTCACCAGGGCCTGGAGGTCGGTATAGGCCGGGTCCACATACACATCGGTCCAGCCGATCGGTAGGTCGACCTCTGTGTCTTCCATGCGCAGGCTGGAAATCCGCAGCCATTTCGCGCCTTCGGCACAGCCGAGCAGCCGCGCCAGCCCGTCCCTGGCTTGGACCTGCTCGACCTCGCGCACCACCCGACTGTGGGTAGCGCCGAACTGCACCAGGTCCTCCACCGAGGCGAGCGACTGCTGGAAGCCCACCTGCGGCGTGGCTGACTCGACACGTGTGCCCACGTTCTTGCGGCGCGACACCAAACCCAGCTTCTGCAACTCCAGCAACGCCATGCGCACGGTGTGGCGGCTGGTCTTGTAGTGGTCGCGCAACTCCAGTTCGGTCGGCAGTAGGGAGCCGACACCGAAGTGCCCGGAGGTGATGCCCTCCTTCAAATGGTCCGCGATGTTCGAGAAGTGGGGCTTGCTGGTCATGGACATGATTTTGCCTCCAAGGGTAAACACGAATTCCTTATATGTTCGGACATATTCAAAATCAATATGTCCGAACATATTGAGGGATTTTCATGCCATCCACCGTCATGCCCATGGCCCACATGGCCAGCACCGTTGTCGACTCCATTCTTTTCCGCGACGCCTTCGGCACAGCCCAGATGCGCGGCATCTTCTCCGACCACGCTCTGGTCCAGCGCTACATCGATGCCGAGGTCGCGCTGGCCAAGGCCGAGGCCCGCGTCGGCGTGATTCCCGCCGAAGCCGCCGAGGTGATCGCCCGCGAATCGAAGATCGAACGCATCGACTTCGACCACATGCGCGAGGAAACCGATATCGTCGGCTACCCCATCCTGCCGTTGGTGCACCAGCTCGTGGCCATGTGCGGCGATGCCGGCCGCTATGTGCACTGGGGCGCCACCACGCAGGACATCATGGACACCGCCGTGGCCTTGCAGGTGCGCGACGCGCTCGACAGCATCGACACCGACATCCGCGAGCTGCGCGGCATCCTCGCCGCGCTGGCCAAGAAGCACCGCGACACGCCGATGGCCGGGCGCACCCACCTACAGCAGGCGCTACCGGTGACCTTCGGCTACAAGGTGGCGATCTGGCTGGCCATGTTCGACCGGCACCAGGAACGCCTGGCCCAGTTGCGTCCGCGTGTGGCACTGGTTGAATTTGCCGGCGCGGCGGGCACGCTGGCCTCGCTCGGCGACCAGGGTTTCGCGGTGCAACGCGCCATGGCCGAGGAGCTCGGCCTGGGCGTACCTGCCACCACATGGCACGTGGCGCGCGACGGTTTTGCAGAAGCTATCAACCTGCTGGCGCTGGTGACCGGCTCGCTGGGCAAGATCGCGCTGGACATCATGATCATGGCCTCGACCGAGTTCGCCGAGGTGTACGAGCCCTTCGTCAAGGGCCGGGGTGCGAGCAGCACCATGCCGCAAAAGCGCAACCCGATCTCCAGCGAACTGATGCTGGCCGCGAGCAAAGCGGTACGCCAGCATGCGGGCCTGATGGTCGATGCCATGGTGCAGGACTTCGAGCGCGCCACCGGCCCCTGGCATGCCGAATGGATCGCCATCCCCGAGAGCTTCATCCTCACCTCCGGCGCGCTGCACCAGGCCAAGTTCGCGCTCGGCGGGCTGATCGTCGACGAGGCACGCATGGCGCACAACCTCGGCATCACCAAGGGCTTAATCGTGGCCGAGGCCGTGATGATGGGCATGGCGCCACACATCGGCCGGCAGCAGGCGCACGACCTGGTCTACGACGCCTGCCGTACCGTCAACGAACACGGCGGCACGCTGGCCGAAGCCTTGGCCGCGCTGCCCGCGGTCACTGAACACTTCGACCGCGCCATCATCGACCGGTTGACCGACCCGGCGAACTACCTCGGCCTGGCACCGCAGATGGTGGACCGCGCGCTGGCGCTGTCGGCCGAGCTGGGCTCCTGACCCAAGCCAGGCTGATTTCCCCAACCGATCCCACATCCACCAGAACACCCGCCAACACATCCACCAGGAGAGAGATATGACGAACTTCACCCGCCGCGCCCTGCCCGTCGCCATCACCATCGCCGCCACGCTGGCCTTCACGCCGCAGGCCTTCGCGCAGGCCTATCCGGCCAAGCCCGTGACCTGGATCGTGCCCTTCGCCGCCGGCGGCCCCACCGATGCACTGGCGCGCAGCATTGCCGAACGCGTGGCCCGCGAACTTGGCCAACCCATCATCATCGACAACGCGCCGGGCGCTGGCGGCACCATTGGCACGGCCAAGGCCGCGCGCGCCACGCCCGACGGCTACACCATGCTGGTCGGCCACATGGGCTATATGGGCGCGGCACCGGCGCTGTACAAGAAGTTGGCCTACGACCCGGTGAAGGACTTCGCGCCGGTGTTCCGCTTTCCCGACACGCCACTGGTGCTGATGGTGCGCCGCGAACACCCGGCCAAGGACATCCAGGGCCTGGTCGACTTCGGTCGGAAGAACCCTGAAAAACTCTTCATCAGCAATGCCGGCGTCGGCTCCAGCTCGCACCTGATCGCGGCGCTGGTGGCCAATGCGGCCGGCATGAAGATCACGCTGGTGCCGTACAAGGGCGCGGGGCCGGCGTTGGTCGACGTGATCGGCGGACAGGTCGACGGCATGTTCGACCAGACCAACACCGCGCTGCCGCAAATCGCCGAGGCCAAGGTGCGTCCGCTGGCCGTCACCTCCAAGGTGCGGCTGCCGCAACTGAAAGACGTGCCGACACTGGCCGAGACCGTGCTGCCCGGCTTCGAGGCATCGACCTGGTACGGCATCTACGCGCCCAAGGGCACGCCCCAGCCGGTACTTGACCAGGTGCAGCAGGCCTATCTCAAGGTAATGACCGACAAGGCATTCACCAGCAAGATGACCGCACAGGCCATCCAGATGCTGCCCACCGAACAGTACACCGGCGCGGCGCTGGGCAAACACACCGAGGCCGAGGTGCTGCGCTGGAGGGCAGTGGCGGCCAAGACCTCGATTTCATTGGATTGAAACCCCGCGCCACGGCACCCCATGGGCGGCGAAGCCGGATCAGGCCGCCAGCCGCGCCTTGCGCTCGCCCATGCGCTTGGCCACGCGCGGCAGGATCAGCACGGCCAGCACGATGACCACCAGCGTGATCGACATCGGGCGCTGGAAGAACACCCCCGCGCTGCCTTCGCCGATCGACATGGCGTTGCGCAGTTGCGCTTCGGCCAGCGGGCCGAGGATCATGCCGACCACCACTGGTGCGGTGGGGAAGTCGAAGCGCCGCATCACCACACCGAGCACACCGATGGCATACAGCAGGAACAGGTCGAACGCGCTCTGGCGCATGCCGTAGGCACCGACGGTGGCGAAGATCAAAATGCCCGCATAGAGCTGCGGCTTGGGGATCTTCAGCAGCTTGACCCACAGACCGACCATCGGCAGGTTCAGCACCAGGAGCATCACGTTGCCGATGTAGAGCGAAGCGATCAGCGCCCACACCAGTGCGGCCGAGCTGGTGAACAGCTGCGGGCCGGGCTGGATGCCGTAGTTCTGGAACGCGCCCAGCAAAATGGCGGTGGTGTTGCTGGTGGGGATGCCGAGCGTGAGCAACGGAATCAGCGCGGCGGTCACCGTGGCATTGTTGGCGGCTTCGGGGCCGGCGACCCCCTCGATCGCGCCCACGGTGCCGAATTCTTTCTTCACTTCGGCCTTGGCCAATTTCTTTTCTGTGGCGTAGCTGAGGAAGGTCGGAATCTCGGTACCACCGGCCGGGATGCAGCCGAACGGTGCACCGATGGCCGTGCCGCGCAGCCAGGCGGGAATGGAACGTTTCCAGTCGCTCGCACTCATGTGGACCCGGCTCAGCTTGTTCTGGTCCTCGACCACCTTGCCCTCGTACAGCGCCGCGTACAAGACCTCGGCCACCGCGAACAGGCCCACGGCCACCAACACGATCTCGATGCCGTCCAGCAGCTCGGGAATGCCGCCGGTGTAGCGGCCCTGGCCCGAGATCTGGTCCAGGCCGACACAACCCGCAGCCAGGCCGACGAACAGCGCCGTCATGCCGCGCAGCGTGCTCTTGCCCAGCACCGCACTCACCGTGGTGAAGGCCAGCAGCATCAGCAGGAAATATTCCGGCGGGCCGAGCTTGACGGCGAATTCCGCCACGAAGGGCGCGAACAGGGTGACGATCACCGTGGCGATGGTGCCCGCCACGAAGGAGCCGATGGCGGCCGTGGCCAGCGCCGCGCCCGCACGCCCGCTCTTGGCCATCTTGTTGCCCTCCATCGCCGTGACCATGCTGGCCGTCTCCCCCGGTGTGTTGAGCAGGATGGAGGTGGTGGAGCCGCCGTACATGGCGCCGTAGTAAATGCCCGAGAAGAAGATCATCGAGGCGGTGACGTCGACCTTGGCGGTGATCGGCAGCAGCATCGCCACCGCGGTGGCCGGGCCGATGCCGGGCAACACGCCCACGGCCGTGCCGAGCGCGCAGCCGACCAGGCACCAGAGCAGATTGACGGGGGTGATCGCGGCGCCGAAGCCGGTCATCAATGCGTTGAAGATTTCCATGTCAGAGCCACCCGTTGCTGGTCAAGCCGGGCAAATTGATTGCCAAAAATTGCGTGAACATCCAGAACACCGGCGCCGCGATCACCAGGCCGGTGATCGTGTCGACCAGCCAGGTGCGCGGTGCGCCCGAAGCCTGTCCGCTGGCACGGCGCAGGCCCTGCACCGCCAGCACATAACACAGGGTGCAGCTCAGGATGAAACCCAGCGTGGTGATCAGGGCGGCATTGAGCAGCAGCCCGGCCGAGACCCAGACAAAGGCCGGCCAGTAGCCATGCTCGGCACCGGAAGGCACATCGAGCTCGCGGAAGCCGCCGCTGCGCGCCTCCCAGAGGATGAAGCCGCCGCAGATGGTCAGCACTGCGGAGATCAGCCACGGCAGGAAGTTGGGCCCGACGCCGCCATAACCGGCCTCGGACGAAATACTGATGGCACCGAAACCGAGCATCAGCCCGGTCAGCAGCACACCGACGCCAACCACGGTTTGTGGCCAGACGGCGGCGCTTTGTGCGGTTGTTTCTGGGGTTGTTGTTGTCATGTTTTTTCTCTCCCGGAAGCGGGCTGAAAGTGAAACGGCGCGCAACCCTTCTTCAAAGGGCGGCGCGCGAGGGCCGCGCCGGATCAGGCGCCGGCGGCAGTCCTTTTAGACCATGCCGGACTTGACCATGATGGCGCGCAGGCTGGCGAAGTCGTCATCGACGAATTTCGCGAACGCGTCTCCGGTCAGCACGGCCGGGGTCCACTCGTTCTTCTTCACGGCTTCAGTCCAGGCCGGCGACTTGAGCGCCAGCAGCAGCATGTCGGTCAGCGCCTTTTTCTGCGCTTCGTTGATGCCGGGTGCGCCATACACGCCGCGCCAGTTGCCGATCACCACGTCGATGCCCTGCTCCTTCAGCGTGGGCACGTTGATGCCCGGCAGGCGCTGCTCGGAGGTGACGGCGATGGCCTTCATCTTGCCGGCGGCGATGTATTCGGCGAACTCGCTGTAGCCGCTGCCGCCAATGGTGACGTTGCCGCCCAGAATGGCCGCGGTAGCCTCACCGCCGCCACGGAAGGCCACATAGTTGATCTTCGAAGGATCGGCGCCGACCTTTTGCGCGATCATGGCCGCGGCCACGTGTTCGGTGGAGCCGCGCGAACCGCCGCCCCACTTCACACTGCCCGGGTCCTTCTTCAACTGGGCCACCACGTCGGCCATGGTCTTGAACGGCGAGTTGGCCGGCAGCACGAAGACGTTGTATTCGCTGGTGATGCGCGCAATGGGTGTGGCCTGTTCGAGCTTGACCGGTGGCTTGCCGGTGATGATGCCGCCGAGCATGACGGCGCCCATGATCATCATCGCGTTCGGGTCGCCCTTGGAGCCGTTGACAAACTGGGCCAGGCCCAGTGCGCCGGCAGCGCCGCCCTTGTTGTCGTAGGTGACGGTGTCGGCCACCTTGGAATCGGTCATGGCCTTGCCCAGCGCACGGCCGGTCGTGTCCCAGCCGCCGCCGGGGTTGGCCGGAATCATCATCTTGACGTTGGCGCCGGCCCAGGCCGACATCGGCAGTGCACCGGTAGCGGCCAGGGCGGCGATGGATTTGAGGAAGGTATCACGACGCATGAAAGACTCCTGTTTGAAAACAACCTTTCGATCATGCCCCCGCCGGCTGTCAAACGGCTGTCGGAAAGTATTAGGGGAAATGCTAATGTGGAGGACCAAGGAACACCCATGAAATTGCTGCTTGTCGAAGACGATCCCGCCATGCAAACCACCCTGCAACGCGCCCTGAGCCGGCGCGGCATGGCCGTGCAGGCCTGTGGAGACGGCCGCGTGGCGCTGCAGCAATGGACCGACGCGCCGCCAGACGTGGTCATGCTCGACCTGTCGCTGCCGGGCATGGACGGCTTGCAGGTGCTCGATGCCGCGCGCCGCCAGGGCCTGCGCACACCGGTGCTGATCCTCACCGCGCGCGGTACGGTGGGCGACCGCATCCTCGGCCTCAATGCCGGCGCCGACGACTATCTGCCCAAGCCCTTCGACCTGGAGGAACTCGAGGCCCGGCTGCGCGCCCTGGTGCGGCGCAGCACCAGCCTGGCGCAGGAACCAGACACGGCGTCGGGCCCGAGCGCGCTGCTGGTCGGCAAGCTGCGCTACGAGAAGGACAACGGTGCGATCTACTTTCGCGACCAGGTGATGGAACTCACCCCGCGCGAACTGGCCCTGTTGAAGACCCTGATGGCCAAGCCCGGCCATGCGGTGGCCAAGGAAAGGCTGTTCGAGCTGGTGTTTCCCGGCGAACAGGACGTGCAGTACGAGGCCATCGAGGTGGTGGTCTACCGGCTGCGCAAGAAGCTGGCGCACACCGGCGTGACGCTGATGACGCTGCGCGGCCTCGGCTATCTGCTGAAGGCCAATGAATGAAACGGAGTGGCGCGCGCCTCACGCGTGTACCCAGGCCGTCCAGGCCATTCAAGCCGTACAGGCCGCTCTCGCTGCGCCGCTACCTGCTGCTGGGCATCCTGGTGCCGGTGCTCCTGTTCGTCGGCGTCAACGCCTTCAGCGTCTATGCGCAAGCACAGCGCGCGGTGAACATCGCCTACGACCGTACGCTTCTGGCCTCGGCCAAATCCATCGGCGAGCAACTCGACGTGAGCGGCTACGACAAGCTGTCGCAACTGCGCGCCACCGTGCCCTATGCGGCGCTGGAGGCATTCGAAGCCGACAACCAGAGCCGCATCTACTACCGCGTCTCCAGCCTCGACGGTGAAATGGTCTCGGGCTTCGCCGAGCTGCCGTTCTGGCACGGCAAGATTCCGCAGCAACCCACCTATGCCGCGCTGGTCGACTTCTACGACGGCGAGTTCCGCGACGAGCCGGTGCGGATCGCGGTACTGCTGCAGCCGGTGGCCAGCGCCAATGGCCGCGGCATGGCGGTGGTGCAGGTGGCCGAGACGCTGGCGCTGCGCCACACGCTGGCCCGGCAGATCCTGGTCGACACACTGTGGCGGCAGGCCGCGCTGGTGCTGCTGATCGCGTTGGTGGTGGTGGTCGTGGTGCAGCAGGCCACCCGGCCGGTGCGCCAGCTCAGCGCCGAGCTGCAGGGCCGCGCCGAGGGCGACCTCACCCGGATCAGCACCGATGACGCGCCGCGTGAACTGCTGCCGCTGGTCGACGCCACCAACGACGTAATGCAGCGGCTGCAGCGCCTGCTCGACCACCAGAAACGCTTCGTGCGCGACGCCGCCCACCAGTTGCGCACGCCGCTGGCGGTGCTCAAGACCCAGGTGCAATCGGCACTGCGCGACGACATCGCGCCGCGCCAGGCCCTGGAGGAAATCAACGGCACGGTGGACCGCGCCACCGCGCTGGCCAATCAGATGCTGAACCTGGCCAAGGTCGAGCAGCTGCGGCTGCAGGCCGATGCGCCGCTGCTCGACTGGTCGGCCGTGGTGCGCGCGGTGGCGATCGACCTGTCGCCGCTGCTGGCCGAGAAGGACATCGACTTCGAGATCAGCACCCGGCCCGCGCCGGTGCGTGCCCACGACTGGATGCTGCGCGAACTCGCGCGCAACCTGCTGCACAACGCCATCAAGCACACGCCGGAAGGCGGCAGCCTGTCGGTCGAGGTGGCGGCGGATGCGCAAGCTGCCAGCCTGCGCGTGACGGACAGCGGCCCAGGCATCGGCCCCGAACTCGCGCAGCGGCTGTTCCAGCCGTTTTCGGCGGGCGATGTGCGCAGCGGCTCCGGCCTCGGGCTGGCCATCTGCTTCGAGATCGTGCAGGCGCTCGGCGGCAGCATCACGCTCGACAACCGGGAAGACCATGGCCACGTCGCGGGACTGGAAGCTGCGGTGCGGTTGCCGGCGCCGGTGGTCGGTCCGGCAATAGGTCAAAATGGCCCTTGATGGAAAAAATCAGAATAGACAAGTGGCTTTGGGCCGCGCGGTTCTACAAGACCAGGACGCTGGCCACCGAAGAGATCGGAAAGGGTCGCGTGCAGGTCAACGGGCATGACGTGAAGCCAGCCCGCGAGGTGCATGCGGGCGAACAGATCACGCTGCGCCAGGGTCCGGTGGTACGTACCGTGGTGGTCCGCGGCATCAGCGGATCACGAGGGCCGGCACCGGTGGCGCAGGCACTCTACGAGGAAACGCCCGACAGCCTGGCCGCGCGCCAAAAGGCCGCCGAACAGCGCCGCCTCGCGCCCGAGCCGGCACTCAGCATCGACCACGGCCGTCCCACCAAGCGCCAGCGCCGCGAACTCGACAACGCTGGTGACCCGTGGGGCCAGCGCTGGAGCGCTTCAGTTAAAGATTGAAGGCTTAACGGCCCACCATGTTGCCGGGCACGACCCATTGGTCGAACTGCGCCCCTGTCACATGGCCAGAAGCCACGGCCGCTTCGCGCAGGCTCGTGCCTTCCTTGTGCGCCTTCTTGGCAATGTAGGCGGCCTTGTCGTAGCCGATGTGGGTGTTGAGCGCGGTCACCAGCATCAGTGAACGGTCCACCAGTTCGGTGATGCGCTCAAAGTTCGGCTCTATGCCCACGGCACAGTGGTCGTTGAAGCTCACCATGCCGTCGGCCAGCAAACGCACGCTCTGCAGGAAGTTGTGCGCCACCATCGGACGAAACACATTGAGCTCGAAGTTGCCCGAAGCGCCGCCGAAGTTGATGGCCACGTCGTTGCCGAACACCTGGGCGGCCAGCATGGTGACGGCTTCGCTCTGGGTCGGGTTGACCTTGCCGGGCATGATCGACGAGCCGGGTTCGTTCTCTGGAATGCTGAGCTCGCCGATGCCGCTGCGCGGGCCGCTGGCGAGCCAGCGCACGTCGTTGGCGATCTTCATCATGCTCGCGGCCAGGGTCTTCAGGGCGCCGTGGGCATGCACCAGTGCGTCGACAGACGCCAGCGCCTCGAACTTGTTGGGCGCGGTGACGAAAGGCAAGCCGGTGAGGCGCGCCAACTCGGCCGCCGCCTGCTCGGCATAACCCTTGGGCGCGTTCAGGCCAGTGCCGACGGCTGTGCCGCCGAGCGCCAACTCGCACAGGTGCGGCAAGGCGGCGCGCACATGTTTTTCGCCATGGTCGAGCTGGGCCACGTAGCCCGAGAATTCCTGGCCCAGCGTAAGCGGCGTGGCGTCCTGCAAATGGGTGCGGCCGATCTTCACGATACCGTCGAAATCATGGGCCTTCTGCGCCAGCGTGGCGCGCAGCTTGGCCATCGCCGGCAACAGCTTGTTGGTCAGCGCCTCGACGGCGGCCACATGCATGGCGGTGGGGAATACGTCGTTGCTCGACTGGCTGCGGTTCACGTCGTCGTTCGGATGCACCAGCCGGCCTTCGCCGCGCTCGCCGCCGAGCAGCTCGCTCGCTCGGTTGGCCAGCACCTCGTTGACGTTCATGTTGGTTTGGGTGCCTGAGCCAGTCTGCCACACCACCAGAGGGAACTCGCTCGGGTGTTTGCCGGCGATCACCTCGTCGGCCGCATCGGCGATGGCCTGGGTCTTCTTCGCGTCCTGCAGGCCGAGCGCCTGATTGACCACGGCCGAGGCGCGTTTCACCTGGGCCAGCGCCCGGATGATTTCGCGCGGCTGCTGTTCGCCGGAAATGTCGAAGTTCTGCAGCGAGCGCTGGGTCTGCGCGCCCCACAGTTGCTGGGACGGGACTTCGATAGGGCCAAAGGTGTCGCGTTCGGTACGGGTGTTCATGGATGAAGCTTGCTCAAAAGGACGGGGCCAAATGGTAGCCACTCTCACTTTTGACATGCACGGCCATGCCCGATCACCCTACCCACGTCAACGTTAGTCCAGCTTGAATTCGTCGACGACAGTTTGCAATTGGTTGGTCTGCACCGCCAGCGCGCTGGACGCCGAAGCCGCCTGTTCCACCAGCGCGGCGTTCTGCTGCGTGGCCGACTCCATCTGCACCACGGCCTGGTTCACGTGCTCGATGCCGGCGCTTTGCTGTGCGGTCGCGTCCGAGATTTCGCCGAGCATGGCCGTCACGCTCTGCACCGACTCGACGATTTCATGCATGGTGCGCCCGGCCTGCTCGACCAACGCCGAGCCGCTTTCCACCTGGTGCACCGAGTCGCCGATCAGGCTCTTGATCTCCTTGGCGGCCTCGGCGCTGCGCTGTGCGAGGCTGCGCACCTCGGCCGCCACCACCGCGAAACCGCGGCCCTGCTCGCCCGCGCGAGCGGCTTCCACCGCGGCGTTCAGCGCCAGGATGTTGGTCTGGAAGGCGATGCCTTCGATCACCTCGATGATGTCGACGATGCGTTTGGAGCTCGCGCTGATGGCGGTCATGGTGGACACCACGTCGCCCACCACCGCGCCACCACGCTCGGCCACGCCGGAGGCGTTCACCGCCAGGCTGCTGGCCGAACGTGCACGTTCGGCGGTCTGCTTCACGGTGGCGGTGAGCTGCTCCATGCTGGACGCCGTCTGCTCCAGCGAATGGGCCTGCTCCTCGGTACGCTGCGACAGGTTGGTGTTGCCCGCGGCGATGTCCTTCGAGGCCACGGTGATGGTGTCGGTCGACTCCTTGATGCGGCCCACCACATCGGTCAGTGTGTCTTCCATCGTGCCGAGTGCGGCCAGCAGGCGGCCGAATTCGCCGCCACGCTCGGTCACGAATTCCTGGCTCAGGTCGCCCGCGGCCACGGTCTCGGCGATGTGGATGGCCTCGTCCAGCGGGCGCACGATGCTTCGCACCAGGCCATAGACGAACACCACGCAGGCGATCAGCGCCACGGCGCCGAGCACGATCATCTGCCAACGCAAGGTGGAGATGCGGCCTTCTTCCAGCACGATACGTTCCTCGGCCAGGCGTTTTTGCAGGCCGGCCAATGCCGTGGCATGGCCCTGCACCGTGGCCAGTGCGGGCATGGCGTCGGCCAGCATGGCCTTGCCGGCAGCTTCGCGGCCCTCGGGCTGCTGCAGGCCCTGCACCACCTTGCCCACTGCGGCCTCATAGGCGGCGTGGGCCTGCTTGAGCTGGCCGAACAAGGTCTTCTCGGTTTCGGTCATGTCGGCGCCGCCGAGCATGGCCATGGCGTCGTCCACCGCCTTGCGGTCACCCTGTGCACCGGGGGCATCCGGGGCGAGCAGCAGGCGCATCGTGCGCTCGGCGCCGCTCCTGGTAGCGCTGGCGATGGCGTCGGCCGCATCGGCCTTGCTCCAGTTCTGGCGCACGATCTGCTGCTGGGCGTCGTCCAGGCTCGCCAGGCGGGTGAGGCCCATGGCGATCAGCAGCGCAATGAGCAGAAACATGCAGCCAAAACCCGCGCTCAGGCGTGTGCTGACTTTGAGATTGGCAAATGGCATGGTGACCAGGTCCCCTCGTTTTATTTAGTTACAAAATACCCGCCCACGAATTATGCAGTGTCGTATGCCGCGGCACACACAAGCCGGCCATTTTTTGAAAGCGCGTTGCAAGGAGGCAGCGGCGATAATCGCAAGGCTTTCCAAAAACCATACCCACGGTGAAACCATGACCACGCACATCAAGCAGGACGACCTGATCGAGTCCGTCGCAGCCGCGCTGCAGTACATCAGCTACTACCACCCCGCCGACTACATCTCGCACCTGGCCCGCGCCTATGCCCGCGAACAGAGCCCGGCGGCGAAGGACGCGATCGCCCAGATCCTCACCAACAGCAAGATGAGCGCCACCGGCCAGCGCCCGATCTGCCAGGACACCGGCATCGTCAATGTGTTCCTGAAAGTGGGCATGGACGTGCGTTTCGACGGCTTTACCGCCGGCCTGGAAGACGCCATCAACGAAGGTGTGCGCCGCGGCTACAACCACCCCGACAACACCCTGCGCGCCTCGGTCGTGGCCGACCCGCAGTTCGAGCGCAAGAACACCAAGGACAACACACCGGCGGTGATCTTCACCCAGATCGTGCCCGGCGACAAGCTCGACATCACCGTGGCGGCCAAGGGCGGCGGCAGCGAAAACAAAAGCAAGATGGTCATGCTCAACCCCGGCGACAACGTGGTCGACTGGGTGCTCAAGACCGTGCCCACCATGGGCGCCGGCTGGTGCCCGCCGGGCATGCTGGGCATCGGCATCGGCGGCACCGCCGAGAAGGCGGTGTTGATGGCCAAGGAAAGCCTGATGGACGACCTCGACATGTACGAGCTGCAGGCCAAGTCGTCGCGCGGTGAAAAACTCGACCGCGTGGAAGAAATGCGCCTGGAACTCTACGAGAAGGTCAACGCCCTGGGTATCGGCGCGCAAGGCCTGGGCGGTCTGACCACCGTGCTCGACGTGAAGATCAAGATGTACCCCACCCACGCGGCCAGCAAGCCCGTGGCCATGATCCCGAACTGTGCGGCCACGCGCCATGCACACTTCGTGATGGACGGCTCCGGCCCGGTCTACCTCGATGCGCCGAGCCTGGACCTGTGGCCGAACGTCAACTGGACGCCTGACTACAACAAGAGCTAAAAGGTCGACCTCAACACCCTCACCAAGGCCGAGGTGGCGAGCTGGAAGCCCGGCGACACACTGCTGCTCAACGGCAAGATGCTGACCGGCCGCGACGCCGCGCACAAGCGCATCAAGGACATGCTGGCCAAGGGCGAGAAGCTGCCGGTGGACTTCACCAACCGCGTGATCTACTACGTCGGCCCGGTCGACCCGGTGCGCGACGAAGCCGTCGGCCCGGCCGGCCCGACCACCGCCACCCGCATGGACGGCTTCACCGAGATGATGCTGGCCGAGACGGGCCTGATCTCGATGATCGGCAAGTCCGAGCGCGGACCCGTAGCCATCGAAGCCATCAAGAAGCACAAGAGCGCCTACCTGATGGCCGTGGGCGGCGCCGCCTACCTGGTCAGCAAGGCCATCAAGACCGCCAAGGTGGTGGGCTTCGCCGACCTCGGCATGGAAGCCATCTACGAGTTCGACGTGGTCGACATGCCGGTCACCGTGGCGGTGGACGCCGGCGGCACCAGCGCCCACATCACCGGCCCGGCCGAATGGCAGAAGAAGATCGCCACCGGCGAATTCAAGAACATTGCCGTGACGGCCGCGTAAAACCACATCCGTCTCTCTCCCCCATCCGCTCCCGCACGCAGGAGAGGCTTGGGGCAAAGTCCGGTAGATGCATTCCTCCAGCAGCCAACCCATCGGCGTCTTTGACAGCGGCATCGGCGGCCTGAGCGTGCTGCAAGCGCTGCAGGCCGAGTTGCCGCTCGAAAACTTCGTCTACCTCGACGACAGCCTGCACGCGCCTTATGGCGAGCGCGGCGACGACCACGTCGTGGCCCGTACCCGCAGCGTCACCCGCTACCTGCGCCAGGCCCACGCGATCAAGGCACTCGTCATCGCCTGCAACACAGCAACGACGGCGGCCGTTGCACTGCTGCGGGCGGAGCATCCCGACCTGCCCATCGTGGGTGTGGAGCCGGGGCTCAAACCCGCGGCCAGCAGCAGCCGCACCAAGCGCGTCGGCGTCATGGCCACCCGCGGCACGGTGACCAGCGCCAAGTTCAAAGCCCTGCAGCACAGCCTGCGGGACCAGGCGGAATTCATCGTCCAGCCTTGCGACGGCCTGGCCGATGCCATCGGCCGCAGCGTGGAAGTCCAAAACGATTCAAAAGTCATGGCACTCTGTGCGAATTACGTCAGTGCCATGGGCCAATTTGGCTTGAGCCCCGGTGAAATCGACACCCTGGTGCTGGGCTGCACGCATTACCTGTTTGCACAAGTGCATCTGGAAAAACTGGTCGGCCCACAGGTGTGCATCCTGTCCACCGGCGAGCCGGTAGCGCGACGCACGCGGCAACTGCTGGAAGCTGCAGGCGCATTGGCGAACAAGGGGTCGGGCCGAGTGCAACTCATCACCACGGGTGAGCCTGCGGTCCTGCAAGCCGCAGCGCAGCGCTGGCTGGACTTTGCCACCGAAGACGCGCTGCGCCGGGCTGCATAAGCCGGATTGCCCGTCCGCGTCAGAACCAGCGGTTCACCTGCTTCAGGTCTTTGTTCAATTCGATGAAGCAGTGGTCGGCCCAGTTGTTGCGCACGGCGTCGTTCCTGCGCATCAGCACAATTTCCCGCTTTAGCATCGGTGCGCGAAGCTGCGCCACATGCAAGGAGCTGTCCATGAGCGAGGCGGTGTACAGGCTGCACATGATGCCAAC